>Ga0209403_10007054_pt1 | contig 11188 bp, 7 predicted proteins | sample ArcticOcean_MG_C_8_FD_187440 | JGI IMG/M metagenome (GOLD analysis project Ga0209403, IMG submission 187440) | Marine microbial communities from western Arctic Ocean - ArcticOcean_MG_CB11_86 (SPAdes) (version 2) | ecosystem: Environmental > Aquatic > Marine > Oceanic | place: Arctic Ocean... | reverse complement strand
GAAAGGCAGGGTGCTGAAACCTTCGTGGCGACCTGTGCACGACGGGCTGCAGAATTGGCCAAATGCCAGCTGCCCGATGTGATCGTGTTCGACGAGGACTCCGATGAGAGTCCTGCTTACGAGGCCACGCGCGATTTGGAGCTAGCCGCATCCCGCAGTGCCATCCCAATCGTTGTACTCGGAACTGCCCGGCGGCACATAAGTCCTTTTGCTACCGGACAATTGGTCTCGAAACCCTACCATTATGGACCGCTAATCCGTAGAATCGAGGAACTACTGGGGAAGTAATCCCCAGCCTTTTCTATCGGAGTAGGTAGGTCCAATGGCATCCCTTTTTGTCATCCGGGGACGCGATCAGGGAAAGCGTTTCCAGCTTGAAGAACCAGTCCATACCGTCGGTCGCACTCAGGACAGCACGGTGCGGCTGCACGATACAGAGGTTTCGCGCGCCCACGCTCAGCTGATTCGCCGTGGCGAATCTTACGTTCTCCGCGATCTGGGCAGTTCCAACGGTACGTTTGTCAACGGTCAATCGGCTTCTGAACGCGAGCTTGTGAGTGGCGACCAAATTCAGTTCGGCCGTTCGCTCGTACTCTACACAGGTTTCGTGGAAGAATCGCTAGAGAACGTCGAAGACAAGGTCGACATCATTGCTAAGGCCGATAACGACGACGGCTCGCGCATTGTCGCCTCCCTTAGCCATTCGGAAGGCAGCGACTGGATGCTGCCGGAGGTGAATGGCTCATCCAGTCCTTGGATCGCGAGGGCGCGCAGCAATTTACAGATTATGTACCGTACGGCGCTAGCGGTTAGCCACACGATGGATATCGACCAGCTTCTCGCACGGATTATGGAAATGATCTTCGAATGGGTCGATGCCGATCGTGGCTGCATCATGCTTAAGGATATCGAGACCGACAAGCTGGTGCCCAAAGTGCGCCGCCATCGTCGCGGCATCCGTACGGACGACAAAATCACCATTAGCAAGACCATTCTCGACTACGTCGTCCAGCACAAGGAAGGCGTGATGACCTCGAATGCCAGCGATGACGAACGCTGGGATCCGGCGCAAAGTATCGTCAAGTTGGGAGTGCGAGAAGCGATCTGTGTTCCCATGCAAGGCCGCTATAACGTGGTCGGCGTGATCTACATCGACACCTCGATCACACCCCAGCGGATGCTGATGAATGAGGGCAAAGCGGATCAGTTTACCGAAGAGCATCTTCGTCTGATGATTGCGATCGGCCATCAGGCGGCGCTCGCTGTGGAAGATACGTCGTATTACAAGGCGATGGTGCAAGCCGAGCGGCTGGCAGCGGTCGGGCAAACAATTGCCTCCTTGTCGCACCACATCAAAAATATTTTGCAGGGTGTCCGTGGTGGAAGCTATCTGATCGAGCTCGGTTTGGGTGACTGTGATCGATTGGAGCAGGATCGATCAGCCAGCGACGAATCCGAGCGAGCTGAAGCAAGAGCCGGCGACGAAGCTCGATCGAATAAGGCAGTTGAGACAATCCGCAAAGGTTGGGGCATTGTCGAACGCAACCAAGAACGTATTTCCGCACTTGTCATGGACATGCTTACCTTCAGCAAAGATCGCGAGCCTGATCCGATCTCGTCGGACTTGAATGCTTTAGGCGCGGAAATCGTCGAACTCATGCAGGTCCGCGCCAGTGAAGCTGGCGTTGAGATCAAAGCACAATTCGACGACAAGATGCCTATGATTATGTTCGACCCTGACGCCATGCATCGGGCGGTTATGAATGTCATTGGCAACGCCATCGATGCGTGCGAAGAAAGCGAAGGCGGCCAGGTGACGATACGTTCGCAGTACTTGGCGGACGAGAACCTAGCGCATCTAGTCGTTGAAGATAGCGGCCCTGGAATCGCACCAGACGATCTGGAAGCGATTTTCAATGTTTTCGTTTCCCGCAAGGGTGGGCGTGGAACAGGATTGGGGCTGCCAGTGAGTCGCAAGATATTAGAAGAGCACGGCGGACAGATTTTGGTGGAAAGCCAGTCTGGTCAGGGCAGTCGCTTTACGCTCGAACTCCCCGTCACTCAGCAATCCGATGAGCAACCGCCGGTAGAACACACCGGCCAAACCCTGACGCCAGCCGAGTTGCCACCCAGTGCCCATTCCGACGCGTCGTCATCGCATTAAGCCCAACGCAGCATAAATGCGTGGGTCGGATAGCGAATCGGCGATGAGCCCGACTCCGTCAAAATTGTGTTCCGTGCTTTGGCCGCTAGGGACGGCGACCACGTAACAGTTCGCAGCAACCGCAGCCTGGCTGCCGATTTGGCTATCTTCAAGAACCATGATTTCGGCCGGCGCCAGTTGGTGCTTCTCGGCGGCAAGTTGGTAGACGTCAGGTGCCGGCTTGCCATGGGCGATGTCTTCGGCGGTGAGAGTAAAGGCAAATCGAGGGCTGAGCTCGAATTGTGCCAGCACGCGCGCGACAAAGGGTCGGCTACTACTCGTGGCGACGCCTTTGGGTATGTCAGCCTCTTCCAATGCGTCTAATAGCGCGAGCAAACCTGACATGGGTGCGAGCTGCTCCGGTAGTAAACCGAACATGATCTCCATCGACTCGTCGGCCAGTCCCTGCGGCGAGTCGTCGAGGTGATGCCAATCAATCATCACCTGTAATGCGTCCGGCGACTTGCGACCCATCATCTGGTCAAGCAAATCCCCAGTGAGTTCTTTCCCCCTTCGAGCAAGCACTTCCCGCCCCACTTGCTGATAGAGGTCTTCTGTGTTGAACATCAAGCCATCGAGATCGAACACGACGGCTTGTAAGTGTTTTTTTGGTGGGGAGAAATTATTCATAAGTGCAGTGTAACTAATCAATTGCGTAAATTGTATAGTACGAATTCGCGTAAACGACCGGCAGAGCCAGGGGCGGGTATTCGTCAGTAAGGACGTAGTCCACGCTGTATTTTTTTGCCAATTCCCGTATGCGCTCTGTGCCTTGTTGGGCCAACGAATTATAAGCAACGCGCTCGCCGGTTTCATCCGTGTAGTAAAACACGTCGAAATAGCGTCTGTGCCAGATTAGCAAGGCTTCGGCATCTTGCGGCACTTCTTTCCAAGTAACTAGATCTGGTCGCGAAGCGTTCCAGTTGAATGATTGTGCGCGGCGAGGGACGAGAAACAGTGATTCGCGCGGAGTGTGCTCACGCGCCCAGACGCAGGCTTCTTGCCAGGCAGTTGTGTCTCGGACGGCGTGGTCTGCCGGCGGGCTGGGGTTGGTGTAGTGCCGGGCGCCAATGGCAAAGAGTTGCCAGCAGGGTAGGGCGATGGCCAAAAACATGAGCCCGGTTGCCCATTTCGACTTTCTTTCAAGCAGCAAATTGATCAGCCAGCCAACGGCCAGGCACACGGCGAGTGGAACGGCGATGTCGCTCAGCCGGAACAGGTAGTACTTCAATAGCGTTGCCGCCAGCAGTGGATGGTCCCAAGTGATCACCTGCCAAACCAGAGCAGTCGCGGCAAAAACCAACGACGCAGCCGCAAAAAGCATCAACCGATCGAGTTTCTGGGCGTGGGTTGTCGCTCGCTTGCCTCGCTCTATCTCACGTCGGCAGCACAGCCAGAGCAGTAAGAAGGCGAACAAAAGTGCTTCGTAGCGAATGGATTTCGTGAGCAGCTCGGCCATGGGCAATTGGAGCGGCGCCAAGTGATGTGGGATGCGGTCGAATACATAGATGCGGTTGGCTTCGTCAGTGGTTGCGGCATCCACACCAGCGGTTAGCTGCATTGCGGGAATAATCCCCGGTAAGGCTAGCACGCCGCCGCAAAGGAGGCTGGGCAACATGCGTTTAAGTTCGAGTCGTTCCCCGCGCGGCTGCGTCAACCATACCAAGCTCACCGCCACAGTTGACCAGCCGCCCACAAGTACATGAAAGGAGCTGGCTAGCCCGAGCCATGGCCAGACGGCCTGCCACCGACCGTCGGCCAATGCCGACAGTCCCCAGAACACCAGCGCGTAGGCAAAACACTTGCCTTCGACGCCGCCGATCACCCATTCTCCAGCGAAGGCGGTGTGGTGAATGAGCGTGACAAATAGCATCGCCGACAACAGGGCCCGCCAGGGCCCAGGGAGCACTCGACGACTCAAGCTTTGCCACGAGCAGGCTAAAAGCAGCCACGCCGCCACGCGGCCGATCCAGGCAACGGTTGGGAGCGAAAAATATTTCGACAGCCAACCCACCGACCAGTAGAAAACGGCATGGGCGTCGGCCGATTCCAGAAACATGTCGCCCGCGCACCAGTCCGGCTGCCAATAGTGTTTGGCTTTGGTGAGATAGTAGGTCTCGTTGACTTGTGGCGCAGGTGCCCCGCCCACGATAAAAAAAACCATAAAGATAAGTGGGATCTCAAGCCAGTGATGGCTCGACGCAATCGGTCCGCTATTCGGCGGAGTGGGTGTCCTGTCTGACATGCACACAGCGTAGGCAGCAAAAGGGTGTTATGCCATAGCCGCTAGCCCCAGGAGGACTGCAAAGTCATCTGCTATCTTGTTTGAATGACCAATGTCCAAGCCCCAATGACCAATGAATCCCGGATTTACCGCTGCAAGAATTGGTCATTGGTCATTCCTGCTCGACCTAACGACTTTGCAGTTCTCCTGCGCTAGACCCAGGTCTTTTTACGGTCAGCCCAAAATTGCAGAGCGGCTCGCTGCCCTTGGACTGCGGTAGTGCGTATAATCCCAGCTTTCGATCGAACTGCGAAACCAAGAGTTTTTTGCCGAACAACGAACCATGCGAATTCCCATTCTCTTTTTCCCCCTTGCTTTATCGCTCACTTGCGGTTGTCAAAAAGAGCCGGCAGAAAAACGGTTGCAATCGGATTCGCTGCCGCAGCCCCGAGCTGCCGTCACATTGACCGTACTGGTGGTCGATGATTCGAAGTTAGCGGCCGGCCTCACTGGGCTTCGGGGAGAATGGGCTGAACGTAGTCGTGGGCAACTGGTGGTCGTGGAGGCGACCAGTACGGAATTCGTTGCGGCAGAAGAATTGTCGGCTGACTTGGTCATTTATCCGTCTCGCTATGTGGGAACTCTCGTCGCTCGCGATAGCGTGCGGCCTGTGAGCAGATCTATTCTGTCGAACGATGCATTCGCCCGAGCTGATTTGCTGCCACTCGTGCGCAATCGTGTGATGCCTTACGGAGGCAAAATTTATGCTTTGTCTTTGGGGGAGCCCCCTTTGATGCTTGCTCGGCCCGGAGCAGATTTATCGGAGAAGTTTCCGTTATCCTGGTCTCAATTCGACGAGCAGCGATTTGCTTTGATTGCCTCGAAGCAAATCGAACACGCTGCGGCAGTCGAGTTTCTGGTTCTAGCCATTGGCTACGTCAACCAGGCGAATCGTTCGGCGATTTTATTCGATCCCGAAACCATGCAGCCACGTATTGACTCACCTCCCTTCGTGAGGGCGCTGGCAGAAATGATCAAGCGCAGGAAGCGTGCCTCAGCCGATCAGACAACACGAATCCTGGTTTTGCCGCCAGCAGTCACGGTGCAAGCTGAACACGGTCAGTCGATGCATTTGGGCCTGATTCCCGTAGCGGACGAAGTGTACGATTACGTTCGCGAGAGTTGGGAGCCAAATGAATCACTGAATTCGCCTGTGATGCTCGGTTTCTCGGGGCGAGTGATGAGTGTGACGCGCACTTCGCGCAATGCGGCCTCGGCATTTAAGCTGCTCGAATGGTTGTCGCATGGCGAGATTGCGACCAAGCTCAGCCAACTTAGTGACGGCACTGTGTGGTTTCGGGCCTCCCAAATCATGCAATCGCCAGACTGGCTCTCTCGTCGAGGAATCGAAAAAGGTGCGGCAGCAATCACTAGGCAGCTCTTGGCAGAAAATTGCTTTCACTTGCCGCGCATTCCCGCGATCGACAAGTACCTGCAGGCTGTCGATGCTGCGGTCGTGCAAGCATTGGCGGGAGAGCTCGCCCCAACACAGGCCTTGGAGTCTGCCGCCGAGCAGTGGGAGGCGATCACCACCGACCAAAACCGCAACGCCCAAGCTGCGGCCTACCGCAAACACTTAGGATATGGAGAATTTGCGTATTAAGTGAACTAGCCTGGATATTTCTCTAAAAAAATACTTCACGGCTTTACCCACCGCGCCACTTCAGGAGAACTGCAAAGTCGTTAGGTCATTCAAACAAGATAGCAGATGACTTTGCAGTTCGCCCGCCGCGCCACTCCTGGTGGGTTGTGCAAAAGCGGTAGAAAGGGTAGCTTCAGGGGTTCGTAACCATTGCCCTTGGCCCTATTAAAGCCGAGATTTCTGCCGCTCACAGTCTGAAATTCATGTCATGATCCGTAGCGCTCAGGATGACCAGCGAATCGTGATTACGGGGATCGGCCTGACGGCTCCTAACGGCGACAATCTGGCCGACTTTCGTGCCGCCCTCTTGGCCGGACGTAGCGGCGTCGATAAGTACTTCATTCGCTATGTTGGAGATACGCTCGCTGGAGAGTGCCATTTCGACGAGCTGAAGTACCAAAAACGCAAAGAGGTGCGGCGGGGCACCCGTGCCGGTGGCGTGGGTATCTATTGCGCCAACGAAGCGGTGGCCGACTCGGGAATCGAGTGGTCGGCGGTCGATACTTCGCGCGTCGGCGTCTATATCGGCGTGACTGAGCACGGCAATGTTGAAACAGAAAACGAAATTAACGAGATCAAAGCCTTCGACTACGACACCCGGGTATGGTCGCACCATCACAATCCGCGCACCGTGGCCAACAACCCGGCCGGCGAGATTACGCTGAACATGTCCATTACAGGCCCGCACTACACGATTGGTGCCGCCTGTGCGGCAGGCAACGCGGGGCTAATCCAAGGTGCGCAAATGCTCATGCTTGGCGAATGCGACCTGGCGATCGCGGGTGGTGTTTCTGAAAGCATCCGCACTTTTGGCATTTTTGCCGGCTTTGCCAGTCAAGGAGCCTTGGCCGCGAACGAAGACCCGACGCGGGCAAGTCGTCCCTTTGACCGTGATCGCAACGGTATTGTTGTTTCTGAAGGCGGCGGCTTGTTTGTGCTAGAGCGATTCAGCGATGCGTCTCGTCGCGGCGCTAGGATCTACGGTGAGTTGGTAGGTTACGCGATGACCAGCGACGCGAGTGACTTCGTTTTGCCGAATCCCGTACAGCAGGCGCGGTGCATGAATCTGGCGCTTGCGCGTGCCGAGCTCAGCGCTGATGAGATTGATATCGTGAGCACTCACGCTACCGCCACCGAGAGTGGCGACATTCAGGAATGTGATGCGCTCCGCCGCGTGTTTGGCAATTCGCCCGACACGCTTATTAATAACACCAAGAGTTTCATCGGGCATGCCATGGGCGCGGCAGGCTCACTGGAATTAGCAGGCAATTTGCTTGCATTTCAGGACGGCGTCTGTCATCCGACGATCAATGTGGATAATCTCGACCCCAGGTGCGAACTGCCTGGGCTCGTGCTCAACGAGTCCCGCGAAAAGGGCAAGGTCGATTACATCCTCAACAACTCGTTCGGTATGTTGGGTATTAACTCGGCCGTGATTATTAAGAAGATCTAAACAAGTATTGAAATAGCTTGAACCAAGGAGTAACGGCAGGTATGACTGGCGAAGAAATCAAAGAAGAGATTTTAGATATCCTCGAGGCAATTGCTCCGGATGAGGATTTGACGCAAATTGACGACGCGGTGAACTTTCGAGAGCAGATGGAACTCGACAGCATGGACTTCCTAGATATCGTCATGGAGCTACGCAAGCGCCACCGCATTCAGGTCCCCGAAGACGACTACCTGCAGCTCGCCAACATGAACTCCACGGTGACTTTTCTTTTGCCATTGATGAAAGATATACAAAAGGTCTAAAACACCAATGAACAATGACCAAAGCAAGATGACGGCATTGGTCATTGGGATTTGGTCATTGGTCATTGATTCATGTACGACACCATCATTATCGGCGCGGGAATGTCGGGCTTAGCGGCGGGTATTCGCTTGGCCTATTACGAGCAGCGGGTTTGCATTCTGGAGCGCCATACTACCATCGGGGGGCTAAACTCTTTTTATCGTATGGGCGGTCGTGACTACGACGTCGGGTTGCATGCGCTGACAAACTTCACGCCCAAAGGAACCAAGAAGGGGCCCCTGGCCCGGTTGCTGCGTCAGTTGCGTCTTTCTTGGGATGAACTGGAGATTTCGCCACAGCTGGGATCCGAAATCGTTTTTCCGGGGGTCCGTGTGCGGTTCGACAACGATTTGGATCTCATGCGCGAGGAGGTGGCGCGTGAGTTTCCCGCGGATTGTGACAACTTCGAGCAGCTGATCAGCCAAATTGTCGATTACGACGATTTGGACGAATCCCATCAAAGATTATCCGCTCGTAACCGGCTTCAAGAGATCCTCTCCGATCCACTTCTTATTGAAATCCTCTTCTGTCCGCTGATGTTTTACGGGTCAGCGCGAGAGCACGACATGGACTGGGGCCAGTTTTCGATTATGTTCCGCAGTATCTTCATGGAAGGCTTGGGACGACCCCTAGCGGGAGTCAGGCTGATCTTGAAGCATTTAGTGCGCAAATTCCGCGGTTTGGGTGGCGAATTAAAACTGCGTGCGGGTGTCAAGCGACTCCAAGTCGAAGAGGGCCGCGTTGGCAGCGTGGTGCTCGAAAACGGTGAAGTGATCGAAGGCCGCCGCATTCTCTCTTCGGCAGGCTGGCCGGAGACAATGCGAATGTGCGACGATGGCCAGCCGGTGACGAGCCGTGGCCCCGGCAAGCTTAGTTTTTGTGAGACGATCGCCACGCTCGACGTGCAGCCACAAGATTTAGGGCATCGTTCGACCATCACGTTCTTCAACGACTGGGAAAAGTTTGATTGGTCGCAATCCGAGCAGCCGTGCGACGTGCGGAGCGGCGTCATATGCAGCCCGAATAACTTTGACTATGGCGGCGAACTTCTCGATGAAGGCACGATGCGCATTACGGGTCTGGCCAATTTCGACTACTGGAACGAATTGCCCGAGCGAGAGTACACGCTAGAAAAACTCCGCTGGTACGATCGCATGACCGCCTCGGCAGTGAGGTTTGTTCCCGATTACCGCAGTCGTGTGATCGACACCGACATGTTCACGCCGACCACGGTCGTGCGCTTCACGGGCCACGAGGGCGGCGCGATCTACGGCACACCCGAAAAACAATTCGACGGCCGTACGCACTTGGACAATCTTTTTGTTTGTGGTACCGATCAGGGTTTCGTTGGCATCATCGGCAGCATTGTCAGCGGCATCAGCATGGCAAACATGCACTGCTTGAGAGACTAGAACAAAGATTTATCATTATTCGTTCCCATCGCATTCACGAGAGAGCGAAGAATAAATGGCAATCGGGTTGGATTGATTCTGATTCGAAGTCGGGGGTGCGTAAGGAATTGAACCACAACGAAAAAACGCGACAACGAGGGTATGAAGAAAAGAACTTCTGTTTCGTCGTTTCCGTTGTTCCTTCGTGGTTCAAAAATTTGCGATTCCGCAGGCTCTGTGCATTCTGCGACTACGCTTTTTAGCGAAATCGTCTAGAAGCCGGGCTTCTTTGCTGCCAAACTCAACGGCTGCTTGGTGAGCCCCCGTCGATAGAAAGATCAATACTTGCTAGACTAAGCGATTTGCGGTCCTTGACCTCTGCCCCTTGCTCTCTCGCCTCCCCTCCATGCCCAAAGACTTTCTCAAAAACGCCAAGGACGACTACGACGTCATTGTCATTGGCAGCGGTCTCGCTGGCCTGACTTCGGCGAACATTCTCGCCCGGCAGGGCCGTAGCGTGCTGCTCGTCGAGCAGCATTACAAGCTCGGGGGCATGGCGACGTGGTTCAAGCGGCCCGGCGGGCATATCTTCGACATCTCGCTGCATGGTTTTCCGTACGGCATGGTGAAGTCGTGCCGCCGTTATTGGTCCCAAGAGATTGCCGACTCGATCGTACAGCTCGACGGCGTACGGTTCGATAATCCGATGTTTTCGTTGTGGACGAGTTTTACGCGCGAGGACTTTACTCGGCAGTTGATCGAGCAGTTTGGCGTGACACAGGAAAAGGTGGTTGCCTTTTTCGACAAAGCGCGTGGCATGAACTTTTATGACGACCAAACCACCACCACGCGGGAGCTGTTCAACGAGTTCTTCCCCGGGCGCGAGGACGTGATTCGCCTGCTGATGGAGCCGATCACCTACGCCAATGGCAGCACGCTCGAAGACCCCGCCATCAGCTATGGCATTGTCTTCTCGAACTTCATGTCGAAGGGCGTCTTTACTTTTCAAGGCGGCACCGACAAGCTTATTAAGCAGATGGAGGCGGAGCTCATAAAGAGTGGCGTCGATATCTGTATCAACTGCGACGCTACGTCGATCATTGTCAGTAACGGAAAAATCGAATCGGTCGAGATCAACGGTAAAGGGGCCACGCACGCCATCAAGTGTGGCGCGGTGGTGTCAAATGCGAACATCCGGCAGACGATCTTTGACCTCGTAGGCGAAGAAAAATTCGATCGCAATTTTATTGACGAAGCCAAATCTGTACGACTCAACAATAGCAGCACACAGGTCTACATGGCGCTCCAAGACGACGACGTACTCGATGTCAGAGAATTGGGCGACTTACTGTTCAGCTCAACTGCACCAAACTTCGAGACCGAGGCGCTCTTGTCCCGCGACGTGACGAGCCGTACCTATTCGTTCTACTACCCGAAGACGCGGCCCCAGAACCAGCCGCGGTGTTTGATCGTTTCTAGCACGAATGCCAACTATCACGATTGGGCCGATCTGCCGGACCGCGAGTACCTGGCAAGCAAACAAGACCTCTGCGAAACGACGCTCGACGCCTTGGATAAGTACGTGCCGAATGTTCGAGAACGCGTGGTACACGTCGAGGCCTCTACGCCGCGCAGCTTCAAGCACTACACCCATCATCCCGCCGGAGCGAGCTTTGGAACAAAGTTTGAGGGCCTAGCGGTAAGCCGCGCCTTGCCGCAGCAGATCGAAGGCCTCTACCATGCCGGCAGCGTCGGCATTATCATGTCCGGCTGGCTGGGGGCGATGAACTACGGCGTCATTGTGGCGAACGAAGTCGATAGCCAATTGATGAACAACTGCTCGCGCAGCACTGTCGCTGCGGAGAAGGCCGTC
>Ga0209403_10007052_pt1 | contig 11190 bp, 6 predicted proteins | sample ArcticOcean_MG_C_8_FD_187440 | JGI IMG/M metagenome (GOLD analysis project Ga0209403, IMG submission 187440) | Marine microbial communities from western Arctic Ocean - ArcticOcean_MG_CB11_86 (SPAdes) (version 2) | ecosystem: Environmental > Aquatic > Marine > Oceanic | place: Arctic Ocean... | reverse complement strand
TTCCTCATCACCACGGTCGGGTTCTGTGTGGCATCGGTATTCACGGGGTCGTCGGATAGCCTTCAAGAGATCGTGATCTATCGGTTCCTGCAGGGTGTTTTCGCGTCACCCCTCGTCCCGATATCGCAGTCCTTCGTCTTTGATGCCTTTCCGCCTGAGGAGCGCGGTAAGGCCATGGGGTGGTGGTCGCTTGGCGTAATGGTAGGTACGGTCTTAGGGCCTGCGCTGGGGGGATACCTCGCGGAATTCCACAGTTGGCGATGGGCCTTTTATATAAACGTACCCCTAGGTGTCGTTGCTTTCGGTCTTATTTATGCATTTGCGCCGAGGCAAGATCAGCGCCCCGGTCTCCAGCCCTTTGGATTAACCGGCTACCTGCTCCTGGCTGTGGGGCTGGTGTCCATCCAGATCGTGCTGAGCCGTGGGGAACGCATGGACTGGTTTTCTGCACCGCAGATAGTGGGTGCCACCATCCTTGCGGCGGCTACAGTCTATTTGTTCGTGGTCCACTCCGCCTATTCGACTCGTCCCTTTATTTCCCGGAGAGTTCTCGGTGATCGTAACTTCATGCTTGGGCTCATGTGCCTGTTTATGTCGGGTTTCCAATGGTTGGCATTCCTAGCCCTGATTTCTCCGTACCTTCAGTCGTTGGCTGGATATCCAGTGTTCCTTGCGGGTCTTGTGATGGTGCCACAGGCGGCTGGGAATGCGACGGGCTCGATGCTTGGCGGACGTCTGGTCGGCCGCGTACACCCCATAACACTGATGATCTGTGGCGCGATGGCTTTGGCCTGGGCGAACTGGCAGATGTCTTTACTCACTCCCGAAATCGACCGGATGATCTTCTATTCAGCGGTTTTCGCGCATGGATTAGGCATCGGCCTCTACTTTGTTCCCTTAACAGTTATCACTTTCTCGACGTTGCCGCGTCGACATAGGGACGTTGGTACTGGTCTTTTTTCAGTTGCGAGAAATTTCGGAAGTAGCGTCGGGGTCTCGCTGGTAGTCACCTATGTGGTGCGTGAGTCGCAGGCCAATCGGAATGTGCTTAGGGATTACGTCTCACCACTCAACGAGACGCTTCGTCATGTGTATCTTCCGGATCTTTGGAATTTTTCTGAAGCCGCAGGCGCCGCAGCCCTTGAATTGGAATTGAAGCGGCAGGCAGCGGCGGTAGCCTACAATGACGACTTCTTGTGGTTAGGGGTAGCTAGTTTGGCATTACTGCCAATGCTTGCGTTTATGCGGCTGCCGGCGCGAGGAAAAGTTTAGGAAAATCCACTAATTAATTCTCAAACAGGTTCCCTGGCATCAGCCATCGACAGAAGCCATGAAGCATTTAGCCAACAGGTTTGTGTAAAAAAACGCTTGCGAGAAGACGTCCGCCACTGGCTAAGTGGCGACGTTTGTGACTGCATCTAACTGCGACCGCTTTCGGGCAGAAAGCAGGAATCCCAGCTATGCCACGAACCCTTACATTTGTTCGTCGGCGGTCAAACCGCACTCAGCCTGTCGTCAGGCTTACTCCGCTGCCCGGACGGCAGTCTCAGCCAAGGCCAGATCATTTAGGCGTGAGAGCGTGCGTCCGCGCCGTTCCTCTGCCGGTTCATCCGCCACGTCGGTCACGATTTCCGTTACCCGCCGTCCAATTTGGCGAATGTAATCGCGGTCTCCGTCATCGGCGTGCCGGGGAAGTTCAAACACCGTGTCCTGAACGTAGGTATGCAGAAGACCGTTCGCCCGCTTCAGCGGCGCATGATCCGCTGAAATTTCGCCGCGCGCCGCCTTGCGCAGCAACTGGCGCAACAGGGCGACACCGGTGTCGGTCGACCCGAGGTGTTCCAGCGCGTGAACGGCGACCGGGCGCTGACTGGTCAAGACCTCCCAGTCCCCCGGTTCGCGCTGTTGGACATCCGGTGGATTGTGCTGCGTTTGGCCGCCGATGTGATCGGCATAGTTCACCTTGTTGTCTTCGGGAATCCCGTCGTGGTGGGGATCGACCTCGTCGTTGTAGTGACGCCAACCGAACACCGTCGAACTGGTATCGTCGTTCGGCACGGTCCACCAGTCCATCCCCGCCCGTGTGAACGGCGCGACCTTATCGGCATGGATGTTGATGGCGGCGATATGGATGTGGTTGGGCAGCAGCGCGTGATTGTTTCTGATCCAGACGAGACCATCGGGCATGCGGCGCGAGCAGATGTAGATCATGCCGTGACCTTCATCCACCTCCTGGAACTCAAGAATCGGCAGGGAAGCGTAAGCCTCGGTAATCTGAATGCCGGCCCCCATGGTGGAGTGCAGAAACGCCGTATGAATCGGGTCGATAATGTTCTCGTGCACCTGCAGCCAGTTGCACGGATGCTCGATCGAATACGCAGACATCTGCGTATCCGGCACTTCCCATGTGTCGTAGATGGGGAATTCGGGCACTTTCTCCTCAGGCCCGAAATAGGCGAAAACCAGCCCCTTGTATTCGCGGACGGGATAGGCGCCGTGGCGGAAACTATCCTTGAGTTTCGATGCAGGCGGCTCACCCGGCGTTTCCAGAATGGTGCCGTCCGTATCGAATAACCAACCGTGATAGCAGCAACGGATGCCGCGTTCGGACACGATGCCGTATTCGAGCGAAGTGCCACGATGGGAGCAGTGCCTATGCAGCACACCGACGTTGCCGGACTTGTCACGAAAGGCGACGAGGTCCTCTCCCATGATGCGAAGCGACAATGGCAGATCGCCGAGTTGCGATGACAGGCACACCGGGTGCCAGAAGTGGCGCATGACTTCACCCATCGGCGTGCCCGGGCCGGTATGTGTGATCTCGGGATCGTGGTCGGGAACGTCATTCAGGAAATAGCCGGAGTAAGGCTCCGTGCGGTCGCGGCGCGTGGTTTGGAGGGTGATGTTTTCCACGACACTCATTGGCTTCACCTCAGGAGGTTGAGTTTTGCTCGCGGGGTAGATGTAAATCGAGCTTGGCCAGGCGATGTATCCACCCTCCTGACCAGCCCCCGCGAAGGGGTCCGGGACGACTGAGAGGATTTGCGCATTCTGACATAGATGTGCCTGCCAGCAACTCCCGACTCTCCCGCAGCAACTCACGGATAGTTTTGCCTATCGCAGGCGACCTATGATGCCGAGCGGCGGGTGAGCCGACGACCTTCCGTATCACCAACGTCGACCCGGATCGCTGCACCATCGAGGCCGACAGCGTGGCGTCGGACGATTGGCGCGTTGTCGAAGGGGATATCGAAGTCTCGACCACGGTGGGTGAGCACACTTTTGTCGTCCGCATGGACTGAGTGAGGCAGGGGTTCAGCACCCCGGGTCGCGCTCCATCTCCGCTACTGGCAACAGCAAATTCGTTTGAGTTGGAAACGGCAGCGCCACCAACTCAACAATATTTGTTCCAGACTCCGCGGATCAGAACTCAATGACGAGTCGGCCTCGGGTTCCACCGGCGTTCAGCCGCTGATGCGCTTCACCGGTACGCTCTGGCGGGTACACGTCGGCCACGCGAAGTGTGATGGTGCCGGCTTCCACCATCTGCCGGAGGCGGTCGAGTTTCTCAAACTCACCGTCATACGAGCGAACGAATGTCGTGGTGAACGTGATGTCACGCTGAGGCTCGCCCACGAAGCCACGGATGGAGGTGAACATACCGCCGTCACGGACGGCTGGTATGGCACGCTCGTTTAACAACGCGCCATCAGCCAAACCGTCTACACCGTCGGGGAAATGCTCACGGATGAGCGAGGCGAAGTCATCGCCTCGGCGAATGATGATGTCCGTGCCAAGCGATCGTACGAGCTCTTCATCCGACTCGGCGGCATCGGCAATGACGGTTAGACCTTCCGCCTTCGCAAGCTGCACGACGTATCCACCATAGGCGCCCGGCGCACCCGTTACGGCGAGGCTCTGGCCCGATGACAGTCCGAGCAAGTCGAGAGACTGACGTGCGGTCAGTCCGTTCATGGGAAGCGTACAGGCCTCGACGTGTGTGGTATTGGCCGGAGCGGGTACCACGGCTCGTTCGTTCAGCACGATCTGTTCCCGATAGGCGCCATGAATCCCTTTTGAGATCACCATGGCCATGACGGAATCTCCGACCTTCACGCCCGTCGAAACGTCATCCCCAACTTGATCGACGATACCCGCAATATCCATTCCCGGTACATATGGGGCTGGGTCGGCCTTTAGCCGCTCGGCATGGCCGCCGTCTCTCGACATGATGTCGGTAGGATTCACGGCCACGGCGTGCACATTCACGCGCACCTGACCAGATCCGGCCTCGACCTCGGGCACATCGATAACCTCAAGAACATCGGGGCCACCGAAAGTGAAAAATCCGACTGCGCGCATGTATTCCGCCTTTCTTCGTAAGGGATTCCGTCTATCTGAGCCGACCACCGGACGACCTTACCGGGCCGCTCATTCAGGTTGACGGAGTATAGGAGTAACAACTGCCCTTTCCCACAAGCCGTTGGAGACCGCTGCCTGATTACCCCGGGACTGAACGGCTATGACGTCGACCGTCACGGCCTGACAGGTGCCGGGTTGAAAAAAAGTGGGCCCAAAAGTGATGATATTCGGAAGCAGATGAACCGTTGAGTCGGGCAGACGACCCGTCAAACGAGAGGGAAGATGATGGCAGCAATGGTGCGCGGCTACCCGGCAACATCGGATCGGTCGAGAGGCTGGCTCCGCTACCTCTATCGCAAGGCGACGACGCCGGACAATTGGGACAAGGACGGCCAGCCGCACCCGCATTGGGACGACGTCAGCGGCGAGCCCATGACCTCGTTTCCCCGCTTCGATCTGGTAAGAAGCAGTTATGCGATACCGCTGATGGCTGACCGCACCCCGGCGTGGCGCGAAGTCTACGGCCGGATCCTGGACGAATTTGCAATGCGCTATACCGGCTATTGGGCGGCCGTCGACTGGCTCGATCAGATCGGTGACGACCCGCGCCGCGAGCAATATCCGGAAGCCTGGTACCAAGTGCTGATCCCGCCGTACCTTCGCGGTAAATACGATGTGCCGGGTTGGACCGCCAACGGTGTTGAGCCGTGGGGGCTGCAGATGGACCCAATCGGAGCCGACGGCAACGTGTTCTTCAAAGGCGACTTTCTGATCGTGCTGGGACTCTTCCTCTATGTCACCGGCGACGAAAAGTGGAACCGGCCCTTTGACATAGTGCGCAACGGCGCTGATACGTTCTCCTGGACCCACACCAGCATCGCCGAGCACCTGTTCTCCCAAATGTCAAAACGACCAGAGGGGATCCACTGCGGGAATACCAAGATCTGGCCCTTGTGAATGAACCGCGCGGGGCTCGGTCTGGGCCTCCACGATGTGCTCTACGGCAGCGATTTCCGTCCCGCCTTCGATGCCCTCTGGGATTATGCGAAACGAAACTATCTGTCGATCCAGGACGGCAAGGTGAACGGTTCGGTGACGATGTATTACGACCCGCTAATTCCCTGTCACCATCCAGTCGACGGTTCATCTTTCTTTCAGTTTGGCACGGTACACGGTGTGTTGCCGATGTACCCTGACGATGCCCGCGTGCTGTACGACGACGCCATCGACAAGACAAATTTGCGCGAATCTGCGTCCATCGGACCCGATGACGCAGATTCGGAAAAAGACGCAGATCCGATGGCGGCAATGGGCCGTCTTTTGATCCAGTTCCTAGCGCGCGAATTCGGAGACGAGGCGGTCTACGCCAAGCTGAAAAATCATTCAGAGGGCCACGATGAGCCAAGTTGGGACACCGAGACCGGCGAATTCACTTGGCGGTTCGGGCTCGACGAACCGCACCCAAGGGGTCAGTTGAATGCTTCCGCCGCATTGGTCGAAGCCGCGGAGCCTGGCGCCTATGCCAATCTGATCCAATGGCCCAATCTGCGAAAATTCCTGGAGCCAACGGTCCACGGCGTCGATTTTCCCAAGGTCTGCCTGTCGCAGGCGATCTATGACGCCGAGCGCCGTCTGCTGGTGGTCACAACGGACGCCGGCGCACCCAAAGCGGCGGGAGAGCCGACCACCTTCCGTATCACCAACGTCGACCCGGATCGCTGCACCATCGTGGCCGACGGCGTGGCGTCAGACGACTGGCGCGCTGTCGAAGGGGATATCGAAGTCTCGACGACAGTGGGTGAGCACACTTTTGTCGTGCGCATGAACTGACCCACGGGTTCGGCAGCCAGGGGCGCAGTCCATTTCCGCTTTTGACTGAAAACGGACTCTCCAGAATTGGCAATTTCGGGGTCCGATTTACCTCCGAAAGTGGACATTCCGGGACCGTGTCCAAAATGTCCGCTTCTGACCCTAAGCTGACTTTAAGTTGACTTCGAATTTCCCACCTTCTCCCACCACCACAAACGGAGCCCAGAACGTGGGGTGGGCGTAGTATGGTTTCTCATTGTCCCCCATCAACGACAGCATCGAACGTTTAAGTGCTTCTGCGTGTCCTACATTGTCGTTGGCAGCTTCCTTTAGCATCATTGTTGTCAGTTGCACTGACGCATCTGAGTTGACTGGCCAGTGGGACACCAGCAACGCACGAGTACCCGCGTAGAAAAACGCCTTTGCTAAGCCTGATAATGCCTCGGCCCCTGGCGTGCCATCGGCGGATGCTGTGTTGCAGGCCGAAAGTATCACCAGGTCGGCGTTCAGTTTCAGTTCAGTAACCTCACTGGCGGTGAGCAAGCCATCGGCCTCTATCGTGCCAATTTCCGGTGGCGTAAAGGCCAACGCCGGTTCCGCCAATCCCTTTAGATCTCCAGACACCAATCCATGGGTGGCGAATGCCAGAACACGGTAATCTTTCAGATTTTGTGTCTTTGCGTTGCGTTCTGTCGCCTTCTCCCGCAGGAGCACAGTGCCATCCGACGCGCCAAGAATTGTCGCCATGGATCTCAGTTCGTCAGCTGTCTCCGGCAAAGGAGCAAGCTGTGTGCGTACGGCATTCACATCAGCAATGCCCCGTGCCTTGAACAAACTCGCTATCTGAATGCTCCTACTTTTTCCAGGATGTCCTTCCAGCAACGGATCCCCAAAACCAAAGAACGGTTTGTTCGCCCGAGTTGCCTTGGCGAAGCGCCGAAGGGCGCGTAAAGAGGAAACGGTCGGCAGTGTGGTCAAGGCGTACTTCCTGGCCAGCCAGCGTACCTGCTTGTAGCCGGTGAAACCGGTGAAGTTCCCCAGAGGCTTTTCCGTCACCAGCACCCCCAGCGGCAGGCTTTGCAATGCCCCGTCGGGAACCGCAAACACATGATTTACACCATCGAGCAACGGCTCCGCGGCAGCGAAAATCTTTTGGTAAAGCTCGAAGGCAGTGGTCGTGTTGAATGCTGGGATGTCGGAAAGGGTCATGACCCCGATGGGGTCAAGACCGCCACGTAACTCCGCAACGGCATCCGTCAAGGCCTCGCGGCCAATATCGAGGCGTTTCATCGCTGCTCGGTCACTGCGGACCACCCACAGGTATGTTTCTTCATTACGCGCGAGCCACGTCATCAAAGCCTCATCAGAGCTAAGCAGCTTGCTGGCGTCTTCGAGAAGCACCGGTTTTGGCGAAATCAATTCGGCATATTCTGGGAAATCACGGACCAGCTTCATGTCCAGGCCTTTGAGCTCAAGATCCAGATCAGTCAGTCGGGCACGAAGCGTTTTCTCAGCAACATTATTTCGCTTGTCAGACGGCCGGCCCACAGCGTCGATGAATTTCTTGTCCAACCACTGCCATCTCTCTACTGCGTCTTGATACTTACGAACGGTCCTAGCCAGGGCATCTTCATCGGTCCCAAAACGCGCTCCCATGTTGGCCACCGCCGCACCGACGCTGGTTGCCTGGGCAAGTTGCCCAACTTCGAAAGTCTCGAAGGTGAGAGCGGCAGCCAAGGATGGTTTTCTATCGGCCACAGCTAAGGCGTAACGGATATGGGATGCAAAAACATGTCGCACAGTTTTCTGTTCGCTCAACGTGGCACCGGAACGTCCTCCCGCGCGTTCCGCGCGGCCACGATGAATGGCGCTGGATCGTCGGATGTAATCGAGGGCCAAATTTATTTGGCCTTGGGCATCGTACAGCCATGCGAGGTTGTTGAGGCTCAAGGCCACATCCGGATGGTCGAGCCCGAGAACCTTCTCCCTAATCGCCAGAGAACGCTTGTAGAGGGACTCGGCATTGGAATAACGGCCTTGATCTTCGTACAAGGCGGCGAGATTGTTAAGGCCGGTGGCCACCCTCGGGTGGTGGGGCCCAAAGGTCTTCTCTCTGATCGCCAATGAACGACCGTAGAGGGGCTCGGCCTTGGCGTAACGGCCCTGACTTACGTACAGATTGGCTAAATTATTGAGGCTCTGGGTCACATCTGGGTGGTCTGGCCCTACGGCCTTCTCCATGATCGCCAGCGAACGTACGTAAAGGGGTTCGGCGTCAGTGTAGCGGCCCTGGATATCGTAGAAAGAGGCGAGATTGATGAAACTCTCGGCCACATCTGGATGGTCGGCCCCAAGAGCCTTCTCCCTGATCGCCAGCGAACGTTCGTAGAGGGGCTCGGCATCGGCGTAACGGCGCTGGTTTTCGTATAGAGCGGCGAGAATGTCGAGGAATAAGGATACAACCTCATGTTCCGGACCGAATTCTAGTTCCCCCAGTCTTAGAGATTGTTGTGCGAAAGTTTCCGCCTCCTCATACCGGCCTTGCTCAAGAAGTTCCGTGGCTTGCTGAAAGGCCTGCTTCAACTCGTTCGACTGAGCGGCCAGCTTTTCTCCCTCCAACGTGACCAACAAGATGACAAGCAATGCGATTAACGCGCGGTTGGACACGATGCCTCCTTCGATCCCCTTCCACCACGCATGTTTGCCCAGAGGCAAATCTACAAACAACCCACGGAGCAATGTGCGGGGCGCACGTTATTCATTCTCTTTAGAATTGTCGGGTTTTGGCTGAGGGTGTTCTCTAACTCGGGGATTGGGTCAATGAGGCTGGCTCGGACCCAACGGCCCGAGACGAGTCTGAGGTCGAAGGTTCGTGTACAAAACATCCTGAAGTTGGCAGGGGTGCGAGCCTGCCGCCTGTACCGGTATGACGGCGGCGGCAATGGGTTCGAAATCTGCCCTGAAATGTACGGTGCTTTTGACGCTCACGATGGCGAAATCGCACGGGTCGGCACCAATGTGCCGAAATATTGCCAGGTCGAGACATTGGCAGCGCCGGCTGCCGACCAATACGTGAACGTCGCACTCCTGTTGGTTCACCCGGAGCAAAGCCATCGGCCCCAAATTGGCGGTAATGCCGCCATATATCGTGCCGGTGAAGTCGAAGATCCCATCGCTCAATGCTTCAACCTGGAAATCTCCTAAGAAACTTCCGTCACCGGGTCCGCCCATTTTTCCGCCCAGTTCCGCGGAAAATGCATTTCCTATTCCGATTTCATGGGCCTCGGCGGCAACGTCTGGATCGCATAACAGCCCCAGAAGGGCGCGCTGCGCGCCTTGCTTCACCAAGGCTTGCAAAATTCCTGTGGTGTCCGACGTGCCACCGCCACCAGGGTTGTCCTGGAGGTCCGCCAGGATGACGGGTTTGCCGGGCGCGTAGCTCGCGGCTTGGATTATCGCTTCCACAGGGGAGACAAGCGTGCAATCGAATTCCGCCTCGGCTGATTCCACAGCGTCGATGATCCGGTCGACTTCATTTTGCGCGAATTCAGGGGTTGCGCCGTAAGCGACCGCCGAGGGTCCAGAATCCGTGATATCGGCGGGCGGAAAACCTTCGGCCAGATCACTGTTCCACAGACCGGCATCGCCGTCACTCAGCATTTGGTAGAGTGCCGTGTTGGGCATTGCATCAGTACGTTGCGCGTGAAGCGGTATCAGGAATGGCGCCTGCCGAAAGGCTTTGGCCGGCTTCCCTTCGCGCATGATGCGCTCCAACAAGGCTGCGCCTCTTTCGCCGGTTTCGGCCATATCCAGGTGGGGATAGGTTCGGAAAATGGCCAAAGCGTCACTGTGTTCGACAATACGCTTGGTGACATTGGCGTGGAAATCGAGGGTGACAACGATGGGTATTTCAGGACCGACCTGGCCACGGATCCGGTGTAGTAACTCTCCTTCACCATCTTCGTGACTTTCGACGACCATCGCTCCATGCAAATCAAGATAGATCGCATCGTAAGGGGCCTGGTCGGCTAGACCATCCAGAAGCAAAGCGCAGATGGTTTCGAACGCATGGTCTGTGACTTTACCGGCCGGCGGGGAATGACACCAAAGAATGGGCGCCAGCGACCAATCTTTCTTCCGCGCCGCATTGATGAACCCGCCAATCGCAATATTGCTGCCCGGAAACACGGTTAGAATCTCATCTCCGAGTTTCATACTCGGTCGGGCACCCGGCACGTAAAAGCTCTCAAGTTCAGTTTTGAACGGCGCGAAGGTGTTGGTCTCGTGCAAAAAACCGGCAATTGCAACGCGCATAGCGGAATCCTAATTGATGAAAAAAGTCAGCTGCGATCCACCAAGACCGGGGCAAGACAGCATAGTGCAGCGATTAAAACATTCGTGGGAGAACATTATTATCTACCTTGCCAAAAATGGGTGTCAGGCGTGGATCATGGGTGTGAGGACCTCCCTGGAACTCAGGCGGTGGTGGAAGCCACGGATGCGATGTCTGCTGGTCTTCACCGAGAGGAAATCAGCGATAATATTGATTACCGCTGAACAAGGTAAATGGCGGAGATAGAGTCCGCCAGACCTCTATTTTCTAACGTTCTTTCATGTCCGCCTATCCCATATTAACTCATAGAAATACATAGTTTTTTGTCCATACACGTTGTTTAGCGTTCTCTAGTATCGTCATTATGGGTGTATACTGGAGTGTATACTGAAAAATCCGATCAAGCGGTAGACGGGAAATGGCTGGCAATTTGCACCGACTCACAGCCCTCTGGGTGGCCAAGTGCAGTAAAGAGGGACTGCACGCTGATGGCGCTTGCTTGTATCTCAAGGTAGCGCCCAGATACGCCCCCAAGCCGAAGCAGGGGAAACCCAGGAAACTCACCGGCGTAACCAAGTCTTGGGTGTTCCGTTATGGCCAACAAAATAATGTGACCTAAAATGAATAACTGCACTTCCATTTGAATGGAGCCCGTATCAATTAGAAGGACTTAATCGTAAATAATT
>Ga0209403_10007050_pt1 | contig 11191 bp, 14 predicted proteins | sample ArcticOcean_MG_C_8_FD_187440 | JGI IMG/M metagenome (GOLD analysis project Ga0209403, IMG submission 187440) | Marine microbial communities from western Arctic Ocean - ArcticOcean_MG_CB11_86 (SPAdes) (version 2) | ecosystem: Environmental > Aquatic > Marine > Oceanic | place: Arctic Ocean... | reverse complement strand
ACGTAACAGATAATACTATAGTAAGCATTGTTTTTAGCATTTTAAATTAATTTCGTTTAGGATTTAATTATATTATTGACTTATGGTTTTTCTTATTTAGATAAAATATTTTTTGGCAAATATGTTTGTTGAACAGATTTCAAAATAGCTTCTGTTTTCTTTTTATTTAAAGTAACCAAAGCATGTTCAATAATAGTTTTGCCTGTATTTTTCTTATAAATATAGTTAACTGCCGAAGTTACACCTGATTGTGCTATTGATGCTGTGGAGAAACCTGAAGTAGCTGGACCTATTAACGCCATAGGTGCCATGAAACAACCTGATAATAACCCTCCAACTGTTATTAAAATTAATAACCTTTTTATCATCGACTCTTTCTCCCTTTTTGAAATAGTATATATGCTATTTTTGCGTAAGTGGAAGCAAAAGATTCTATAAAAAGTGAATATCTTTTATATTGTTTTCAACCAATGGTAGAATTTAAAGTTTTAAGTCAGATGATCTTTTGGCTATTAAAGGTAAGTTCTTATAATTTTTTTTTCCATACAAAAATTCTTTACCCTCATGTGTAGTTACTGATCCACCTGCATGTGATAAAATTGCATGTCCAGCAGCAATATCCCATTCAAAAGCTCTCGATTCTGCCGCGTAAATATCTGCTTCTCCTGCGGCCAATATACAAAATTTAAGAGAACTTGACATTTTTACTGTGCGCGTTGAATTATTTTTTTTGTATATTTGCAAAATTTCATCAGACATTTTATCTGAATTTGTTAATGCAATTATTTCTCTAGTATTAACTTTTTTACAATTTAAACCTTTTTTCACTCCATTTTTTATTTCAAAGGCCAAATTTGTCCCGTAAGAAAAAAACAATCTATTTTTTTTTGGAGCATATATCACACCTATAGATGGCTTTAGATTAAAAATTAAAGCTGCATTTAAAGTATATTCGTCTTCGTTCTTAATATACTGCCTCGTTCCATCTATTGGATCTATCAGCCAAAAGGTTTTGTTTATATTTTCTAATTTTAAATTTACTGTTTCTTCTGATATGACAGGTATATTTGGAGTTAGCTCAAGGATTTTATCTCTGAGAATTTTGTCTACAGCTAAATCGCCATCCGTAACAGGAGATTTATCTGGTTTCATTGTGATTTTTAGCCCTTGCGCACTAAAATCTTTAGATACTTTTCCAGCTCGTAAGAAAGTATCTATCAGTCCTTCAGTAATATTTTTTAGTTCTAAATTATTCAATCTTTATTTTTTCTAATATTATTTCTTTGCTATTTATAACCTTCTTACCAGTGTTTTCAAAATTAACTGTAATTTTGTTGTTAATAATTGACTGTATTTGACCTATACCCCATTTTTTATATTTAGGACTAATTACATAATCACTAGGCTCAAAGTTTAAAAACATTAATGGAAATGTGTTATTTATTATATTACAACATACACATAATTTAATGAATTTTATACCGAAAAAAACTAATTCACTTGGTTTTCAAAAGGACCCGAAAGATACAAAAGTTATAGTAGCTATGTCAGGAGGAGTCGATTCTTCAACAGTAGCTGGGTTAATGAAGATGGAAGGGTACAACGTTAGTGGAGTTACATTAAAACTATATGATGATGCTAAATCTAGCAACAAAGGGAGACAGTGTTGTGCTGGACAAGATATTTTAGATGCTAAAAGAGTAGCACAACAACTAAATATTAATCATAAAATCCTATATTATCAAAAAAAATTTAAGAAAGATGTTATAAATTCATTTATAGAAAGTTATGTAGCTGGAGAAACTCCTATACCGTGCGTACAATGCAATCAAACTGTAAAATTTAGAGATTTATATAGTTATGCTAAAGAAATGAAAGTGGATGCTTTAGTAACAGGACATTATGTTAATAGAATCAAATTAAACCAAAATGTAGAAATGTATAGAGCAGTAGATATTTCAAGGGACCAAAGTTATTTTTTATTTAGCACTACACAAGAGCAGCTAAATTTTTTAAGATTTCCATTAGGAAGAATGAAAAAAAGTGAAACAAGAAAAATAGCTTCTGAGTTAAAATTAAATGTAGCAGATAAGCCAGACAGCCAAGATATTTGTTTTGTACCAAATGGTGACTACGCATCAGTAATTAGAAACTTTAAACCAGAATCTTTTAAGAAAGGCAATATATTAGATGTAAAAGGAAATATTATTGGACAACACGAAGGGATTATTAATTTTACCATTGGTCAAAGAAAAGGTATTAGAATTGCACATGAAGAACCTCTTTATGTAGTAAATATAAATTCAAAAAAAAATGAAGTAATTGTAGGTAAGAAAGAATTTTTAAATGTTGAAAAAATTTATTTGAAAGATTTAAATATATTGAGTGAAATAAACCCTTTAGATAATAATTTTTTTATTAAGGTAAGATCAACTGGAAGATTGATAAAATCAAAAATAGTTTTGGAAAATAAAAAAGCAGAGGTAAAATTACTTGAACAAGAAAATGGTATATCTCCTGGACAAGCATGTGTTTTTTATTCCAAAACTAAACTTGGTGATAAAGTTTTAGGAGGAGGATGGATAGCAAGTACTGCCAATAATTTTTCACCCAGATGATCTACAGAAAAAATTTCTATATAAAAAATAAAGCAGATAGTGATTTAACTCTTTTTCCAAAATAAAAAAGTTAAAAAATAAAAAAAAACAACTCCAACAAAATAATTCCATTCAAGTGCGTGTTTAAAGTGGTCATGTTCTTCAGAATTTAAAATTGGAGCAGATAAAATAGCAACTATAATTAGTACCGAAACTAAAATAATTTTTAATATAAGAATTTTGTTATTTATAAATTTAGCTATTTTATTTTTGTTTTTAATTATATTAATAACCAGAATTGTTTGGGCTATTATTTCAAAAATTATGAACCCCAAAAGAATAAATCTCCTAAAAAATTTATAAGCATCTATCTCAAAATTAATACCAAGAAATAGTGAGTGCAGAATTAAAAATAATGCTGAACCAACCCCAAATATAAAAAAAAAATTATTTTTATTAGCATCATTATTGATTTTTTTAAACAATCTATTATTTATTATCCAATACTGAATTAATAAAATTGCGGTTATTATCATCGCTGGCTTAAATAACAAGTATGCTGGGTATGTTCTAACAATCCTACTAATTGATACTCCCCCGTCTATGTAAGGTATTGTAAAAGATGAACGTCCAATTGCATCAACTTGGAATATTGTGCTTTGTAACAAGTGACCATTTATAGATATATATAAACACAAATTTATTATTACCAATGGTATAATAAAAATCCAAATACTTATTTTTTTAATTTGATCTATTTCTATCACTTTTAGGCTTATTTTTTTTTACTTCTTTTTCGAGCTCTTCTTTTCTTTGATCCTAATTTTCTTCTTCCCCTATGTTTTTTTGGATATCCCATATTTTATTTACCTTTATTATAAATTTATTGACCTTATTCTTTGGATATAGCATTCTCCTATTTTGTTATCAAATATATTTATGAAAAGATCAGATAAAACACTCTTAAAAACAGCTGCTAAAGATTATACTTCTAGATCAGTTAACCCTCCTGTAGTTCGGGCATCCACAGTATTATTTAAAACAATGCAAGAATTAAGAAAACATCAGAAAGATATAGCAAAAGGAAAAGATGTTGCTCATTGGGACTATGGAAGGCAGGGAACACAAACAACAGTGCAATTACAAAAATTACTTAGAGGTCTTGAAGAGGCTTATCAAGTTTTTTTAACACCAACAGGGTTTGGCGCAGTTGTTTTAGCTATAATGAGCATATGTAGACCAGGTGATGAAATAGTAATTTCAGATGGTGTTTATAGACCAACACAAAAACTTACAGATGATTTACTTAAAGAATTTAATGTAAAAGCCACTTGGTATAACCCAAATAGTTTTGAAGATTTAAAAAATAAAATTACTAAAAAAACTAAACTAATTTATGTTGAAAACCCTGGTAGCAATACATTTGAAATGCAAGATCTAGGTAAAATAGTTTCTTTAGCTAAAAGTAAAAATATTTTTACAGCTATAGATAATACTTGGGCGACAGCATATTTTTTTAAACCATTAAAATTAGGTTTCGATATAGCGATTACTTCTGCAACTAAATATTATTCTGGACATAGCGATGTTATGGGAGGCACTGTTGCGGTTAATAAAAAAGTTTATAAAAAAGTTTGGTGGTATAACCATGTATCTGGCTATCGTTTGTCTCCCGATGATGCTTATTTAATTATAAGGGGTTTAAGAACTTTAGATATAAGAATGGATAAACACCAAGAAAGTGCAAAAAAAATAATTAATTTTTTAAAGAAACAAAAAAAAATATCTAAAATATTATACCCTTATAAAACCGCATCAAAAGAATTTAAATTGTGGAAAAAATATTACTCAGGGGCATCGGGATTGTTGAGTTTAATTATAAAAAGTAAGAGTAAAAACTCAGTATATAAATTTGTAAATTCCTTGGAGCTTTTTGGAATAGGGTATAGTTGGGGAGGATTTGAAAGTCTTGTTGTCTATACAGACCCAGTTGAACTAGGAACAAGACGTTTTTTTAAATTTGAAAAAAATGAGCATTTAGTTCGCTTACATATTGGACTTGAGGATCCAAAAGATTTAATAGAAGACTTAAAGAGTTCTTTAAAATTTATTAAATGATAAAAGAAAGTTTTTTTCCCAGTAGAGCAGCATTAATTACTGTAATTTCAGCTTGCCTAATAGTTGCAACATTTATGGGACTTCGTATGGTCTTTGGATTGTTTACAGACTTTTTCGTAAAAGATTTACAGTGCACAATTACAGAGTTTGGTTTGGCAATAGGATTGCAAATGCTAATGTGGGGTATGTTCGCTCCAATCTTTGGTGCGTTAGCAGATAAAATTGGGAGTGCAAAAGTCACAATAATTGCATCTTTCTTTGTAGCGTTGGGGATTTATTTACTTTATTCAGGACCAAATACAGGAATATTTTTTCAAATTAATCTTGGTTTGTTAATCGGAATTGGACTGGGCGGGACAGCAATAAGTATTCAGATTGCTGCGGTTGGAAAACATTTCCCAAATAAAACTAGAGGAATGGCTATAGGAATTGTGGTTGCCATGGCATCAATTGGTTATTTTTTTTCTCCTATATACACAAAATTTGCTTTAGCTAATTTTGGTTGGGAAAAAACACTAAACACATATTTGTACTTTGTTTTATTTGGCATGATCGCAGCAATCTTTCTGCTCGAAGTTAAGAAAGAAAAGAATATAAACGGTAACACTAAAGTAGACAACCAAACACTTATAGAAGCTGTAAAAGAAGCATGTAATCACAAAGGTTTTGTACTTTTAACTTTTGGTTTCTTTGTTTGTGGTTTTAACATAACTTTAGTTTCAGCCCATATACCAAGCTACATCCAAGAACGTGGCTTTGAAATATGGACAGCTGCCGCAATTTTATCTTTAATTGGTCTTTTTAATGTTTTTGGAACATTATCATTTGGTTATTTATCAGGAAAATATAGTAAAAAAATATTATTGAGTATTTTATATTTTGCTCGCGGGATTGTACTAATTTTGTTTCTAATTCTACCTACATCAACTTACGTAGCAATAGGTTTTGGTATACTCTATGGGTTTCTTTGGTTAGCAACTATTCCACCAACAAATGGGATCATTTCACAAATTTTTGGAACAAAATATTTAGCCACTTTATATGGTATAGTATTTTTTAGTCATCAAATAGGTTCATTCTTTGGAGCTTATTTAGGAGGGTATTTTTATGATGAATATGGATCATTTGATTACGCTTGGTATCTATCAATAGCACTTTCATTTTTTGCAACTCTGGTTCATCTTCCCATAGATGAAAAACCCTTACCTAGACTTGCTACAACTTAATAGATTATGAAAATAATTTTAATCATGGGTTTGCCAGGCTCAGGTAAAACAACTTTAGCTAAAGAACTGGCCCCACTTATAAAAGCAAAAAGAATTAACGCAGATGAAGTAAGAAAAAAAGCTAATGATTGGGATTTTTCAGAAGAAGGTAGAAAAAGACAAGCAAAGAGAATGTCGGACCTTGCTAAAGAAAAAAAAAATGAAGGTAATAATATAATTGCTGATTTTATTTGCCCAACACAAGAAGCAAGAAATTTGTTTCCTGCAGATTACATTGTTTGGGTTGATACTATTAAAAAAGGTCGTTTTGATGATACTAATGCCATGTTTGTAAAACCAGAAAAATTTGATTGTCATGTCACAACCCAAAATGCTAAACAATGGGCACAGCAAATTGCAGATGAAATAAAATAATGGCATACGAATGGGACAATAAAAAACCAACAGCACAAATGCTTGGAAGGTGGCAACCCTTTCATGACGGACACTACGCTTTATTTGAAGAGATCATCAAAAAAACTGGGCAAGTATGTATACAGGTTAGAGATGTTAAAGGTGTTGATGATAACCCTTTCGATTTTAATAACGTAAAGTCAAAAATTGAAGAAAGACTAAACCCAAAATATGAAAATAAGTTTAAGGTTATTCTGGTCCCAAATATTACAAATATTTGTTACGGAAGAGGTGTGGGGTATAAAATCGAAGAAATAGTTTTGTCAGAAGAAATTCAAAAAATTTCAGCCACGAAGATAAGAAAAAAAATGAGAGAAGAGGGAGATTTAAAGTAAACTAAAAAATTAAAAGTTGTTATATTACAACACATCCTTAACTAGCATTCATGATAATCTTGATAATATAAGATTTATGAAAAAGAATAACTATTTAGAGAAACTCTATAATTCTAAAAAACCATTTATCATTTATAAAGTTAATGGTGGATATGATTTATATACTGATTTTTCTAAAAAATTATTTTTACATAATAAAAACATAAATAAATTTTTTAATAAAATTAAAAAAAATAAAAATAAAAATAGTTTTTTAGATCTATACATTGGTTTTTTTGGCTATGAAATTCTTTGTAATTTAAATAATGTTAAAATACCAAAACAACGGGATATAAAATTTCCAAAAAGTATATTTTACAAACCAGAAACTAAAATTAAAATAAGAAAAAATATAACTATAAAAAGCTCTCATAAGAATTATAGAGAATTATTTGATAAGAAAATTTTTAGCAAAAACAAGATATTGACCGCTTTTAAAATTAATATTGACATTAATAAATACAAAAATATTTTTAATCAATTTTCAAAAAAAATAAAAGAGGGAGAAACATATCAAATTAAAATATGCACAAAGTATAAAAATAAATCTTTAATAAATCCCGTAAATTTTTTTTGGAGACTAATGAAAACTAACGCAGCACCAGAATCGTTTATGATTAGAGATAAAAACTTCTCTATTGTCAGCTGTTCACCAGAAACACTTATTGAAAAAACAGGTAATAAAATCAAAACAAAACCTATAGCAGGCACATGGAGAAAAACACGCACAACCAATATGAGGAAAGCTCTTTCTTTTTTTAAAAATAATATAAAAGAGACCAAAGAACATAATATGATTGTAGATATGGAGAGAAGCGATATGTCAAAAATTTGTAAACCTGGGACAGTAAAGCTTTCTAAAATAAAATATGTTGAAGAATATAAACATCTTTATCATTACGTAACCAAAATTAAAGGAATAATTAAAAAAAATATTACCACTAAAGATATTATTGTTGCAATGATGCCTGGCGGTTCAGTGATAGGGTGTCCCAAGATTAGCACTTTAAACTTATTAAATTTACAGGAAAAAGAAAGTAGAAATATTTTTACAGGAAGTTTTGGCATTATCAAATTCAATGGAGACATGAGGTTTAATATAATTATTAGATCAATATTAAATTTTAAAAATACTTCTGAAATTTCAGTTGCATCAGGGGTCGTTATTGATAGTACTGCTAATCATGAATTTAAAGAAAATTATATTAAAGCTAAATCACTAATAGATCTTTATAGATGATATATATTATTGATCATAAAGATTCATTTACGCATAACATTGTTCATCAATTTTCTAAATTTGACAAACAAGTTGAGTGTGAAAATTTTAATAATATAAATATTAAACAATTAAATAAAGCTGATGTCCTAGTATTATCACCAGGTCCAGGTTCTCCAATAAATTATCCAGAAACTTCGATGATTTATAAAAAATTTAAGAAGAAAAAGAAAATTATTGGAATTTGTTTAGGATTCCAACAAATATTATTCAATGAAAATGCTAAGATTATTCAACAGAATAAAATTTATCATGGATTTCAATCCTCGGTAAAAGTAACTAGTAACTATTCATTATTTAAAAAAAATAAAGAGTTTAAAGTGGGCAGATATCATTCTCTTAAATTAAAAGAACCCTTTTTTTCAAACAACTTTGAAATTACCATGAGGTGTAAAATCTCAGATGTTGCAATGGCTATTGAGAATCAAACTGACCAAATCTACGGATTTCAATTTCACCCAGAATCTTTTTTAACTGAAAATGGTAACTTACTTATTAAAAAAATCTTATCAGCGTAAAGATCTTAAAAAAGTAGTTTTTAATGATCTTTGGAATTCCCATGGGGTTTTTACTACAATGTGGATTTTTGATCAGCCACATAAGATACTTTTTTTTAACAAGCATATTGATAATTTAATCCAGTCATTAAAAGACTACAATTTGTATGATACTAATATAAAAAAAAATATTATTAAAATAATAAAATTAAATTTAAAAAAAAATATAAAATATAATCACTTATTAAGAATAGCAGCAAATAGAAATTTAATTTCTATTTCACTAAGAAAAAGAATAAAGTCAAAAGCAAATTTTGAGTTAAAATTATTTCATTACAAAAGAATAAGTCCAGAGTATAAAAATTTAAAATATAAAAAAATATTAAACTATTTATCTAAAGTGAATACTTCTTTTTGTGACATAGGGTTATGTGCTGACAATAAGATATTAGAAAGCGCAACATCAAACATTCTTTTTGTGAAAGACAGCATAATTTACTCTCCAATCAATAGATTTTATAAAGGCATAACCTTAAAATTTATTGAAAAAAAAATCAAAAAAATTACTAAAAAAAATATTTTTATTAAAGATCTTCACACTTTTGATGAGATTGTCCTTATTGGTTCTGGAAAGGGAGTTGTATCAATCAAAAGTATAGAAAAATATAATTGGAATAGAAAAAGTTCAAAAACTTACAGGCATTTGTTAAAAATATATCAAGAAGCTGTTACAAACTGTCCACGATATTACAGTTGATCTATTATACCAATTATACTAAAAATATTCTATTAGCTTTAAATTCGGTTAAAATGTGAGAAGGCATATAATAAATGATTACTAACAATCCATTTTCAACACTTTCTGAAATAGTTCCCTCTATAGCTATGCAAGGTTTTTTAATTACAATGATTGCATTAGTAGTTATTGGAACTTTGGTTGATACAATCCATAAAAAAAATGTAAAGTATTTTTTTGAAAATGCTAAAAAAGCAAAAAAATCTGCAACAAAAGAGTTGGGTACTGGAGAGAGAGTTTCTGTTATTGCTAAAACAGTTGTTTACGATATTGGAACTACCTCAGAATTAGGTGCTGGAAAAAGAAGAGTTGCGCATTTGCTAGGAATGTATGGAACTATTTTATTTTGGATAGCTTCAGCTGTTATGGTTTTTTGCTATTCTTCTTCATCTTCTGCCACTCCATCTGCATGGCCTATAATATGGCACGTTGGTGCAATCATGACTGTTTTAGGAGGAAGTTGGTTTTGGTTTTTTCTAAGAGTAGACGTTTACTCAGAAGCACAACCTTGGTACAGAATTATTAAAGCTGATTTATTTGTGCTTGCACTTATTGCAACATCTTTGTTTGGTTTAATCTGGTCTTATTTACAATCTCTTAACTTATACGACAGGTGGGATGATAAAGTATTTTTAATTTTATATGCCGTTTCAAACCTTGTGTTATTTGGTGGAGTTTACTGGTCTAAATTTGCTCATATGTTTTATAAACCAGGAGCAGCGATACAAAAAAATTTAGCAGAGGCTGACGGTTCAAGAGATAATCTACCTCCCGAAGCTGATGCACCAGAAAAATTTGGCCTAGGTATTAAACGTGAGGCACCAAAACACTATTAATATGAATATTAAATCTATAAAGGGAATAAAATAATATGCCGACTTTTGTATACATGACACGTTGTGACGGCTGCGGACACTGTGTAGATATTTGTCCATCTGATATTATGCATATCGATGAAACGATCAGACGTGCTGTAAATATTGAACCTAATTTTTGTTGGGAGTGTTACTCTTGTGTAAAAGCTTGCCCAAACCATGCAATTGATGTTCGTGGATATGCTGATTTTGCTCCTATGGGCCATAGCGTAAGAGTCAGAAGAGAAGAAGAAAAAGGAACAATCTCTTGGAAGATAAAATTTAGAAATGGTAAAGAAAAAAACTTTGTTTCTCCTATAACAACTAAACCTTGGGGAAAATTTATTCCAAAACTTGCTGAAGGTGACAAACCAAATCAAGGTGAGATTAATTCTCAGAAACTTTATAACGAACCAGAGGGTTTAAATACAAAAAAAGAATTACCAACAGTTAACAAAGATGCGTTTAAGAAAGGTGTTTATTATTAGTGGCTAAACATAAAACACATTTTGAAGATTGCGATGTACTTGTCGTTGGTGGTGGTATGGCAGGAACTGGTGCTACTTTTGAAGCTAGACACTGGGGAAGAGATTTAAAAATCATTTGCGTTGAAAAAGCAAACATAGATAGAAGTGGTGCAGTAGCTCAAGGGCTTTATGCAATTAATTGTTATATGGGAATGCAGTGGGGTGAAAACCAACCTGAAGACCATGTTAGATACGCACGTAATGACCTAATGGGTATGGTGCGAGAAGATCTTGGTTATGACATGGCTCGGCATGTCGACTCAACAGTTCATATGTTTGATGAGTGGGGATTACCCATGATGAAAAATGAAAAGACTGGACGTTATCTAAGAGAAGGTAAGTGGCAAATAATGATTCATGGAGAAAGTTACAAACCAATCGTAGCTGAAGCAGCAAAAAAATCTGCTGATAAAATATATAATAGAATTATGATAACTCACTTACTAATGGACGAGACTAAAGAAAATAGA
>Ga0209403_10007040_pt1 | contig 11205 bp, 7 predicted proteins | sample ArcticOcean_MG_C_8_FD_187440 | JGI IMG/M metagenome (GOLD analysis project Ga0209403, IMG submission 187440) | Marine microbial communities from western Arctic Ocean - ArcticOcean_MG_CB11_86 (SPAdes) (version 2) | ecosystem: Environmental > Aquatic > Marine > Oceanic | place: Arctic Ocean... | reverse complement strand
GGAAACTCCCTGCTCTACCTCAAAATCATTTTGCTTTAACAACTTCGTTAGATAGCGCTGGGTTTCAAACTCCTGGAAACCCAGTTCTGAATAGGAGAACAAGCTATCGATGATTTCCTGGTTCAGCTTAGCCAAATCGTCGATTCGGTCAGCTGCCTCAGCCTTCAAGCCGGACAACTCAGGCGCTTCTCGCGAGGAAATGTCCCCCGCAGCGATACGCCGCAAAGTTTCCCGAAGCTTTTTCGGGTCATCGGCACTAAGGGAATCAGGTTTGTGAACGAGCAACCCCAACGTTTCCTGCATTTCGCCTGCCAATCCATTGAGATGCAACTTAACGCCTGTAGCTCGTACCCTCCTCACAGGTCCGTCTCCTTCAGTCAGCCAACGCGGCCAGATCCTTATAAAGTCAACTCCGGTCTCAGCAAACGCTTCGACATCTGCAACCGTTGGAATGAGGGCCAACTGCTTCGCCTCCGGCAACAGTTTCCGGAAGCGTCGCGCCTGCTCCACACTGCGAAGGCCTACCACAGTTTTTGCCGGATCACCATGCTCCCGTATAACGGATGCAACCTGCCGATCGTAACCATCGCCTTGTTCTTTCAAATCAAGCATGAGATCAATTTTCCCTCGGCAAAGTTGCGCGACCTCAATCAACGACGGAATTCTTTCTCCACTAAACTTACTATCGAAATGAGAACCCGCATCGAGTTTCTGTAGTTGGGCCAGCATCAATGCATTGGCAGGTCCTTTGCCATTCGTAGTGCGATCGAGTGTGGAATCATGCAAGATAAACAACCGACCATCCTTGCTTGTGCGCACATCCACCTCCACAGCAGTGGCACCCACTTGGATGGCTCGCGCCACCGAAGCGAGCGTGCATTCAGGGCGCTCCGCACTGGCACCGCGATGGGCAATGACCTGCGACACATGGCTCGCTGCAACTTTCAGATCCTGTTTCGAAGCAAAAGACGGCGACGTTAACGCGGCGAAAAACACAGCCGCCGACAGGAGAATCGCAGGCTGGGCAATCAGCCTGTTACCAGGAGGAATAGGAGCATTCATGGCTTTCCATTTTGGCAAGCTTGAACGGGCAAATGCAAGGAGCCATTTGGTAACTGTCAGATATGAATTCAATTCAATCCGCAGGATAACACTGATTCAAGATGGGCAGCACGTGTCCTGCGAAGCCTCAGATATAGTATAGCCACGGAGTGAAATAAAACTTAAAGCGCCTCAAGGGTCACCAAGATTTCCTCAGTTGTTTCTTTTAATTGATTCAGTCGAGCAAGCTGACGAGACTTCAGGTTACGCCTCTAATCAATATAGGCAAAAACCTCCTTTTGCGCAATAAATTGTCGATACTCGTCGTCTGTCAATTGGTATGCCTCGGGAACGTACAAATCTGCCCGTGGTGACCACAGAACGTCCACCGCACCCAATTGCTTGCGAATATCCATGTATGCACCTGAATCGCTAAAATATGATCCAAATCCAATGGAGTCCATATCCTGCAAGCGGTTGTTATCATACTCAAAATCGACAAATAAATTATTCAGCTGAGAACCTTCAAGGAGTTCTATCGAACCGGTTGAAATAGCAGCACGATAAAATCCGAGCGATGGCTCTAATAGATTGTTAGGCAAAACATTCATTCCCAATGTTTTAAGCTCCTCAACAGAAATACTGCTGTTATCTCCGATTGCATTTTTAAGGAACGTTTCAAGGCCTTCCTTAACTTCCTCCGCCGCGGCGATAACCTCTTCGACACTCTCAAGATTTCTCTGAAAATCCGACTTCAGATTCTCGATGAGCTTTAATCCCTGCTGGTCGACCTTTCTGCCTTCGTTCCAGTTATTGACCTGCAAAGCTAAGAGAATACCGATCATCACTAACAGAACTTCTCCTACGGCATACTTTAAATACTTGGCTGGTTTGTTTTCGTACATGAGTTGCTGGCGAATGGATCTGAAGAATCTGATCATGGGATTATTATAAAAATACTAAAAGCTCCTGTTCTTTTCCGCCAGCCTCGTGCGCATCTGCTTCAGCACAATTGTGTGCTCTGAAGAAGCCACTAGGTTCGTGAACTCCTCTGGATCCTTCATCTGATCATAAAGCTCTTCTTCGCCGCCTGACCAGTAGTTGTAGCGGTAGCGATCTGTTTTTATGGATTCACCCATTCTCTGTCTGTTTCCTACCACCGTGTAGGCTTCAGAATGACCTTTAGCCCTAGAGGGATTTTTCAACAGACCCGTTAGACTTAAACCGTCCAGGTTTGATGGCACCTTCTCAGATAAACCGGTCAATTCAGCTATAGTGGGATACAGATCAACCAGCTCGACCAGAGCGTCAGAACTTTTTCCGGCTGCGGACTCAAAGCCGGGAGCAGAAATCAACAAAGGCACTCGCACACTGTTTTCAAACAAACTGCCCTTCTGCCACAAGGTGTGATGCCCCAAATTGTAACCGTGATCGGATGTAAAAATCACAACGGTATCTTTGCGCAGATCCAGGCGATCCAATGTATCTAACAAACGTCCAACCTGCTGGTCCATAAAAGAAACGCTCGCATAATAGGCAGCCAACGACTGTTTCTGCTGTAGCTCACTCATTCCGTATTTCAGCTCATTGGCATTAGTCGCAGCCAAAGTGGGAATGTCATCGAGATCGTCCTTCGGAACAAAAGGAAGTACTGATTTCTCTTCCGGATATTTCCTGAACAACGATTTGGGTGCGACAAGCGGCACATGCGGGCGCACAAAACCAACGGCCAGAAAGAATGCATCATCCGGTCGAATAAACTTTGAATGATCTCCATCACGGGCTCGGCTCTCCAGAATTGCGATGGCCTGATTTGCCGCGAGAATGTCAGCCTGAGTTTCTATTCGATCATCCGGAACAATGATACGCGCAAAGTTGGAACCATAATGAGTCCTTTTAGGAGAAAGTAATTCCAGGGTTCCGGGACTGGCGGTTTCGGGCGCCATCACATTAAAGGCTCGATCCCAGGAATCCGGTTCGTCTCCTCCAGCGTCACCCGCTTCAATACCACCCGGCACACCCATGTGATATATTTTGGATACACGCAAAGAAACGTAGCCGTTCGTCCGCAACAATTCACCGATACTCGGGTGATTCGCCAAACCAGGATTGGTCACCTTGTAACTACCTAGCGTGTAATTGTTCCCCAACATCTTGGTTCGTTTTGGATAGAGCCCACTCATAAAGGAAGCACGGGAAGGACCACAAACCGGATACTGACAATAGGCCCGATTGAATTGCACGCCTTCACTCGCAAGTCGATCGAGGTTCGGCGTCTGGCACACTTCGTTTCCATAAGATCCCAAACAGGCATTCAGGTCGTCACTGACAATGAAGAGGATGTTAGGTTTATTGGCAGCATTGATCTGTGAGAAACAGAGCAATCCGAAGGTTAGATATGCTAAGAGTAGTTTGTTGTTCATAGCGGGTAAGTAACGAATCTGTGGGTTTAGGGTGCGGAATCAAATTCGCCCAATAGTTACCTCCGAGCAATCAATAAAATAGGCAGGCATACCATTTGACTTAACATCAGCAACGTATCACCGACTACTTTTCAGACACAAAAATCTCCTTCGGCAAATGCATGGTAACCAGCATATGCGGTTCGTCCACCACCTCGGCAATCTTCAGGTCCCCAGCCAAAGAACAGAGCATGTAAGCTTCTGCGTATGACATACCATGATGCTCCTCAATATGTCGGATCATATAGCGAGTGGCTTTTTTAGCAGCTTCATCGATCGTGATAGCAAAGCCGGTGGTAGCATAGTAGCTGTCCGTTTCATATTGGGGCTCTTCAATGTGACGTTCCTTTATCACCTCCACCCGAAATACGATGCGCATGGGCGCTTCCACTGCGGTTCCCACCACTTCGCCTAAACCTTGCACCGCGTGGGGATCTCCAATAGAGAACAAGGCGCCCTCCACAAAGACTGGAAAATAAACCGTGGTTCCCACCACCAGATTGGGATCGTCCATGTTGCCCCCATTAGCCCGTGGCGGAAAGGTGACCAGCATTTCATCGGTCGGTGGCGCTACTCCCATCACTCCGGGAAAGGGTTTTAGAGGAATACTGATACCTTCGACAAATTGAACTCGATTGTTTTCTTTATCGAGCTTGTAGGTTTTTAATTGGGCGGTCTCTTTTTCTCCTTTGAGAAAACCCATCTCAGTGGTTGTCGCCGTCCAACCCCACTCTCCGGGCTCCAGTTCCAACAATTCCACCGCCAGCACATCTCCGGCTTCGGCACCTTCCACATAAATCGGTCCGGTCAAGGTGTGAATCTTATCGAAGTCCACCTTCTCCCAATCTTCCATTGTCGAATGGATATCAAGTTGGCCACCGGTCGCCTCATGGGTAAACGCTTCGATGACACTACCAGATGGTACACGGACAACCGGAGGAATAGCCTGACTGAATTTATTGTGAGTCTGATCCGCCGTAAGCACAAATTCAGGCTCGGGAATTGCCGAGTCCCGCGAAGCCGATGGATCCGCGTTGCACCCGGCCAGTATGAGGGTTATGATCAAAAGGAGATATTTCATCCTTTAGTTTGTAGCTCAATCCCTCCTATCCAGCGACCTTAAAATTAAGTAAGGAAAAATACTAATTCTGATTTCACTAGTAGGGTTGAGACCCTGTTTTCTTCAATTCGTTGACCGATGTCAGGGCTCACTTCTTTGAAGAACTGATAACCCCGATAACATGGGCTGCCCCGAAAACGACTTTAACGACTAAACCTTCCCTTAGAGGCGAAGCCCCCGTCGTCGCGCTGACAATGTAAACGGCAACCAGTAGAGCCAAACCCAGGAGAAAGTATAAGCGGGGCGAGGCAATAGATCGGATCGCCAAGAAAAGAAAGGCAGCGCCTAACACCAGGCTGCCTATTTTTATGGTAATTTCGGGATGCTGATTTACGGGCGTAAACGGAAGCACCCAATGGATAAACACCAGTAGAAACAGAACACCCCGTGCCAGCTTAACGAACACTTGGTTTTCGTTGGTCATGATAATTCAAGAAAGGAAAAAGATTATTCGTGTATTAGCCGCTAGAGTGCCCACCCATCCCGGTAAGGAGGATGCAGAAGTGCATTCGCCTCGGCATTGTTTGAGAAAGAGTAAGTATCCGAATCCCAATACAGCTTTTGATTCTTGGCGCGAATGGCCAATACACCAAGGAGAACGGTTTCGGTAAGAGCCGATCCGTAGTCGAAAGTCGAACTGGCAGGCCTCCCATCTTTACAGGCACGAATCCAATCCGTAACATGGCCTTGCTGGCCACCTTGGACCCTTGGAATGCTTGGAGTAGGACGTTGGTATGCTTTGAACTTAGAATCGGGAAACACACGTAGACCGCCGGCACCATGAGAACCGTGCATGATCAATCCGTCCTTGCCTACGAGAAGGGCTCCATTGTTTGGCAGCTTAATATCGTCTGGCAAATCATCAGGTCTTGGCGGCAACAAACGACCGTCATACCAATTCAGTTTCACCGGTGGTTTCTTGCCACGCGCTGGAAACTGATACTGCACCATGGATGCACGGGGATAGGTCTGAGTAGCAACCTCCTCAATCCAATGGGTTGAGGTTGCTTCAATCGACTCAGGATGACCGAGATCCAGAGCCCAGAAAGCGGGATCAATAATATGACAACCCATGTCACCAAGAGAGCCCGTACCAAAATCCATCCAGGCGCGCCAGGTCTTGGGATGATAGTCCGGATGGTAGGCCCGGTATTGGGCGGGGCCTAACCAGAGGTCCCAATCCAAATTATTAGGAACGGGCGGCTCTTCTGTTTCTTTGGCTTTTACTGCGAAATCCGACCAGGGATTGCCACCAACGGGCCGATCCGTCCAGGCATACACTTGTTCCACGTCGCCGATAATACCGTCCTCCAACCATTCCTTGAGTAAGCGAATATGTTCCGAGGAATGTCCCTGATTGCCCATCTGCGTTTGCACTTTGTGATAATGAGCCGCCTCACGTAGTTTCTTTGCTTCAAGCACGGTGTGCGTCAATGGTTTTTGCAGATAGACATGTTTGCCCAATTCCATAGCCGCTTTCGCTATCACATAATGCGTATGGTCTGGAGTGGCAATCAGCACGGCCTCAACATCCTTCTGCTTCTCCAGCATGACCCGATAATCGGTGTATACCATAGCCTTGGGGTATCGAGTAAAGGTTTCCGCAGCGTAACTATGATCCACATCACACAGGGCAACAATATTGTCATCCTGACATTTCCTCATGTTCGTCGAACCCTGGCCTCCCACTCCAATACCCGCGATATTCAGCTTCTCATTAGCAGAGGTATGATGTGCTCCCCCTAAAATATTTCGTGGGACAATTTGAATTAAACCAAAGGCTGATGATGCAGCCATAAATTTACGTCTACTGATGGGGTTTTTCATAGAAGGAGAAAAGCTTTAACCACAGATGTACACAAATAAACACAAATTATCGAAAAGAGTAGAACACGGTTTCGGCGTTTCGAGCAATGCTACACCAACAATCGACCTATCTGGGAACGCCAAGCCCCAGCTTGGAAAATCGAATAGAATCGCTGCTAAAGCAGCTCCTAAAAAACAGTGAACGAATACCCGCGAGGATTGATTTGGATTCTGGTATTTGGATTGAGTCAGGATCCGTCTATAAAGAACATTTACCCCATTTGAAACCATTCGATCCGAACACCAGAATCATTCAGGCAGAGCGAAACAGAGGACTGCATCTCCTGACTTGACCGGAGTCTTGGGTCCCCCACCCGCACAGATAACTATATACTGTCTACCATTGAGTTCAAATACAGCTGGAGTCGCATTACCTGCATAAGGCATTTTTTGTTCCCAAAGAACTTTTCCGGTAGCGGCATCGAAAGCTCGCATTTTTTCATCGGCAGTAGCACCAATAAAGATAACACCACCTGCTGTGGCAACCGCCCCACCCCAATTCAGGGTACCGGTATTTCGAATACCTTTGGCAACCAAGTCCGGATATTCACCAAGTGGCACTTTCCACTTGATCTCAGCTGTATTCATATCAACCGCAGCCAAGCTACCCCATGGCGGTTTAATAGCGGGGTGCCCCTGATGGTCGAAAAAGCGTTTATAGCCATCCATCATATACACTGTTTTCGTGGGCCTTGCCATTCTGTCCATGGGCTTTTCACTGGGATCTCTCAAGTAAGCCAGCAAAGCCCGGATATCATCATCCGGCAGATTCTTGAACGGAGGCATGGTCCCTTTGCCCAGGCGAATGGATGTCAGGAGGTCCGTGTCCGTTCTTGCCGATAAATCCTGTAACGAGGGCATGACGGGGGGCGCACCTTGCAGCTCCAGGCCGTGACAGGCGACACAGTTTGCTTGATAAAGTAAGCGCCCTTTGTTTTCAGGACTGAGTTCTGTATCGTCTAGTAAGGTAGTAACCGGCAACATATCAATGAGGTTGGGCATCTCATTGACGTTAACGTAAAGCACACGGCTAACGGGATTAAAAGAAGCACCATGCCACTCCATGCCACCACTCATACCGGGTAGTTGAATCGAAGGCGTCAAACTGGAAGGCGTATACATTTTTGCCCCTTTATACTTTTTATAAAGCTCACTCACAAAGGCATGGATTTCCGGAGTAACATCCGACAATTCATCCTCGGTAAATTCCTGACGAACCAAAGCCGGTGGCTTCAAGGGGTATGGTTGAGTTGGCCAGGTTTCCTCGCCCGGTATTGTCGAAGGCGGTACTGGACGTTCTTCCACACCAAAAACCGGTTCTCCTGTATTGCGGTCGAGGACAAAAATAAAACCCTGTTTAGTTAGCTGAACAACGACATCTCGCTCATACCCATCTTGCGATATGGTTATAAGGATGGGCGATGGTGGATTATCCATGTCCCATATGTCATGATGGGTAGTTTGATAATGCCAGATACGCTCACCGGTTCGCGCATCCAATGCCAGAACGCAGTTTCCAAAAAGGTTTTTTCCGTGACGATTGGCACCATAAAAATCGTAGGTTGGGGAACCGACTCCGGCAAATACCCATCCGCGTGCTTCGTCAACCGTGAGTCCACCCCAGGGATTGGCGCCCCCATAGGTTTCACCTTCTACCCACTCCCAGGTATCGTATCCAAATTCTCCTTCTTCGGGAATAGTGTGGAAAATCCAACGAAACTCTCCGGTGCGCGCATCCCAGGCCCGAATGTGTCCTGGGGATGACCCAAAGCTCTCACCGGTCCGCATCCCCAAAATATAGAGATCTTCAAATATGACTCCCGGTGTGGTTGCCGAAACAGAGACCAGCGCGTCACCGGCATCCAAATTCTCTCCCAAATCAACAATGCCATCATTACCGAAGGTCTCAACGAGTCTGCCTGTTTTCGCGTTAATGGCATAAAGAGACATTTCCATCGTATAAAACAAACGACCTTCTCCATCTTCTTCCCAGTAAGTGAGGCCACGACTCACGACTGAATAATTACTGTCAATTTGCGCCTGAGTTCTCGCATCGAAATCCCAGATCTCACGACCCGTAGCTGCATCCAAAGCAATAACTCTGCCTCCAGGCGAAACGATGTAAAGAAAACCGTCGATCATCAATGGGTTGCTTTGAAACAATGATCGTTCGCTATGGTCCCCCGTATTAAATTGCCAAACGGGCTCCAACAGGTGGACGTTTTCCGTGTTTATCTGATCCAACTCTGAATACTGATTGGCGCCCTGATCTCCTCTGTAAATACCCCAGTCAGTGTAGTTATTGTAAGAACTGCGTTTCTGAACGTTTTCAATCTTTCCGCAGCCAAAAGTAAGGACTGCGGGTAGCAGACAAATAAGAAGAAGTCTCATAAATTAGGTAGTATTTTATTCAGAGTAGATTGAAGATATCCATGTATCCACAGTCTCAACTAAAAGTCACGCACAGATCCATCAATAGCGTTGAGGTGAGGTTGCATGGGTACCTTGGCAAAAGGAATACTGGCTGCTTCGGCCTCATCGAAACTAACGCCTAAACCATTTCCTTCCAATGGTAAAGCGTAGCCGTCCACAACGGTTGGAAACGGTCTCACCACCTTGGGATCCTGCTGGGCTCGGTTAACCCACCCTCCTTCCATCATGGTGACATTCGGTATGGCTAACGCCGCATGAAGCGTAGCAGCAGAACCGAGGGGACCGGCATTGTTGTGCGGAATCAGGTTGATATAATAAACTTCAGCCATAGCAGCGATTTTCTTCATCTCACTAATACCGCCACAATGATTCACATCGGGGCGAAGGTAGTTCACATACTGATTCTCAATCGTTTCCCGGCAGTCCCACTTATCGTGATACCGCTCGCCAATTGCCAAGGGCTGGTCCGTATGTTCGCGCAACCACTTCAAAGCTTCTGGATTTTCGTGCCGAATGGGATCTTCGATAAAGAATGGACGAAATGGTTTAGCCAGTTCGAATAATTTAATTGCCCATTCAGGATCATACCGTCCGTGGATTTCAAGAATTAGATCAACGTCTTCACCCACTGTCTCCCTGATGGATTCAAGGTACTCGATTTACTGATACACGGCTGTCTTATGATCATGAAAATAATTGGCATCATGGCTATGAAACGCGCGAAAGCGAATCGCAGTAATCCCACGCGACGCCCTTTCCTTGGCATTTTTAGCAGCTTCTTCCGCCGTCATCCCGGACACATGTCCATAAACTCTTACAGAGGTACGAGCCAGACCTCCCAGTAATTGATATACCGGCATACCAGCAAGTTTTCCTTTTATATCCCAGAGCGCTTGGTCAATTCCAGCAATAGCCGATCCAGTCGAAGGGCCACCCCGCTGAAAGCGGCGTCGAAAACAACTTTGCCACAGATATTCAATACGTTGAGGATCTTCCCCAATCACGTAGGGTGCCAGGTCCTTAAGCATACCTTCCACACTGAAAGGCAGAAAATGATTCGTCGCATCCCCATAGCCCACAATACCCGCATCGGTTTCGATGCGGACGAATACGTCCCTCCCGGTCATAATCGTATCCAACTTGGTAATTCTTATTTTAGGAATCTTACGATTAGAAAGATCGACTGGGATCTTGGATGATTTATTTTGAGCCAGGGCCGGGGCAGCACCCATTGCTAATATGGCTCCGCTACCGGCCACCGTTTTGATTAAGTTTCGACGATTCATAGGGGTATGATGCAGGGGTTAAACAAAGCTAGTTTAATTTAGTTGCCTTTTGAAGGTAGGGCCTGGTTGCCAAGCTGGCCGTATAAGACTCGGCTGTCGGCGACATCGCCCTACCCATGGAGTATAAAATCTATTTGTTCGCAAATTCAAAAGTGTAGCCTCCAAGGAAATCGGAGCTTGTGATTGTGGAACACCAATATTTTTCAACATGGTCGATCATTAAATTAGTGCCTTTAAAATGGCTCACGAATGGAGCCATACGAGAATTATACATGGTGTCCGTTAAATCGCACATCAGGAATACATTCTGGTCCTGGTAGACCATCTGCCGAATTGAAAACGGACGACCCAGCACACACATATTCAGGTGAACGCCCATCGCGATCACATTGGTGATACCACGCTGTCTCATCAGATTGTAAGCTTCGGCCGAATCCGTAATCGCGTCGCTATCATGAATTTCGATCGTAGAAATCTGTCGCGTCCAAGCCTTGTAATTCTCGCACTGCGGAAAATCATCGCAACCACCATCCGTATCGTCGATAGGTAAAGGAGCCTCGTTGTCTGGATCCAAATGACACCAGGTTTGCAGCGGAACTTTGGCCTCTACAACCGGAGCGGACATCGCTAGTTTCCTGGCCGGATGATCTTTATAAAAATCTAATGTATTACTGGGGCAATGTATAATGAGTACGCATTGCTCACGGGCCTTCGAAATTACCTGATTCATTCGTGGGGCCATTTCAGCTACCCGGCTGGTTGCTCCCTTACACCAATGCTCATTCCACATATCGCAGACTACGATAGCGGTTTCCTTTGGAGAAATACTTCTCTCTAGATGGCGAACCTCAAACTCATCCCGGGCATTTTTTTCCTGATGACGGGTGGTCAAAGTCAACTCAGACGTAGAAAAAGCATTCGTGCTAAAAGATCCTAAAAGGAACACGAACCCAATCATTGCCTTAATTTTTCTCATGGTTTCTGCATATTTTGATAG
>Ga0209403_10007039_pt1 | contig 11205 bp, 9 predicted proteins | sample ArcticOcean_MG_C_8_FD_187440 | JGI IMG/M metagenome (GOLD analysis project Ga0209403, IMG submission 187440) | Marine microbial communities from western Arctic Ocean - ArcticOcean_MG_CB11_86 (SPAdes) (version 2) | ecosystem: Environmental > Aquatic > Marine > Oceanic | place: Arctic Ocean... | reverse complement strand
TTCTCTTTATTAAGAAGAAGCAAGCCCTGTAAAAAAGCAGATCTAGAATGGATTTCGATATTTTTATCTTTCATGATTTTTAAACAATCATGCTCTTGAAATCTATTATCAAATACATTCATTGGTAATTGAACAATTTCGGGAGAGAATTTTTTTAGTATATTTTTTAACTCTTTTGGGCTATATGCAGAAACTCCAAATTTTTTAATTTTTCCCTGCTCTTTTAACTTGTTAAGTGCTTTATCAATTTCGACCCCAATAGAATCGTCAAATAATTGAGAAGTATCATGCAGTAGAAGCGCATATAAAGTTTCGACCCCAAGTCTTTTCAATGATTCATTCACTTGATCATTGATCCAAATTCCAACATTTTCTTTTTCAACAGGAACTTTTGGCAGCTTACTTATTAGATAAAAGTCATCAATCCTATTCTTACCTAATTTTATCTCAGAATCGCCATAGCTAATTGCAGTATCAATATATTTAATATGGCTATCCCTTGCCAAATTTATTATCTTACTCAAAGATTCTGGATTAACTTTTTTATCGTCATTTGTAATACCATAATTTAATCCAAGCTGTGCTGTTCCTAATCCTATTCTCAACCTACTAATTCCTTAAATGTTTTTATAACATAATCTTGTTGGGTATCTGTTAGGTCATAAAATAATGGGATTGATAAGCAATTATTATAATAATTTAGAGAATTTGGATATTCTTCAGGATCAAACCCTAAATTACGGAAATATGGATGCATTGGCAAAGGAATATAATGAACTTGACAAATAATATCCTTATCTCTTAATTCGTACATAAGCTCTGCCCTAGATTTACCTATAGAATTAAAATCAATATTAACTACATAAAGATGATGAGAGCTTAATTTTCTTCCAAAATTTTGAAAGGGTTTGATATTTTTCATTGTAGAAAATTCATCGTCATATTTTTTAACAATTGCCATTCTTTTTGAAATAAATTTTTCTATCTTTTTTAATTGTGACAGTGCCAGTGCGCATTGGATATCATTTATACGATAATGAAAGCCAAGCTCCTGAACCTCATAATACCAAGGATTTTTAATTTTATTAGTATTGGATTGTTCTTTTAATTCATATGGGTCATCAAGTTTATTTATGCCATGACTTCTTAATCGGATTAGTTTTCGATAAATTTTTTCATCATTAGTTGTAATCATCCCACCTTCTCCAGCTGCTATTGATTTAACTGGATGAAATGAAAAAATAGTCATATCTGAGTAACAACAAGATCCAACTTTTTTTCCATTATCATAGGTTGCTCCTAATGCATGAGCAGCATCCTCTATTAAAATTAAATTATATTTATCTGAGATATTTTTTATTACTTCCATTTCACAAGGAAGGCCAGCAAAATGAACAGGCATCACTACTTTTATTTTAGGGTTGCTTTTTAATACTTTTTTTAAACTATCGGAAGACATATTAATCGATTTAAAATCAATATCTGCAAATATTACCTGTGATCTATTATAGAAAGCTGCATTTGCAGATGCTACAAATGTAATAGGGCTTGTTATTAATGCATTATTTGGACCTAAATTAGAAACAGCTCCAGCTAGATGTAATGCAGCTGTCCCACTTGAAACTGCTACAGAATAATTAGCGCCAACATATTTTGCTATTGCGGATTCAAATTCCTCAATTTTTGGGCCTTGTGTTATTTGTCCGCTTTTTAGAACGCTTACAACCGCTTCAATGTCCTCATTATCAATATGATGTTTTCCGTATGGAATCATAGGGTATTCACCTCTTTAGCATAACCTGCATTTTTTTGCTTATGAAGTAAATCTAAATGTAAAGATAAACTGCCAATTTTTTTTCCTAAAAATTGTGATATCTTAAAATTTGAAAGGCTCATATCTTTTGGTCTAGAAACAAGATCTTTTTGCTCATCTAAAAAACCTTCTTTAATAAGAGCGGGATTAAAACCAAATTCTTTTGCTAATAAAACTCCAAAATCATATTTACTAACTCTATCATCCCCTGTTATATGAAAAATTCCATGAGCACCTTTTTCTAATAATTCCATAGTCATATTTGCTAAAACCTCAATTAAAATAGGTGTAAAAAAAATATCCTTAAAAAGTATGATTTGTTGATTTTGTTTTAATGCATTAAATATGTAATCACTTAAAGATATTCTATAATTAGTGCCCCATCCATAAAAATTAGTTCTTATTATTAGACTATTTGGATTTATAGATAACACTTTTTCTTCAGCTTCTGCTTTTGTTTTTCCATAAACATTAAGTGGAGAGGTTATTTTTTGTTCATCTGCCAATGAAGAAGTGCCATTGAAAAGATGGTCAGTTGATATATGAATAAGGGGTATTTCTAAATTTTTACAAGCTCTTGCAACATTTTCCGTTAGCCCAACATTTGTTTCGTACGCTAAATTAGGATTTTTTTCACAGTCATCAACGTTTGTCATACCTGCTGTATGCAATACATAATCAGGTCTTTCAGATTTTAAAAAATTAAAAATAGGATTAATTGAATTTAAATTAATCTTTTTTATTACAGAACCCTTTAAATTTATATCTCGATTATTCATATTCAAAATAACATCAACTTTATCTCGCACTGCTAATGCCCAATTTAAGGCTAACAAACCTGACCCCCCTGTTATAAAAATTTTTTTCTTCATTTAGATAGATTTGAAATTTTTCTTATTAACTTTCAACCAGTCTCTTAAATCTTTTGCAATCATCCATTCGTCATTAACTTCGGATGAATAAATAAAGTCTTTATTAACTTTTTTTCCTTTCTTTATTCTTTTTTTATCATTTGACCAATTATGAATCATAGGGAGTATCTTGTAATAATCTTTATATTCATATGTGTATGGAGCATCTTCTAAACCGATCATTTGCTCGTGGATTTTTTCACCAGGCCTAATTCCAATTATTTCTTGCTTGGCTTTGGGTGAAATTGCTTTTGCAATCTCCGTAATCTTCATTGAGGGAATTTTTTTTACATAAATTTCCCCGCCCTTCATATCATCAAATGCAAGCCATACTAAATCTATTCCTTGCTCCAAAGTTATCATAAAGCGAGTCATATTTTTATCGGTAATGGGTAATATTCCTGAACTTTCTAAAGACATAAAAAATGGTATAACTGAACCGCGAGACCCAATCACATTACCATACCTTACCACTGAAAATTCTGTGTTGTGAGTCTTCTGTGTTTTATTTGTATTTGAATTAGCAGCTACAAAAAGTTTATCGGATGCAAGCTTGGTTGCCCCATAAAGGTTTATTGGATTACTTGCCTTGTCAGTGGATAAAGCGACTACTTTTTTAACATTACTATCAATACAAGCATCGATTAAATTCATTGCACCCATGATATTAGTTTTAACGCACTCAAAAGGGTTGTATTCGGCTGTTGGTACAATTTTTGTTGCTGCGGCATGGACAACATAATCAACCCCATCTAATGCCCGTGCTAACCTATCCTTATCTCTTACATCCCCAATGATAAATTGAACCCTAGGATCATTAGTATATTTTTGGGATAAATCCCATTGCTTCATCTCATCTCTAGAATAAATAATTAATCTTTTTGGATTAAATTTCTGCAATGTAAGTGGGATGAATAGACTACCAAATGAACCTGTACCGCCAGTTATTAAAATTGATGAGTTTTTAAGCATATCCTTCTCTATATTTAGTTAATATCATTAAAGCTACCCTTCTTAATAATCTTACCATCCTCCAAAGATATTATGAGGTCACAATTTTTTAAAGTAGTAATTCTGTGCGCAATAATAAGAATAGTAAGATCCTTGCTTAATGTGTCAATTGATTCCATAACCACCCTCTCTGTATCAGTATCAAGTGAGCTAGTGGCTTCATCAAAAATAATAACTTGAGCGTTATTGTATAAAGCTCTAGCAATTCCAATTCTTTGTTTTTGTCCTCCAGATAAACGAATGCCTCTTTCGCCAATAACTGCTTTATATTTTTTTGGAAAAGTTTCAATAAATTTATCAATTTGTGCCATCTTAGCCACAATCTTTACTCGATTATGATTTATTTCTTCATAGGGTATTCCAAATGCAATATTTTCTGCGATTGATGCATCAGAAAGAAAAATTACCTGAGGAACATGAGTAACATTTTTTTGCCAACTTCGAATATTTTTTTTTGTAACTATTTTTCCATCAACCTGAAAAATACCTTTTGAAGGTTGTAATAAACCCATAACAATATCCATAATAGTACTTTTACCACTTCCAGTTTTCCCAACAAAACCGATTCGGCTTCCCTTTTTTATTCGTAAATTAAAGTTATTAATAACAAAGGGTGCTTTTGAGTTATATCTAAATGATATATTTTTTAATACAATCTCATTATTAACAGATAAAGGAGTGATAATTTTGCTATTGTCTTTAATTGTTGTTGATTGTTCTAATAAATTAATAGTATCTTCTAAAGGATTTTGATTGCCTCTAATAGTAGAAATAGCAGCCCATGATTGCTGCATTAAAGGTAGAATTTTCTGAGCACCTAGTGCCAATGCCCCTAAATATGGTATAGCTTCAAGAATTCCAGTTTCCTGTAAAGTCATAAAGTATGCAATAACTGCAATCACAACCATGCCTATCGCTTCCATAAGATATCTTGGGCTTAGACCGGCAAATTGATTTGCTCCTTGAGCCTTTCTCAATCCAAAATCAGATTTCTTATATAGCTCAACATAATATGGCTGAGTTCCAGTTAATAAAATATCTCTTATACCACCCAAACCTTCGTTTAAATTTTTTATTATTGAAGTTAATTTTGATGAAATTAAATTACTATTTTTTAATAGTTTTTTATGGGTAAATCTGAAAACAGAATAATAAAAAAATCCAAAAAAAGAAAAAACAGATAAAGCAATTAGAGGATTAAAATACAACAATATTATCAAAATTGAAGTAACAATAAATATACTAGTCAATAAAACTAAAAATTGTCCAATAATATCAATTAATATATTAGTTTTTGCAGTTACCCCACTAATAACTTCGCTACTGTTTCTCTTCAAATGAGCTGAATATTCTTGGTATATAGTTCTTTCGTACATTTTCACACTTAAATCTGATCCACTTGAAAATGAAAATTTTATTGTAGACCATAATAAAAACCCCCTCATCAGACCAGCAAAAAATGCAGCACATGCAAAAAGAATAGTTATTGGTAAAACAATTTGATTCGGTGAAGTTAGTTCCAGATAACTTATTAAGCCTTGAAAAACCTCGAGATTAAATACTTTCTCAGGGGCAGCGATTACTCCAAGAAAAGGAATAACACTTGCAATGCTAAACATTTCAGCTAGGGCAGCAATTATCATCAAAAAAATTAGTAATATAAAATTCTTCTGATGGTATTTACTTAAATGAGGCCAAAACCTAGTAAATAGTTTTATATGTGAATTTTTTTTATTCATTATTTATATAGATATTCTAATCTTTAAACCATATCTGGTTATATGTCTCTTCATCAGCATGATATTTTTCTTTTAATGAAAAACCACATTCGGTTAAGATTTTTTCAGACTCAGTGGCTTGCTCCTTAAATTTCTCATTAATTTCAATTAAGACTGTTTTACATTTTGGGTCTTTTAACGTTTTCTTAGCTCCCAATAAAATTAAATGCTCAATCCCATCTACATCGATTTTTATCATTTTTGGAACTTCGGGCAGAATTTTTTCGTTTAATAAAAAATCTAGTGGTAACCCCAAGGTTTTATACGATAATAATTTTTCTAGCTTCTTACCATCTTGATTAAAATTAACTCCAAACGAAGAGAGTGCTCCACCTTCATCAATATTTGTTAAATTAAAATCTGCAAATCTCTTATAATTACTTAGTGGGTTAGTAATAATATTAATTTTTTCATGAACATTATTTTTATGAATATTTTTAGCTAAAAGCGAAAGATTAAAGAACGAAGGCTCAAAAGCATAAACATTATTTTTCTTTGTTTTAGCAAAGTAGATTGAATAGATTCCGACATTTGCACCAATATCAAAAAGTACTCCGTCATCACCGTTATCATCAATCCATTTAATAGTTTCAGGCTCTTTAGTAGAAAATGTATCAGCTCTAAACTTACAAATCCAATTTGGTATAAAAAAAGTAAGTTTTACATTGTTTCCTTTCCCGGGCTGATGAGTAACTTCCTGAGTTCTCTTACTATTTATTTGTATTTGTTTTTCAATCCAATAATATTTTAAATTTTTATTTATTATTCCTAACAAATAACTATAAATTGATCCCACAATACTTAAAAAGTTTAAAGGGGATAGTAATATTCTTCTTATTAATTGACGCATATAATTTTAATTTTCCTAATAAATTTTAAGGTATTAGACTAAATATAGCCCTTAGGATTTTTAGTTTGCCATCTCCAACTATCCTCACACATTAATCTAATATTTTTCTTTGTTTCCCAATTTAGTATTTTTTTTGCTTTACTTACATCAGCAAATGATGAAAACACATCCCCAGACCTACGTTTTTCATAGGAATAGGGGATTTTAACTTTATTGATCTCTTCAAATGCTCTTATTAAATCTAAAACTGATGTCCCTCTCCCAGTTCCTAAATTAAAAAAATGAGCTCCCGAGCTTGCTTTGTTGTGCTTCAAAGCTTCTAGGTGCCCCTCTGCTAGATCCATTACATGTATATAGTCTCTAATCCCTGTTCCGTCATGAGTTGGGTAGTCATTCCCGTATATTTTTAGTTCATTAATACTTCCTAAAGCAACTTTTGTTAAGAAAGGCATTAGATTGTCGGGTACCCCCTTTGGATCTTCACCAATTAAACCGGATTCGTGTGCACCAATTGGATTAAAATATCTTAAAATACTAATACTCCATGTCGGATTTTTATTCACTAATGATAGTAAAATATTTTCAATATCTAACTTTGTTTTACCATAGGGATTAATTGCAGCTGTCTTATGAAATTCGTCAATTGGTAAGTAATCTGGGTCCCCGTAAACTGTCGCTGAAGAAGAAAAAATTAATCTATTGACACCAGCATCCTCCATACAGCTTAATAAAATAGATGTGCCTCCAACATTATTTTCATGGTAATAATCTGGATTTTTTACAGACTCTTCCACTGACTTTAATCCAGCAAAGTGAATAACTGCGTCAATTTTATTCTCTGAAAATATTTTATCTAAAAGCACTTTGTCTCTTACGTCACCATTGTAAAATTTTGGAAATTTATTAGTTATTTTTTTTATTCTATTCAAAATAAGTTCATGACTGTTGGAAAGATTATCAATAATAATAGCTTCGTATCCATTTTCAATTAAGCTAACTATTGTGTGTGAACCAATAAATCCTGCCCCGCCAGTTACTAAAATAATTTTACTCTTGAACTTATTTAGCATTCTTTTCACTATTATTTTTTATTTCGTCCTTAAGTCTCTTGATCTCCCTCTGAAGCATTTCGTATTCATCCACTCTTTTTCTAAGAAAATCTTTTGTCATTCTTATTTTTTCAGAGATTCCTTGCGGTGTTAATAAATAAATGTACCCAATTTTATTTGTATTAGTTTTAAAATTCTGAGCTTTTACCTGGCCCTTATCTACAAGAGCCCTAATACAATAATTTATACTCCCAAGGCTTATGCCTAATTCTCTTGATAGAATTCTTTGTGAGAGATCAGGATTTTTTTCAAGGATATCTAAAAGTTTAAAATGGATATCAGAGCTTAATGGACTTTTTTTTATTTTTTTTTTCACAATTTATTCAATTAAAATTTATTATTATATTTATACGTTCAAAATTGAACATTAAATAATTATACTAAACCTTGTTAAAAAGTAAAGCAAGCTCAAATATGTAAGCATATCTATTTTTATTTAGACTGATAGAGCGTAGGTGGGTAAATTATTTTAAAAGACTGGTGGGAATTACTTATTTACAAAAGTGAAGAATATTATGGAATGAAAATATTTAAATTAAGTATAATTAAAATGTTAAAACAAATAAATTAATATTTAATTGACTCAAATAAAAAACAATCTAATTAAGGCAATAAAAAATCTACTAAAGATTATTATTAAAAAAGTTATTAATAATGATGCTTTACTAAAAATCATCCCTCATAATTTAATTTTAGCTGGAAGATTCCAAAGAGTTCAATTTCTGAAAACAGACTTTTTTAATAAATCAAAAGAGCGAGCGGCATTCTACAAAAAATTATTCAATTCACCGGGTTTGGGCAGTTATACATTTGAAGAAGGTTATTGGCCATCCATCCACAATCACTCTCAAAGTATTGCTGGATATGTTCCATATATTAAGAACCAAACATCACTAATAATGTATCATTTCTGGTCAATAAACTACGGTATTAGAAAGCAACTCCTTGGCCATATTATTTTATTAAAAGATCAGAAAATAAAAAAAGTTTTTAAGTTTAATTTACAATCGGGACAATTAAGAAAGTTTGAATTGGAAAGCCTACTTGAAGAAGATGGTGACATAATTTATGTTGAAATTTTTAATCCAAAATTTCCAAAAAATCATGGTGGTAGCAATGGGCATTTCAGGTTTTGGGGTGATTACTCAAAAAATAAATCTACTACCCATTCTGCACCATTTCCATATATTTTATTTAATAGCAAAATGCCCTCATGTAGAGCATCATTTGCCAATATTGACTACAAAGATAAAGCCAATAAAATTCGATCAATTAATTTTTACGAAAATAAGGATATAAAATCATTTGATCATTTATTAGAAAAATTAAATTTTGGCTTCTTTATACAATCTTTCAAATCTTCTATTTCATCTGTCTGGCATTCAGCAATATATACTGGATCAGTATCTTCTAATAACGCAGATCAGTTACAATTGGTTGCGCTTCCACCAATCTCAGATATAGACGTTCAACTTAGCTTTATAGAAGCATTTGTTAGTAATAAGAAGGAAGAAATTACTTTCTCTATTTTTGATCGGGATGCAAATTTTATAGATAAAAAAAACTTAAGTCTTTCGCATTTAAGCAGAGTCCGATGTTCTGAGATTTTTCCTGATTTAGAATTAAGCGGCATGCAACTACTAATTAATTTGTCAAAGGTAAATACTCTATTACATAATTGTTACCTACATTTATTATATTTCTGTGGTGATACTCTTGGAGACTCGGTGCACAGTCATCGTCTTAGCGCCCCTGCACTATTTAATAAAAATAAATCAATAACAAACAAAGGTGTTGGGCAGTCATTAAAATTTATGCATTTTCCAAGAGGGCAATCCTATGAGGCATTTCTTTCAATCTGGACAACAGATGAAATAATTCCAGCAAAAGTAAGGTTTATTGATAGCCTAGGGAACGAGTACATTAAAAATATCCAAATTAACCCTTTAGGTGTTACTCATTACCCACTAAACGAGATTTTAAATTCACTAGGTACAGAAAAAGATTCTTCTTTCGTTGTACAACTTCAATCAAACAGTGCGAACTTAAATGGGAATGTATACGTATACAATAAAAATAATAAATCTGTATCCGTCGATCATTTAACTGGTGGTTAGTTAGCTTGAATATTTTTTTTTGATTCTCTTGAGTTCTAAATAAATCAATACAACAGCTCGTAAATTTTTGAAAATTATAGCTGGTCTCGCAATAAATGTTATGGAAGGTTTTTTAAGTTTCGTTTTAATCATCCGAACCCTACATCTTGATAAAAATATTTTATTTTGATTGATTTTTGGATTTAAATAAAAATTACTCTCTGGTTTATTGCTAATTTTCTCATGCATTCCGCCAAATGTTACCTTGATACTTCCAAAGCCTTCTTTTAATGCAAGCTCTAGCAAGTCAAAAAGGTTTGTTATGGAAGCATAATATACTCCGTTGTCAGTTTTGAAGTTAGCTAATTTCAAATCTGAAATAGTTTTACCTTTTAAACATGATCTAAAACAAGTACTAAATGATATGTTTGTTGATTTAAAAATTTTTTTATAAGCCTCTAAGGGATTTGGCATATGATGAATTGCATTTCTTTCAAAAATATAATCATATTTTTTTAATACTTTAATTTGTGTGAAATCTCTATGAAGCCAATTAGCTTCTGGATAATTTTTTACACAATAGTCGTAACCCATTTTTGAAACTTCAATACCTGTATATTTCGATGTGTCACATAGTTGTGTTTCTTTTAAAAATTCATATGCAGATCCCATCGCTGATCCAATTTCTAATATTGATTTATTATCAATTTTTTTTGTTACAGGATAATGAAGATATTCTTTTACCAAGTAATTATTATCTGTTATGTAATCTGCAAATGGGAGATCAGCCCACCTCCATGGACTATTTTTATATTTCGCATAACCTTTCCATGTCCATGTTTTTATAACATTTTTATGGTACTCAGATTTATTTAAATTTTTTAAGTTATTTTTAGTATTTTCTGTCAATTTTATAAACAGTCCTTTGATTAGTTACAATCTTAAATTAATCTATCTGTAGATAGATGTTGTAAGAATAAATTATAAATGAAATTAAATAATCAAACATCATCTATATAGTTAAGCTGAATTCATTTAGAGCTTTTGAAATACCATCAGAAATTGAAATATTAGGAGACCACCCTAATTTATTCAGAATATCTACATTTAATAGCTTTCTTGGTGTTCCATCAGGCTTAGTATCGTCAAAAATTACCTTTCCAGTGAAGCCAGAAATTTTAGCAATAAGTAAACTTAAGTCTTTAATATTAATATCTTCCCCAGTTCCAACATTAACTATTGGGTAGAGATTTTTACTTGAATTATCTTTAAGAAGTGAGTTAAACTTTTCATCAACAAGATTCATTAAAAATACACATGCTTTAGCTAAGTCAGTGCTATATAAAAATTCACGCTTTGGTTTGCCAGAACCCCACACCGTTACACTTTGGCTATTAGATTTTTTTGCTTCATAGAATTTTCTAATCAAAGCAGCGATAACATGCCCACTCTGAAGATCGAAGTTATCGCCAGGTCCATAAAGATTTGTAGGCATTGCTGCCAGATATTTTGTATTGTATTGACGGTTATAACTTGAGCACATTTCAACCCCTGAAATTTTTGCGAGAGCATATGAGCTATTTGTTTTTTCTAAAGGGCCAGACAATATATATTCTTCTTTTATTGGCTGCTTACAG
>Ga0209403_10007038_pt1 | contig 11205 bp, 10 predicted proteins | sample ArcticOcean_MG_C_8_FD_187440 | JGI IMG/M metagenome (GOLD analysis project Ga0209403, IMG submission 187440) | Marine microbial communities from western Arctic Ocean - ArcticOcean_MG_CB11_86 (SPAdes) (version 2) | ecosystem: Environmental > Aquatic > Marine > Oceanic | place: Arctic Ocean... | reverse complement strand
AGAATTACTATTTGGAAATAAATCTAATTTTTCTTGGAATACAATTTATAATTCACTTTTACCTTATTTTGATAATTCATTATCTAGATTAGATCAAGTGTTTCTTGCGGATTATAATGGTAAACTTTTGTATAATTTTAATCCTGTAAATACTAGTATAGCTAAAAGTTTTGATATTAAATTACTTACTCCTTTGCTAAATGATAATTTAATTTCATATGGATTAACTATTCCAAATAAACTCAAGTATGATCCAATTCAAAATATCGGTAAACTTCCATTAAGAGATTTACTTGTAAAAAATCAAGCTGATTCATTAATTTCAAAAGAGAAACTTGGTTTCAATGTTAATACAATTAATTTATGGAAATCTGCTGCTCATTCAAAATGTAAGGAATTTTTTGATAACGCTAGAATTGTTCAAGATAATTGGATTAGTAATGAATGGATTGAAAAATATATTGATAGAGAAAATTTAGATATAAAATATATCAATAAATTTCTTGGATTACTTGCATTTGAAATATGGTACAGGTTATTTATTACTAAAGAATTATCACCAAATACAAAATTATAATAATCTTATTTGTTAATACATGGCTCTATATTTTTAATAAAGTTTTTTGCTATTATATTCCAATTAAATTTTTTAATTACAAATTGTTTTCCATTAATTCCCATTTTGTTACGTAAATTCTCATCATCTAATAAAATAGTCAATTTCTCAATCAAATCTTCAGGATTATTTTCTTTTACTAAAAATCCTGTTTTTCTATCTTCCATCATTTCATAAATTCCACCTACATTTGTTGCAATAACTGGTTTTTCCATTAATTGAGCTTCTTTCAATGTTAGTGGAGCCAAATCCATACCACTAATTAGTGCATAGACATCAATACTAGAAAGAAATTTACTTACTTCTTCAGGATATTGTAATCTTCCTAACCATTGAAAATTTTTAAACTCTTTTAACTCTTCAACAATTTTTTTTGTATATGGTCCATCACCTGCCCAATAGAAAGTTAAATTAGGCATTTTCTTTAAAACATTTTTTAAAATTAACATTTCTTTAGTTTTACCCCACCAATTTGCATCTTGTAGTAGACCTACACATGGATGTTTTAATTCCATTTTTTTATTAGAACTTAATGCTAAATGATTTATGCCTTCAAAAAATACTGGAGTATTTTGATTAGGATGATATTTTTTTATAATATCTACTAAATAATTAGAAATTGGAAAAATTGCAGAGGCTTGTTCAAAACATTTCTTTGCTGTTCTATTTTTAAACCAAAGGATAGTTCTATCTTTAAAATTATTGTGTATTGTTTTTTTAGCCCACTCTAATTCTGACCAATAATGTCCTCTAAGTAATACAAACAAAGGAATTTTTTCTTTAATTGCATCTAATCCAAAATGTGATTGTCTGTCTACAAATATACAATCTGGTTTAAATTCATTAATCAAATTTTTGAATTTATTATTGGGAATTAATTCTGAAATTTTTTTACTTGGAAAGCCTGTACTATAATCTGAATCTTGAACTAACATAGATTCTACGCCTAATTCCTTTAAAGCATCTGAAAATTGTTTCATGTGGAAAAATTTACCTTTACTACCATACGCTATCAATATTTTCATTTTTTAATATCCACTAATTCAATTGTGCAATGAATATACTAAAAAATTGTTATGGTTAACTTATACCATGAATTGATATACCTCGTATAGATATTGTTTTTATGCCTGAATCTAAGTCACCTTTTTTTCGTGCTTGGTTTTATTTTAGGAATGGATGGAGTCTATATTTTGCGTTTATTTTTGCAGCAATTAATACATTAGTTGTTACTTATTATCTTGCAATTGATAAAATCCCATTTTTATTAGATTTTTTTCCAAGTTTTGGACATTATGTTGCTGTAACTGTACTTCTTGGAGTTCCTATTCTAGTAATAATTGGATTTGTTCATTTTAAAAGATCTCCTGCATATAGATCTGAAGCAACAATTGGATTTGAAGTAAATCCATATATGCGAAGAAATTTGATAAATTCTGAAATCAATTTAGAATTAAATTTGATGATCCTAAACCTCTTATCTAAATTATCTAATAACGAAAAACTAAATGAAGATGAATTAAATAAAATTCAAGAAAGTAGTAATATCCTAAATAATTTTATTGATAAACGATCAATTAAAAATAATAAAGATCTTGAATATCTCAAAAAACTTGTTGATAAATAATAATTTTAATGACTTAATATGATTAAATTTTATCTTTTTATTATTTTTGTACTTTCTATTTTTCTATGTGGAATTGCTGTTGGACATTATGAAATTTTCCCCTTTGATCTAATCCAGAATTTTAAATCTTTAGTGTTAAATAATTTTGAGGAAGAACAAAATGATATATTAATTTATGAAAAAAATATTGATTCATTAATATTAATTAATTCAGAAAATGATATTATAAAAAAAAGGGAAGCATTAAGTAATTTTATTTGGAATGATCAGGTACCGTATTCTTCAACTATTTTAGTTGATGAAAATATTATAGATGAACGCTATCAGAATCTCTCTAATTTAAAATCAATTCATAAATTAGATATTGATATGGAATATGACGTACATTCAATTGCATATCTCTTTTTACCTGAAAATTCAAATGATGAATTAATAATTTATCATCAGGGACATGGTGGTGATTTTATACTTGGAAAAGACAATATTGATTTTTTTCTAGATAAAAATTATGCTGTTTTGGCATTTTCAATGCCACTATTAGGTATGAATAATCAACCAATTATTGATTTAGAACATTTTGGCAAAATAAAATTCACTAACCATAAACAATTACAATTTTTAGAATCTTCTGAATTTTCACCTGTAAATTTTTTTATTGAACCTATTGGAGTATCATTAAATTATTTAGATGAGAACTTTGATTTTAATTCATACTATATGGTGGGAATATCTGGTGGTGGTTGGACTACCGTATTATTTTCTGCAATTGATGATAGGATTTCACAAAGTTATTCTGTTGCAGGAACAGTTCCAATTTTTATGCGTACAAATTCTGATATAGGCGATTATGAACAGATTATTCCAGAACTTTATACAATCGCAAATTACCTTGAATTATATATTTTAAATTCATATGGTGATAATCGAATACATGTTCAAATTTTTAATGAAAATGATCCATGTTGTTTTTCAGGAAATGTTTCTGGAATATATGATCATAAAATAAATGAAAGATTAACAACCTTAGATGGTGGTAGTTTTTTTATTTATGTTGATGATACTCATAATGAACATAAAATTTCTGAATATTCCAGAATTTTAATTTCTGAATATATGAATAATAAAATTTTAGAAAATTAAAAATCTAAGAATTATTCTGTACAAAAATAATGACATATAATTTATTAAACATTTTTTGCATCTTGTATAATTTTTAAAGCATTATCTCCTTCATTAAATAACAAATCAATAAATGACATATTTGGTATAAATGGTTTATATGCTTGTTTATATTCTGGATGTTGAAAATTTTGATATTCTATATTTATCCCCTTTCTTTTGAAATCATTTTCTTTAAGATATTTTTTCCCCATTTCCCCAGATAGATAAATATCTGCTTTTAATAAATTACAGATTTCAAATAATCTATCTGATCCTGTATCCTGTATATTTAGTTCTGATGAAAAGATTATTTTTTTATTTATTCCAAAAATATCTAAAAATAGTTTAATGAAATCTAAATTTATATCCAATAAAAATTCATATTTTTTATCATAAATATTTTTAATTTTTTTCCAATATTTTTCAAAATATTCTGATTTTTGATAATTTATGTAAATTGCTTTTGAATGTTTTTTCTGCCAATCTTGTGAATTATCAATTTTTACCTCGTTAATTTTTTCTCCTAATCTGGATTTTACTGGTAATGTAAGCCACATCCAACTGGAAAATGTTCTAATTTTATTTCTATTATACCATCCATTTTTTGCATATTGTACATCATCTAAAATAACTAAAATATCACTTTCAATAATATTTCTAAATAGACCTATCCATGGTAAATACTGAGGCTGTTTTATGTAAATCTTGTTTGACATGCAATTTATCACATTAACCATTCTAATTAATTTTAATAATTATATTCAGAAAACCAGCATTTAATTTTTTTAAAATACAATATTTCTTTTTTCCAATTCCAAAAACATTGTTTTTGTTGCGTTTGTTAATGTCATTTTAATAATATGTTCATCTTTTTATCTTATTTAATTTAATTATTTTTAATTCAAAATTTCTTTAATCATTTTCATTTAGTAATTTTTTCATTAAATTTACTAATGATTCTATACCCTTATCGTTATTGTATTTTTCAAGTGCTATTTTTCTTCCATTTTCTGCAATTTCTGCCCATTTTGGATTATCAAAATCCGATAAATACTCCTCAAATTTTTCTTTGTAATTTTCCTCATTTATGAAAATGGCTGATTTACCATCTTCAAATTCTATTATTTCTTTTCCATAATTTTTATCTGTGATTTCCATAAATGTTAAACAACCTGAAGCCGCAATTTCCCAATATTTTATTGTAGGACTATCTGATGTTGCAGCTATCCCTGCACAATATTTTTGAAGTAGTGAGGTATAATTGTCATTTACATATTTGTGTTTTAATGTAGATGTATAATCTACATAAGGAAGATTATTACATATTGTTCTTAATTTATAACCAATGTATGGATTGATATCGCTTCTATCTTTTAAGAACCAGTATATTTTATTTGTAATTTTATTAGATCCTACATGTCCTGAATTCAAAATTTTATTTTTAATTCTTTTTTTAAATAAAGTTATATTTTGATAGAGAGATTCCTCTAAACCAAAATGTATGCTTTTATATTTAAAATATTCAGGATAAAATTTTGCCATTACTGATGGTGGTAAAAAATGAAAATAATGATCTATTTTCCATTCTGTATGATATTTAATTGAATTTTCAGCGTCATCGGGATCTCCATATTTTGCAATTACTGGTATTTTTAAATTTTTTATATTTAAAATTTTTTTTGGCATACCAAAACTAGAATTTTGCCATAATAATATAATATCAAATTTATCTTTCAAAATTAATGAATCAAAAATATCTTTTGTAGCAAAATATGTTACTTTGATTTGTTCATTTCTCTTTAATGCTTTCATAAAAAAATGATAATATGTATTATCATAATGATTTCCACTTAAGACAACATTTGATTCATGGTAAATGAAAGCTACTCTGATTTTATTCATAGTGATTACATTTTTTGATATCAGTTTAACTGTATTTAATATATTAAATTATTTTAAGATTTACTATAATTTTAAATCTATTTTTAGTTATAAATCCCAATTTACTGAATGTGGTGGCTTAATTTCTTGTACATTTTGATTACTTTCAATCAGTAATTTATTTTCATAAATTTTTTCTAAACGTGCTTTGTATTTTCTAGCACGTCTGCCCCAAAAAATTGTTGAATAACCCCATCTAATTGGATCTTTTTCAGTAACTAAGTTTTTAAAATAATACTGTGTTGGTATTTCTTTTACTTTCTTATCATTATTCATGAAAAAGCTTTTCCAATCAACTATGAATTTTTCTGTTTTTATTTCCTCTAAAGATGTTTTTGAAGTTGTTAAAAATCCTTGAAATTTAGTAAGATCTTTTAAGACTTCTTTTGTACTATTGAAATTATACTTTTTTTCTAAAAATTTTAGAAATTTTATTGAGTCTTTTTCAAATCTATTATTATCTAAACTAAAACGTAACCAACTTGCTTCTTCAATTGGCCAATTAATATTTCCAAATCTTGGTTCTATGTGATCCCATCCCTTACCTGAAAATCCTATATCAAAATATTTTGTAACAATTTCTATTTCTTCTGAAAAAACTGTTTTTTCTGATTTTGAAAATTCAAAAAATGTTTCATAAAATGACATAAATGATAAATCATAAATTTGTCTATAATATTGTGCAAATTCTTCAAAAACACCAAGATTTTGAAAAGTAGAAAATACCCAAGCAAACAGCATCATTTGTTTTAACTCTTCCAATGTAAATGATGATGTTTCACAAATTATTTCTTCAAATTCTTTGATTTTATCCTGATGAAGATATTCTATGGAGACATGTCGTAAATGTACAGGTGAACGTATAGTTTTAATTTGAAATTTTTCTTTGTATTCAGGTAAATTCATTGGTGCATTTGGTAAAACACTACAGATACCCCATGATAAAGTTCCTACTTTTGTTTGGGCAATTGTTTCTAATCCTTCTTTAAAACTTTCGAGAGTTTCACCTGGTAACCCAATAATTATTTCTGTATACGTTGGAATTTCATTCTCAACAAAAACTGTAGTTAAATCTGAAAATTTATCAAATTTAATGTTAGCCCGTTTAATATTTTTGAGCGTTGTTGGATCTAATGATTGTACTGATAATGAAATTCCTCCAATTATACCGCCATCTCTTAATTCTCGTGCAATGGGTAGGATTTTATCCGTAGTATTTTTTGCCCATGCTGTTCCAAATTTCTTTGGAAACCCCTTTTCTAATGCTTGTTCTTTTAATTTTCTAGCTATTACTAAATCTCTATCTTGAAAAATACCAAAGTTTGCATCACAACAACTGATATATCTCATTTTATTATCTGCAAACCACTCAACTTCTTTAAGTAGTCTATCATCTAGAAATTTTCTTACTTTTGTAAATGTTGCACTTCCCCAATCACAAAAAGTACATTGGTATGGACATCCTCTATTAGTTTCCCAAGAACAATCCCAATCTACACCACAATCTTTGTCCACTAAATCCCAAATCAAATTTGTAAGATAAGGAGATGGTATATCAGATAAATCATTTATACGTTCTTGTGGATTTGTTCTAAAATCTTTTGTAGAAATTCCTTTTACATTCAGCCAATTTTTATCTTCTAGATAAACTTGCAAAATATTTTTAAGAGTATACTCTCCTTCCCCATGAACTATGATGTCTATGTATGGATATTTTTCAAAAAATCCATTTGTATCTTCAGGAATTTGTGGTCCTCCAAAAATTATCAAACAATCAGGATTTATTTTTTTTACTTCTCTTGCCAAATATGTTGATATTTCCCAATTCCAAATATAACATGAACATAATAACAAGTCTGCATCTTTACATTCTAAAATATTTTCTTCTAATTTATCCCTAAAAACAAAAGTTTTTTCAAATTTAAATTGTGATTTTAAATCTTTTATTAAATTTATATTTGAAACTAAAGTCGCTATGCTGTATGGGGCATGAATTTGATTTCCATATTTATAATTATATTGAGAATTAACAATTTTATACATTTTTGATGTTATTCAACGTTAAAATTTACTGTTTTAAATAATTTTCTTAATATGAGTCAAGTTTTATCTTTTTTAATAAAATTTATGCCCATTCTGGTATGATGTGTTCATGATTGTTTAACCACTCAAAATATTCTTTTATTCCTTGATCTAGGTTAATTTGAGGTTCCCAATCTAATAATTTCTTCATTAATGTTGTATCTGAGTATCCTCCAATTGGATCTCCTGAAGGATATGGTTTGTAATTAATTGGAACTGGTTTTATATGTTGAAAAATTTTTTCCACTATGTCATTAATTTTTGTTGGTTTTCCAGTTCCAACATTAAAGAATTTTCCATTTGTTGACTCTTTTTCTGTAGATAGAACAACAGATTCTGCAATATCTGAAACATGTGTAAAATCACGAATTTGGTTTCCATCTCCAAATACTGTTATTGGTTTACCTTTTTTTGCAAGAGCTCCAAATATTGCAACTGCCCAACTATGACTTCCTTTTTTAGGAATTTGTGGAGATCCATAAACACTAAAAAATCTAATAGAAGTAGTTGGGAGATTATATAATTCATAATATAATCTAGTCTGTTGTTCACCCCAATACTTTGAAAGTGCATAATTTGATACTGGAAAACAAGGATCAGTTTCTTTGAAAATACCTTTATTCCCAAAACCATATACTGCCGCTGATGAAATAAAAATAAATTTTTCAATGTTATTTTTTTTACATGCTTCTAAGATATTCTGAGTTGCAGCTACATTTGTTTTAAATTCAGTTTCTGGATTTCTTATACATGCACCAACGTCTGCTAAAGCTGCTGCATGAATTACAATATCTTGTTTTTTTATTAATTTCTCTATAACTTCTTGATTTGTAATACTTTCTTTTACAAATTCTACTGTTTCCAAATCACCTACACCATATTCATGTAAATAATCAAATGGATAAGCATCCAAATTATCAATTACTGTTACTTGTGCTTGTCTTTCAACAAGTTTTTTTACAATATTACTTCCTACTGTACCTGCACCACCCGTCACAAGAATTTTTTTATTTTTAATCATCAGAAATATGCCTTATCACTACAAATGCTTCAGCATATGGTCTTCCTACAGAATTTCCTCTAAATTTTGCTAATGTTTTTAAAGAATCTAATGAACGTGGATGATCTCCTGGTCTGACTTCTTTTTTATAACATGCATAAGCATCTAATTTAGATTGTAAATTCTTTTCAGAAATTATATTATATTCTGTTGGATCAAAAGGCTTGTCTAATCTACCCGACCAATTTGAGGATGAATGAATTTCATAACACAGAATTTTTTCAACTCCTGTCCAAATTTTTTCATTTACTCCTCTTGGAAAATGGGTAGGTCTACATGCAACCATTGTAGAGTGAAACACAAAGATGTGATCTTGATGAGTATCTCCATAATAATGGGTGTAAACTATTTTTGGTTTAACTTTAGAAATAATATTTGTAAGTTCTGCATTAACTTTTAACTGATCTTCTGACATAAAATTTCCTGATTTACAATTTAACCAAAAAATATTTTTTTTGTTTATTCCAAAAACCTTCAACATATCATCTGCTTGAGTTTTTAATTTTGGTTGAATTGGTTTATGGCCTACTGAAAATAGTACAATATATACAGAATCTCCTTTTTCTACATGTTTTGCAATAGTTGCTCCAGCTCCTATAGATTCATCATCGGGATGAGCACCTATAACTAAAACATTCATATCATAAGCATTTTTTACGGCATTAAAAAACTCTCCAATTTTTTAATAAAACTAAAATCTAGGACTGATTAAGTTTTGTGATGTATCTCAAGACTCAAAAAACTTCTTACAAACGATTTTATCATTTATTTGTTAAAAGACATTTTTTTGGCATAACTAGTCCATTACGTGTTTTACCTGATTTTTTTGTTATAGGTCCAGGAAGAACTGGAACAACTTCTTTATTCTATTATTTAGATCAACACCCTTCATTATCAAAATCTGCATATGATGAATTAGGATTTTTTGATGTAAATTTTCATCTTGGTTTCCATTGGTATCGTTCACTATTCCCATCAATTTTAACAAAATTTAGAATAAAATTAAAAACTAATTTTTTTATGACTTATGATGTAACACCTTCTTATGTTCGTAGGCCTTGGATTGCTAGAAGAATAAAAAAACTCTTTCCTAATTCTAAATTAATTATTGTATTACGAAATCCAATAGATAAGACATATTCCCATTACTATCTAAGTACCACATCTGGGGAGACTAGAAATTTTGAAGAAGTAATTAAAAAAGATATGGATGATATTTCAAAATGGAATATTAATTCAAAAGATGATAATTATTTTGCAACTAAAGTTGAAAATTCAAAATTAGCTCGAGGATTTTATGTAGAACAACTTCTTCCTTGGTTTGAATTATTTCCTAAAAATCAAATTTTAATTATTTCAAGTGAAGAATTAGCATCAAATACAAAAAATGTTATGAGTGAAATATTCAAATTTTTAAATTTACCTGACTATAAAATCCCAAATATTGAAAAAGTTAATGTATCAAAATATTCTAAAATGAATCCTGATACAAGAAAAATATTAATCGATTTTTTTAAACCTTACAATGAACAACTTTTTAAATTTTTAGATAGAAAATTTGATTGGAACAAATAATCTTTATATTAAATATTAATGAAATTTTACAAAATTTTTTCATGAAAAATATCTTTTTTCCTCTTTGTTAAAACAAAATAAGCCTTCATCAGATTTCAAGGAATATATTAAAAATCAAAAATATGTCTAAAAAACCCTCAATTATTTTAGATCAGTTACAACAAATTAAAGTTAACATTTCTTAACAGTTAAAACGATGCATTCTATTCTAAAAATATTGATAAAAAAAAGCATAAAAAAAATCCTTAACCAGACAGGTTTTGAAATACATAAAAAGGGAATCAGTAGAGAATTTCCAAAAGATTTTGATGATATGTGTATTGAGATGATTAAATCAGTAAAACCATTTACTATGACAAGTAAAGAAAGAAATTTTGCATTGATTGAAGCAGTAAAATATATCATTAATCATCAAGTCCCAGGAGATATTGTGGAGTGTGGAGTATGGAAAGGAGGTTCCATGATGATTGTAGCAAAAACTTTAATGAATTTAAAAAATCAAGAAAAAGAAATTTACCTTTTTGATACATTTGAAGGAATGACTAAGCCAAATGAATTTGATATTCCAGCTAGTGGGGCATTTGACGTTTCAGAATTATATAAAAAATATAGAATTAATGATAATTCCTCTGATTGGTGTAGAGCTGAATTAGATGAAGTAAAAAATAATGTTTACAGTACAGGTTACAAAAAAGATAAATTACATTTTGTAAAAGGTAAAGTCGAAAATACTCTACCTCAAGTAGTACCTGAAAAAATTTCTATTTTAAGATTAGATACGGATTGGTATGAATCCACATTACACGAATTAATTCATTTATTTCCAAAATTAGTTAAGGGCGGGGTATTGATCATAGACGATTATGGATATTGGAAAGGTTCTAAAAAAGCAGTAGATGAATATTTTGCAAAAAATAAGACTAGAATATTATTAAATAGAATTGATGAGACAGGAAGAATAGGCATAAAATTATAATTTTTTTAGTAATTATTATTAGAGATATTTTTGTAAATTATAAATTTTTAGATAGAAAATTTGATTGGAATAAATGATTTCATTTTATTAATGTTTAAGTAGAAAATATTTTCCTACTAAAAATTATTTTTAACTTATTTTTTTATTTTAATGATATATACATTAAT
>Ga0209403_10007031_pt1 | contig 11213 bp, 9 predicted proteins | sample ArcticOcean_MG_C_8_FD_187440 | JGI IMG/M metagenome (GOLD analysis project Ga0209403, IMG submission 187440) | Marine microbial communities from western Arctic Ocean - ArcticOcean_MG_CB11_86 (SPAdes) (version 2) | ecosystem: Environmental > Aquatic > Marine > Oceanic | place: Arctic Ocean... | reverse complement strand
CACGGATATCCGCAGCAAATATTCCCAAACCCTGCAATTGCTCTGCCCGCTCTTGTTGGGATGGATCAGCTTCATTTTCAATAATTACGGCAAGGACGGCGTTATCATTCTTATTCGTTGCCAATTCTTTTAATGCGGCAAGTAAATCGATCGGGTAGGTCTTACGAAACATGGTTAACATCTGGTAGAGCCAGTTGGCTCCTTTTGGCGCCTGCTTGAGTTCCTTTATCCGTCTTTTAATTACATCGCTCTGCTCAAGAACTATATTCAGACGGATTTTCCGCCCTCTCAGGCGTGCTGAATCCTGAAGGACATTTACTGAATTGTTAAAGGGCATATCAAGTTGGCGTTGCCCGCAGGCTTCACAAAGATTGGTTTCCTTTTCGTCCGAAGTGATGACCAGAAAACCGCGGCTATGGGCTTGCTGACAGTCGAAGACGCCACAACGGGCACTTTGCTCCTTGAAGGAATAGACGGCTGAAATACGTAGATAACGGGTTTTCCGGGTCTCAATCGGAGGTTGGTAGTCAGGTCGATTGAGAATATCGTCCCATGTTCTAAGGTTTACTTCTTCTTCAATGTGGAAAATGGACACCGATTCTTTTCAACTGCTCAGCTTAGGATGAACAAAAACTCTCTCTTAAACCAGATCTATATCTGTCCCATAGGCGCTGACGGCGTACACTTTGCTGTGCTTGATTAAAACCAATAAAAAACCCAATGGATGCGGCTATAATCTCAATAGCCCAAGCTAATGCGACTAAGCGTTTTCCGTATTTTTTATTAAGTTCGATTTGAACTTGAGCTTCTATTTCCATATCGTTAATTTCCAAACAATAATCTTACTGCATGATATATGAGGTTTTTATAGCCCCTATAAAGATCTAACGTGGAAGTCCGCAGTGTTGAAGATAATCCACCTTCTTAGTGCCCGATTCAATTTCTTTCCTAAACAGACTACGGTTACTTTTATATTCAGGAAACCAAAGAACATAAGAACGTCCTTCATTACCCTTAGACTCAATTACAAAAGATTCTACTTTTGCGTACTCTCCATACCAAGAATAAGTTGAGTCTGTTGGAGTAATGCAATCCCCATATTCATATTTCGGTGGGTCAATCAAATTACTGCACCCTATAATTCCCGTAAGAGATATCGCTACTATACTGATGATGGTTCTTGCTTTATCAGGAAATTTTTATACCACGAATATCAGCCCATGCATGATCGAGCACTATATCGAAGTTTCCTTCGGCAGGCCGAGAACCCAAGCAGAACTAACAAACTTGGCAAGCTGAAACTGCCGCCTCCAGAACTTGGAGGTGCTGGAGGTGCTGGAGGTGCTGGAGGTGCCGGTGGCGCCGGTTCATTTGACAGAATCAAATTGGCCGCACGTTCACCCTCGTGTAATGCGCCGACGACTGTAGCGGCATGCGTATTATGCGAGGCCTCTCCCGCAAAGAAAATTCTGTTGTCAGCGACAGGAACTTGAAGGTCGAGTCGACTACTATCGTTGGCCGTTGTATAGGTCCCTACTTTTGGGTATGAATAGACTCCCAGCGTATATGGATGTGTGCCCCAGTTCTGAACGACGCCTTCGATATAGTTTGTCGTTGCTTCGTTTGGAGCCTGCGGGAAAGTCGCATCAAGGTCCGCCAATATTGCGTTGATAATTGCCATGTCACCTGCTATACCTCCGCCATTGTTGGCAGCAATATTATTTAGTGCTGCCGCATTGTCGCCCATCGGGTAGCACAAAAGAATGTAATCTGTGCTGCCAACTTTGTAATCAGTGGGTACCCAACATGCACCGGCCAAGCCTTCGGTCACCAGCCACGACAGTTTTTGTCCCTGTGTTTCCCACCAGGGGGAAGCAAAACGAAGCGGTACTTTCATACCCATATCGATGCCAATGCCGTTATAAGCAGAAACCGTGCTAGCCGGCAAATCGGGAACGAAATTGATCATCTCTGCCTGTAGTACACCGATAGAAACAGTCACAATCACCTTCCCTGCCACATGCTGATCACCGTTCGAGTCGGTGACGATGACATCGTCACCGCTGGTATCGATAGTGACTACAGGGCTACTCAAAATAAGATCATTATTGGCAATAACGTCGTTCCACCAAATAGTTTCTAACACGTCCGAATAGCCAAGATCTTTATCGCCCAGACCCGCGGTACCTCCAGAAAGGTCCCATCCATTGCTCTCTAGTGCGAGACTCCTGCCGCCGATTTTATACAGCGATGTTGCATAAGAGCCACCGGCAAAACTTGAATCATAGAGGTGGTAAGAGCGATTTCCCGGTCCAACACCGTATTTAGTCAGTACATCATCAGCTAACGTTGAAGCAGGATCCTGGTGCTCATCGGGCTCCCAATACCAGTCATAGAAAGGATTGACAGCTGTTACGTCTGGATCGTTGCTGCAGTTGTAAAGTGCACTGTTCGTCCACCAACAGGTCGTGGTACCGCCGTCCATCGAGGACACCTCGGTGCCCTGATATAATGGTACGTGAATGGAATCACCGTACTCTTCCTGGGTAGCCGGCCATGCCGGGTTGGCGTTGGTCGCGTAATGTTCTTCTGCGCCAAGTTCAATTCGCGTATTTCCCAGCGTTTGGCTGTATACACGCCCGCCAATTCGATCAGTGGCTTCAATAATCAACACATCGTAGCCGGATGCATGTAGAGTTTTCGCCGCATACAAGCCGGCGCTGCCGGCGCCCACCACCACTACGTCATGTGTCGTGTCGGCCGGCCATGCCACTGTTGCAAGCAGCCACGTCAGGACAAAAGGTATTGTACATTTGCGTAGAAAGGTCATACTTTCTCTTCGCCAGACATTATGAAAATTCAATTTTATGCTAACAAACTACACCATATAGGTACATCAATCTTCCGATCGTGCATGCCGCGACAATCTGGCATAAGACACTTTATTTCGTTATTCGAAATGTCGCGAAATAAAATTCTTGACACGGTGCCACGAACCCGCGAAATAGCGACCAAAGAACAACAACAATTGCGTGCATGAGGGGATAATCACGTGAGTTCAGGATTCAATTCCAGTGATAAGGCACCGCGAAGCATCCACCATATACTTGCTGGCCCGTTCATATTTTTACTTCTGCTGATCCTTCCGATTGAGTCCATGAATTACGAGGTTCGCTGCAGTATCGGGTTGCTGTTGTGGATGTCGTGGTGGTGGATTACGCGTCCGGTACATCTGGCCGTAACTGGTTTTCTTCCGCTGGCAGTAGTTTCGATATTCGACTTTGTACCTGTCACTCGAATCCTGCCGGCTTATGCGACCGAGCTGATCATTCTGCTTCTCTCTGCGAATATCTTGACTACGGCATGGGCGCGGTGGGGCCTAGATCGGCGCATTGCTCTTGCGTCTCTGATTAGTATTGGTACCAACACGACTCGACAGATTCTTGCCTGGTTCGCGATTGGCATGATCTTGAGCGCGTTTCTGCCCAATACGATCGTCGCGGCCACGATGATCCCAATCGTTGTCGCCATGCTTCGTTTCATCGGTATCGAGGATCTTTGGAACAGTAACCTCGGCACTGCACTTGTTATCGCAGTCGCCTGGGGTACTAGTGCGGGTGGCGCAACAACGCCGCTGGGCGGCGCACCCAATTTGCTGACGATCGAGTTCATCCAGGAAACTGTTACCGGTCAGGAATTCGCATTCACGACATGGTTTACTAGATTATTGCCTCTCAGTATTTCCGTGATGATCGTGATATTCATCTACGTTCGATTCGCATTCAAGCCGGAAATTACCGAGATAAAAGGGGCGCGGGAGTATTTTGTCGGGGAGTTCAAGGCGCTTGGCGCTATGAGCATCCAGGAGAAGTGGTCTTTGGTGCTCTTCCTCATCGCCGCGTTGCTCGCATTTTCGCGTCCTTTGTATGCGGATATCGTCCCCGGATTTAGGCCGGCATATGCATTCCTTACCTTTGCGCTCCTCTGTTTTCTGGTTCGCCCAAAAGGTGAGAGCCTGATGACCTGGGAATACGCTCAGGGCAAGATGATGTGGGGGTTGTTCTATCTTTTCGCAGGTGGCACGGCTTTGGGTCGCATACTCAGCGAAACCGGAACGGCTGCTTACATTGCGAATATGCTAATTCCCTATGCGAGCCAGGGCGGGCTGGTCGCCGTGATCGTCTTTGCGACTCTGACTATCGTCATGACACAGATTACCAGTAACACGGCAGCGATCGCCGTTGTCGTACCAATCACAATTAGTACGTTTCAGAGCCTCGACATCAATCCATTGCCATTCGTATATATTGTCGCCGCAGTAGGTAACTGTGGCTTTATGTTGCCCACGTCAGCCGGCGGGCCAGCGATTGCGGCGGGCTACGGTATCAACCTCAAAACCATGCTGGTCAAGGGCTTCTGGGCCACTCTATTGGCACTGATCATCACTGTTCTGGTTGGTTACCTGTTGGCAATTTATTGGCCGGCGTTTGGAACGGCTTAGACGTCGAAGTATAGAATTGTAGATGTGGGTTTTTTCCCTGAAATACTTTGTGGAAATAGAGTATTAGGGCGAGGTATTCCAACGGAGTCGCGTCCTTAATAAACAGGACCTAATCTAGATGCGGTGCCAGTGCCTGTTGCCACAAAAAATAGCCGCGCTCATTGAGGTGCAGGCCGTCGTCGACGAAAACGTCTCGTAGATTGCCGTCAGCATCGAGTAACGGCGCTGCAAGATCAGCATATCCAAGATTCGGATGGCTTTCCGAATATTCGCGTACCAGGCGGTTCGCTTCCACCATTTGCGGCCATTTCCCCCACCGCAGCTTGCTTGGCTTGATCGAAATATATATCAGGTCAACCTTTGGAAAATCTGACTGTACAATCGTGACAAGCTCTTTGTAATCCTCAAAAACCTGGTCAGCCATCTTTCCGTGCCCGACGTCGTTGTCGCCGGCATACAAAAAGATCTTGGTTGGAGCGTAGGGTTTGATCACCTGGTCATAGAAATAAATAACATCTGATATTTCGGACCCGCCAAACCCACGATTAATGATCGGCTTACCGGGAAACGCAGTCGCTGTCGGCCAAAATAGCACGCTTGAACTACCGACAAACAGAATCGCATTCTCCGGAAAGGTGTTTTTGCTGTCCCATACTGCAAAGGTATTGATGTCCTTAGAGAATCTCTCTGGGTTAGGATCTGGAGAATCAGCGTAAGCTTCCGAGCTAAGACAAAGAACGGTGACAAAAACGAGCGCATTTATGTATTTTTTCATGGGCTCGAATCTACTCCGGTATAGTCGGGGGTTCAAATTTCTTCAGGGACTAGCTTCAGTAGAAACAAGAAATGTAGGAGTCATCTCTTTGTTCGGTTATCACCGTGACTAAATTGATTTGGATGTAAGCGTTTTTTTATTTGTTATTATTTCTTGCAAAATGCCTCAAAATTCTTTGCCGCATTCTCAGATAACTCCGAAAAAAACAATGCTGCAGCAAATGTCTTTTCAGATTTTTTCTCGTTCCCTGCTTTCCTTTCTATGTCTGCACTTTTTAATAATTCTCCAGACGTATGTAAGAAAAATCCTGAGGCTTCACTAACTTTTTTACATTCTTCACTCTTCCAGAATCCTATATCAGACTCTTCAGAATTTGCCCATCCTGAGATGGAAATAAGCGAAATTAATAGACAGGAGATTGGGAAAAGTTTATTCATAATGTAACCTCAGTATCGAAAAACATTGAGTTATTACAATAGCACCATGCAACATCAATACACCACGAAAATCCTTGTTTTAGTTTTCCTGGAAGTGCTCCAATAGACCATCTTCTTTTCCGTCTATGAAGCTCTCCCCCGAAGGCCAGCTATTAGCTATTTTTATAGGCATTTTCAGGGCCATGTACGAAATGATCGAACGATCCCTATGCCAGATGTGAAGGCGGCGCACGAAGTGTGAATCGGCATTGAAATCTGACCTACCTTATACCGAAGCACCTAGCCAACTACGACATCGCTGGCGCGGCCCTTCTTGAACTCACCGACGTACTTGTCTTCACTTAACAAATTGACACTAATATGATGTAGTAGGGTGAGTTTTTGGACCAAGCGCCAGCTCTAAATTCTAGTGGTCCATGCGTAATCATCTATGTTCGGAATTCATTATTCGGGGAATTTTATGTTTAGACCTTCTTTTTTTCGACTCCCACTCCGCCGATCAAGTCATAGACTATCCTGTTCTATGGTTGTAGTTCTTTTAGTTGCAATGGCAGTTTCGACCAATATTCACGCGCAAGATTTTGACATCTTAATTAGAGGTGGGACGGTTGTCGACGGAACTGGGGCGGCGAGATTCACCGCTGATGTTGCGATCAAAGGAGACAGAATAGTACGAGTTGGTGTCATTCCTTCTGAATTATCGGCCGGTCAGGTCATTGATGCGACTGGAATGATTGTTTCGCCGGGTTTTGTTGATCCGCATTCGCACTCAGCACCTGGAATAGAAACAGCGGAATTAGCCGCCGCAATTCCAGTTTTGTATCAGGGTATTACTACCGTAATGATCAATCCGGACGGCGGGGGGCCCGCGGATCTGCGTCCGCAAGTTGAGAGTATTAGATTAAATGGTCCTGGCGTTAATGTTATTCCGATGATCGGTCACAATGGCGTTCGCAAGGAAGTAATGGGGACTGACAATCGTTCGCCAACAATAAGCGAACAAAGCCAAATGGAGGAATTTGTTCATGCTGCGATGAGCTTTGGCGCCTTTGGCCTTTCAACTGGTCCATTCTATATTCCTGGAAAATTTTCGACTACTGACGAGATTGTAAAGCTTGCGCAAGTTGCTGAAAAGTTTCCCGATGCATTTCATATAAGCCACATTCGTGATGAGTCGAACTATGATATTGGTGTGGTTGCTGCGGTCGATGAAGTTATTCAAATCTCACGGGAATCTGGTATCCCAGGCATCGTAACGCACATGAAAATGTTAGGCCCTCCCGTTTGGGGTAAGTCAGAAGAAGCAATAGAGCTCATTGATCGAGCTCGTGCTGAGGGGTTGGAAATTTGGGCCGATCAATACCCTTATGCGGCGTCGGGAACTAGCCTGCAACCTGCTTTGGTACCGGGTTGGGTTCAGGCGGGCGGTTCTGATGCGATGATCGGCCGCTTGAATGATCGGAGTCAAAGAGAAATTATTCGTGAAGAAATGGCCGCCAACCTTGCTCGGCGAGCGGGTCCTCATGCCCTTATGATAAGAAAATATGATCCCGAACCATCCTATGTAGGAATGCGTCTTGATGAAATTGCTGATCAGCGTCTGGAGAATCCATTAGATACTGCAATCGAAATGTTGATCAACGATGGTGCGCCTGTCATTTCATTTAATATGAATGAGTACGATGTTCGGGCCATCATGCGTCAATCGTGGACGATGACAAGTTCGGACGGCGGATTAACTCTGCCAGGAGTTCGCTTGGAGCACCCTCGGTCCTATGGTGCATTTCCACGTAAGATAAGACGTTATGTATTGGATTCAGGTGTTATCACCCTGGAGCAAGCCGTGCATTCAGCAACAGGTTTGCCGGCTAAGGTTTTCAATATCATGGATCGTGGGGAATTGCGGGCAGGGGCATTTGGGGACGTATTAGTATTTAGCTTGGAAAGAATAAGGGACACCGCTACTTACACACGGCCAGAGTCTCTTTCTGAAGGGATTGATTACGTGGTGGTGAATGGAAAGATCGCAATTGATAATGGCGAAATTTCTTCTGGTCGGTTTGGCCGTGTTCTGCTCAGGGGCGACTAAAGACTCGCAGAAAAAATAAATGGTGTGCCGAGTGGGATGATTCTATTTTGGCTTCCATGATTTTCCTACTGGAAGTTCATCAGAATTATTTTGTTATCGTTCAATGCTATGGTACTTGCGTCCATGCAAAGTAAGGAGAGTGCTGATGAGTGACCTAACAAGACGAGACTTTATAAATGGCTCTTTAATGATGGCCGGCACCTCGATGCTCCCTGTTAATGGAAGCAGTCAAGCTGTAATGGCGGCACTAGAGCCATCTTATTATCCCCCATCACTTAATGGTTTACGCGGAAGTCACCCAGGATCAAATGACGCCGCACATGCAAGAGTATGGGCTAAGCAAAGCAATTGGGGCTCAACTTCTAATTTAAGGGAAGTATACGACTTAGTTGTCGTTGGCGGAGGTATCAGCGGCCTAGCTGCTGCTTATTTTTATCAACAAGAACATGGCAGAGATAAAAAAATACTCATACTTGATAATCACGATGATTTTGGTGGTCATGCGAAACGTAATGAGCATGATGTAGACGGTAATATTCTTATAGGTGAAGGTGGATCTGAGACAATTGAACAAACAGGCGCACTTAGTGAAATTGTACTCAATCTATTAAAAGATTTAGGTTTGGATTTGAACCGATTCCAGATGACATATGATTCTAATTTTTTCAAAAAACATGGCCTAGGAGCTGCTACTTATTTTAATCAGAGAGTATTTGGTGAAGATAAAGTAGTAAGGCACCCATTTGGTGGCTACCCCGGTTTTATGGAAGGACTTTTACGGTCGACCCTTTCTTATGAAAATGCCGTAGAACAAGCTCCATTAAGTAAAAGCGGTAAACAACAATTATTAAGAGTATTGCAAAGCAACCCAAAGACATTAAACATACCAAAGTCACAATGGCAGGAATATGTACAAACGCATACTTATTTTAATTACCTAAAAAATACGTTAGGTGTGGATGACCCTAGAGTACTTAGAATGGCCAGGCATTCTGTTGTTGATTATGGAGGCACACCAGACGTCATGACCATGCAAGAAGCGCTAGAGAGTAGTGCATTAGGTATGGATGCTGTTGCCTGGAATGAGGCTGTAGAGGAGGGGGATGCGCCGGTAGATTATATCGATAAGGGTGATGGTACATATGCATCAAAAGACCCTTTTATTCATCATTTTCCAGATGGTAATGCCACGATTGCACGTATGTTAGTTAAAAAGATGGTTCCTGAAGTTGGCCCTGGAGAGAATGTTGAAGAGATAGTGCTATCTAAGTTTAACTATGACAAATTAGATTTAGCTAAAAATAATGTCCGAATTCGATTAAACAGCACTGTTGTCAACGTCAAGCATCTTGGTAATCCACTGGATTCGGATGCTGTGATGGTTAATTATATTCAGGGGGGGGAGTCTTATCAGGTCAAAGCAAAAAACACTATATTGGCTTGCTACAACATGATGATTCCTCATATTGTCTCGGGGTTGCCCCAAGATCAGGATGAGGCATTAAGAAAATTATCGAAAGTTCCATTGCAATTTTCTAATGTTGGTTTGAAAAACTGGAGGGCAATGAAGGAGATTGGGGTAGGCATGGCCATGTCGCCAGGAAATATGCACCAAGCAGTCAATATGGATTTCCCAGTTAGTGTTGGTGGTTATGAATACACTAAATCTCCAGATGATCCCTGCATTCTTCACATGAGATGTTGCCTCCAAGGAGATACGTCAGGCGCTCCAGCAGAAGTACAATTTCGCGAAGCCAGATACAGAATGCTAGATCTCGAATTTAATGATTATGAATTAGAAATCAGAGAGCACTTGGAAGGAATGTTTCCAAAATCTTTGTTCAATTTTGATAGAGACGTTCAGAGTATAACAGTCAATCGTTGGGCTCATGGTTATTCTTATGGTAATGCAGGTCATGTTGGTAGGCGACCATTTGGTAGAATCACTATTGCTAATAGTGACGCAGTAAATAGTTCGCTTGTTCAGAGAGCTATTGATGAGGCGTGGAGAGCGGTAAAGGAATTGGGCTAATAATAAATTATAACCGTGCCTTACACCACCCGAACGGGCGTAGGCTGCTATGTGGGGTGTTGGATTTCATTAGCGCACTATGGTTCAGGTCTTTCTACTCCTCTTAAAATTCCTCGTTCGTTCTGAATGTCTACGCGGGTACCGTAGTTCGCCGACAGAAGCTGGAATCGCTGCAAGATCTGTGTTGCCATTTCCCCGGTCGCGATTTCCGGTGCGCCGCGACGCGTCAGAAACCCCCTCCGGTCGTATTCATCGACGAGGTCGTGTCCCTCATTCAGTAAGAGTGGAATGAACTCCATGCGCACTACGCCGCCGTTCTCGATTGTCAATCTGCCCAGCAGGCCCCAGAATGCGTACTCGCCCTCGTAGCCGCCGATATCGCGCATTGCGTGGTAGGCGAGGCCGCCGAACTGGCGAAAGATCGGACGGCCCTTGTATACCTCGACACCGTGAAATCCGCGATGGCCGTGGCCGATATACATTGAGGCGCCGGCGTCGATGACGGCCCGGGCGAAGTCATCCTGCCAGGCAGCGACGCTGTCGACTCGATAGTGCCCGTCGCCAGTACGCTCGCCATCGACAATACCGTCGAAGTCCTCATCGTGAATCTGGAAGTGCTGGTAGTAAATAACGAAGTCGGCGTTTAAGGATGCCTCCTTAATAGCAGCGATATTGCGTTGCCAGTCTTCCTCGTGCCCGATCCAGACACCATTGACGTTTTCGGACACGAGATGGCGTTCGTCTAGACTGGTTGTGGCGGCCACGAGGCCAATTCGACGGCCTTTTATATCGATGTACGCGGGCGCCGATGCCTCCACGGTGTCGAGCCCGGTGCCGGCATGCACGACACCGTATTTTTCGGCAGCATCGATTGTTGCAATTACACCGCACTCACCAAGGTCCCAAGAGTGGTTATTCACCAGAGACATGAGCTTGAGATTCATCGAGGAGAGGTATTCCATTATGTCTTCGGATACGGCATGGGGCCCGCTCGTATTGCCAGGACGGTTTGGCTGTACAATATTGGGACGACCAGTGATTGTTACGTACTCGTCCGGAACGGCACATCCGTTTCCTTGCGGGTTCACGGCCATCTCGAAGTTCGTAAATCCGATATCGGCAGACTCGAGAATGGGGCGAATGCTCACGAAAGGCTCTGGCCAAACGACCCTAGGGTCGAGCTTGATAAGTGCCTGCCCGGTAACGATCAATTCGATGGCATCATCAGTTCCCGGTTCCTGTGTCAATGCCGAAGTTGTTCCTTGTTCGGCTTGGCACCCAGTAAGGAATAAAATTGCGATCAAGATACTGGGTGCTAGCGCGTTTATCGATTTCCGCAAAATTTTGTTCATTGTCTGAGCAGTTTCCTATCAGTAGCA
>Ga0209403_10007028_pt1 | contig 11215 bp, 10 predicted proteins | sample ArcticOcean_MG_C_8_FD_187440 | JGI IMG/M metagenome (GOLD analysis project Ga0209403, IMG submission 187440) | Marine microbial communities from western Arctic Ocean - ArcticOcean_MG_CB11_86 (SPAdes) (version 2) | ecosystem: Environmental > Aquatic > Marine > Oceanic | place: Arctic Ocean... | reverse complement strand
GCCCAGAATCTGCTCCGGGCTGTGTTTCCTTCTTGGCATTTCTACCCCCTTCATCAACCAGAGTTTCTAACATTTACTCTGGTCTACTTATTGGGGGGGCAGCAGGTCAACGTTCTGACAAAATCGTCTAAGAGTGGTATGGTGCCAGTTCGAACTTAGAGTATTTACCGGCTCGATCGGTGAGTGCGGAATGATTGACGAGTACTAGACGTATTTAACACGGGAGTAATCCACAGGTGTCAATTTCACATATTTGGGCGAATAACAAGTTGCGGTTCTTAGCAATGTTTGTATCAGCGATGTTCTTGCTGGTTTTGGCTTGTGGCGGTGGGGATGGTGATGACGAGGACGTTAGTAGTGCTCCAACTGCTACCGAGTCGGCCGCACAACCTGCTCCAACTGCTACCGAGTCGGCCGCACAACCTGCTCCAACTGCTAGCCAGTCGGATTCGGGTGGTCCTTCCGGCAGCATCGTAGCTGCTCTGGAAGACGTAGGTGTTCCAATCGGCACTCCTGGGCTTTGTGTCCCCGGTTGCGCAAATGAGAAGTATTTCTTCAGCGCCTTCGACACTCTTGTCCATTGGTCATCCGATGATAAAGCTGTGGGTGGTGTAGCGGAATCTTGGGATCTGGCTCCTGACCTGTCCAAATTCACATGGAACATCCGCAAGGGTATTCAGTTCCACAAGGATTGGGGTGAGTTAACAGCAGCCGACGTGGCATTCAGCACGAACCAGGTGAATTCGAACACCAACCCTGATTCCGTTCACGACGTCGCCGGCGACATGTCATGTTGTTACGGGGAGACTACTGTAGTGGACAGGTACACTGCTGAAACCATAATCACGAACTATGACAGTCGTGCACCGGGTTGGTTGTTCTCCAACTTGCGGGATGCTTACGGAATCAGCAGTAAGGCCGTGTTTGACGAGTTTGGTTCTGACGGAATGCGGGATGTATTTGTGGGTACAGGTCCTTACCAAATTCTGGAGTGGCTTGATGGTGACCGGCTCGAATTGGAAGCCGTGGAACATTACCGTAAAACTCCCGATGTGCTATCGGTGCTAGTGTTAGAAGTACCCGAGGAAGCTTCACGCATAGCAATGTTCAAATCCGGTCAGGCTGACATCACACATGTGTCGCTTCCAAACGTTTCGGTTCTCGAGGGTGAAGGGGGTATCAAGCGGCTCCTAGAAACGGTGATCACGCACGTTGCGTTTGCGCCGAACTTCCTTGAGAAGATCAATCCCAAGAACGGCGAGCCCATGGATAACCCGGGGTTCGATGGTTCACTACCGTGGGTCAGCGATCCTTTCGCCCCCGGTTGTAACTGGGATGTCCTGCTCGAAGAAGTACCTAACGAGGCCGATGTTTGCGATGCAATGAATAGTGCTCGTTTGGTGCGTACTGCGATGGCAATGGTCATTGATCAGGACGCCCTTATTGAGGGTCTTCTCAGCAACCTCGGTTTCCCAGCGTGCAACTGGGCGATTTCGACCAAAGACCCAGTTCACAACGATGATTGGTGCATACCGTACGATCCCGAAGGTGCAAGGCAGCTTATGAAAGAAGCTGGTTACCCAGATGGGTTCGAGGGTGTTGGCATTTGGGTAGGAAACGAGCCCAAGGAGATTCATCAGGCTGTCAGCAGCATGTGGGCCGAGGAGTTGGGTATCATCACCGAGTTCCACACCGGACCTTTCAGCGTCTGGCAACCTGTGTTTGTCGATCGTTCCCTGCAGCATCTCGTGTTTGACGGTGAACAGGGCGGCATGCCTGCTCACTATGCGAAGGGAAGAGAAGCGCAAGCTTGGTTCGAAGGCGGAATTATGTGGAGTGGTGGCATACCTTTCTACCAGCGCATCTACGGAGAGATGTTGGGCGAGCCTGACATTGACAAGCGAAATGCTCTGGCGGTGAAGTTTGCGAACCACGAGAAGTTCTGGACTTGGGAGATTGGGGTGTGGGAACAGCCGATCTACACCGTTTATGCCGGTGACAAACTGGACTGGGAGCTCACCAGTCATTCGATTCACACTCAGGTTTCTAACTACGTCTTTCCGCTTGAGGATCTGACGTTGAAGTAAAGTTGGTGGAACGCACTCTCAAAAAAAGGGCATGCCCACGCTCTCGTTCGGGCATGCCCTTTTTGTATGAAATGATTTGATCCGTTCAGGAGAAGACAACTAATAATGGTTGAATTGATTGTCAGGCGTATCATCCTCGGTCTCGTCGCTTTGATCGGTGCGATGTTGATCCTTTTTTTTCTATCTCGCGCAACCGGTGATCCCCGATACGCTTACATCGGGTTAGAGGGTGTGGGCATTGATCCTGAGGTATGGGAAAGGATGGGTGAGAAACTTCACCTTGACGACCCTGTACCAGTGCAGTTTGGTTACTGGGTTGTTGATATTGTGCGAGGTGATTTTGGGGAAAGTGTGGCGCTTCAGCGGCCGGTGATTCAGATAATCCAGGAACGGATTGGTGCAACGGTGAAACTCGGGATCGCCGCGTGGTTGCTGGGGATGATTATCGGTGTGCCTTTAGGCGTGTTTTCTGCGACTCACCGGGGTAGATTTCTGGACTATCTGTTTAGAGGTTTCGCACTTCTGGGGCAGTCGCTGCCGATCTTTTGGATAGGGATAGTACTGATTTTCGTATTTGCTGCGAATCTCCAGTGGTTACCGGCAGGAACTAAGGGTGAGGGCTTTTTATCGATCAAGCACCTCGTACTCCCCACTCTCACGCTGGCCTGGTATCCAGCGGCCTCTTACCTGCGCATCACGCGTACAGCGATGCTTGAGGTGATGGATTCGGAGTATGTGAAGCTCGCGCGGGCCAAAGGAGTGGGACGCTACACGGTGTGGTGGAAGCATGCCTTCCGGAATGCCATTATTCCTCCACTGACGTTGTCGGTTTTTGTCTTGTTCGGTCTCATGAACGGAACGGTGATCGTAGAAACCGTATTTTCATGGCCCGGTCTGGGAAGGTTGGCCATCCAGGCGTTGCAAGCGACAGACTTCCCATTGTTGGCTGGCATCACGATCATTTACGGCGGTCTGTTCCTGATCGGTATTCTGTTACTGGATATTGTGTACGTATTTCTGGATCCTCGAATCAAATACAAATAGGAACTCAACTATCGACGTCCAATTAAAACCTCCAAACGAAACTGATCAGGTAACCAGTAACCGCGCGGGAAATACCGTTTATGGTGTGCTGCGTACTTCGATGAGATTCCTAAAGACGTACCCCGTGATTCCCATGGGCATCATCGGTCTCCTGATCTTCACGGCAATCTTTGCGACCGCGTTGGAACCTCACGATCCGATCCGAGCCAATGTTCTGGAACGCCATATACCTCCATTCTGGTTTGAGGACGGAAGCACTAAATACCTGATGGGGACGGATGCCCTAGGCAGGGACGTGCTCAGCAGGGTAATTGGTGGGGCACGTATTACGCTATTAGTAGTTGCTGCTTCGGTAACTACTGGCGTGGTTATCGGAACCGGACTGGGTCTTGTCACGGGTTATTACGGTGGCCTTACTGACGACGTTGTGATGCGGATTGTCGACGCCTGGGGTATTCTCCCCCAGCTCCTTGTCATCATCATCATCATCCTGACTTTTGGGCAGGGGCTGTTTATCCTGATTGGTGTTTTAGCGATGTTGTCGTGGACAGGAGCCGTGCGCCTGGTTCGCGCTGAAACGCTCTCACTGCGCAGTCGGGACTATGTACTCCTCGCAAAAGTTTCAGGAGCGTCAGACACGCGTATTATCTTCCGCCACATACTGCCGGGCGTGATGAACATGGTGATTGTTACGGCCACGCTCGGAACTGGCACAATTATTCTCACCGAGGCAAGTCTCAGCTTTCTTGGAGCTGGCATCCCGCCACCCGAACCCTCCTGGGGGAAAATGGTGGGAGACGAACGCCAGTACGTGGGAATTTCCTGGTGGACATCGTTCTTCCCTGGTGTCGCGATCGCAATGGTTGTAATGTCGGGCAATTTTCTGGGCGACTGGATCAGGGACCACTATGACCCTACGCTGCGACAGTTGTGATCTGGAGGGAACAGACGCTCGGGCTATCACAAGGGAAAACGATCAAGTTCAGGGAGCACCCCATGAGGTTGCAAGCTACCCGGCGATATCGTTATCAGCGTTCAAATATTTGTTAGCCATGACCAACACTCGTCAAACCTCGCCCCTGCGATCGGTTCCGTGACCAGAACCGAGTTCGAAGGGGTGCCGCCCCGTTGCAACCAGTTGATCGTTTCTTCCAGCGCACCGCGCAACTGTTCCTTCGATATATCCATTTGCGATGGACGGAACCGTACTCGGCAGTGATCCAGCCATCCGATCAGGGTTTCGGGCGATTGGTCGGTGTGCCAGGCAACTATTACTGCTCCTAGTGCGCACGCTTCGCCGTGGGTCCAATACTTATCGTTTGCAAGTTCTATGCCGAAGCTGAAGGAGTGATCGGAACTCGGGGCGCGTTTGTCATTCAACATGCGGTCGTCTCGGTCCTGCACTGCCTGCATAATCAGACGAACAGACTCGTCAGAAAGCGAGCCATCGTCTTCCAGTGTGGGTGGAAATCCTTCTACGATCTCGTTGAAATGATCCAGTACCGGACCGACTATCGCGTCGTCCGGGGGGGCGGCAAGACCCTTTGCAGCTGAGTAACGCCACTCAGATATTCCAGCGTAACCACACAGTACGTCTCCCAGGCCGGCAGTATTTAGGTGCAACGGAGCCTGCTTGATGATGCCGTAATCGACCAGCACGTACTGGCAGTCAATCTCGGCGAGGGTGCCGACAATTTGTCGCCCATCCCAGTCGGCGACAAATCCATGAATAATCGCCCCGGTTGAAAGGGCGGTCGGTACCTGCACGAGGGGCAAGCCTTTGCGGGTAGCAACGAGCTTGGCATGATCGAGCGCTCTGCCGGCACCCATGCCGACCACCAGGTCTACATCGTCGGGCAGTGAATCTGAAACTTCGATCAGGTGCGTGCGGTCCAGCCAACGGTTCATTCCAACGCCTTCAGGCGCATGATCCAGCCGAGGTTCGACAACCTTCCACGCGGAGGGAGTGGAAATGGCAACATATCGCCCCCAGGATCCCGAGTCACGCGCCACAATATCTTGCCCGAACCTGATGTCATAGTCTCGTGCCGGTTTCATGTTTCTTCTCCTGGTGTCGGAATCTGTGTAGCCCGTGATACAGCACGCTACCAGCCGGCTGCAGTCTGGGTGCTAAGGTTACAAGAAAGTGACCGGATCTGTCAGAACTCAGTGCTCGACCCTGTTATTAGCCGTAGGAATGGTATCCAACATTAGTGTGCCGAGAACGAATGTACCGATATGCATAGCAAAATTAGGCACGAATTTGAGCTTGAGCACTGAGTTCTGACAGAACCAGCTCAGGCCTTCACTACCCGAATGGCTCGACCTTCTACAGGATCGCCGCCTATTACGGGATTCGATAGTGGTGCACTGAAGCCTTCCGACGAGATGGTAATCACATCACCAGGCTGGAATTTCCAATCACGAGTGCTATAGCTCAGTTGGCTAGTACCGAAGAAGTGAACATGCGCATCGCCCGGTACCCGGTGCAACGGATACTTGAAATGATGATCCTCGCAGTTTGCGAGCGTGTGCGACATGTACTCCTCACCCGAATACAAAGGCCCACTCTCGTAAATCATCACACCGTCTCGCTCTACAGTGCACTCAAGCGTTAGCTCATCGAAATCAAAATCGGTGATCAACTCAGGTCCAAGTGCACACGAACGCAACTTTGAAGGCGCCAGATACAGATAGTTGATCCGCTCTGTTTCGTGATCGGCCCACTCGTTCCCGAGCGCAAACCCAACCCGGCGTGGCACACCCGCCTTATCAATGAAATAACAACCACCAAGCTCCGGCTCCTCACCACCATCAAGAGCAAACGCCGGAATCTCAAGCGCCTCGCCAGGCCCACGAACAATCGTCCCATTACCCTTGTAAAACCATTCAGGCGAAACACCACGTTCACCCGGCGCGGGCTTACCGCCATCGATACCCATCTGGAACATCTTCGCCGAATCAGTCACGGGCTCCTCTGAAGGAGTGTCGTCACCAGAATGCATCTGATCACGAGATTTCATGCTGCCCGTGTGCGTTAGACCAGTTCCCGAAACAAGAAGTCTGTGAGTGTCTGGATGATCAAACGGTGCAAGCAAGTAAGGGGAATCGCCGCCAACTTCAGCAGCTAACAGTCCGGCGTAATCGATTCGTGCTGCGTCAGCGCCAGCCGCACCAGCAAGCGTTTCGTCAAACGAATCACCCGAAGCCTGCGACGCCTCAAACACGTCGTACACCGATGTCAACGAACCGTTCGAAGAGGTCACGTCAACAATAACGTCTCCATCCACAAACCCAACTCGACGCCCGCCACTCGGAATCACAAACTGAACTACACGCATGCTGCTCTCTTTACCCTGTTTTCTCAAAGTGATTTTCGTAGTGGCGATACTAACCCTTCAAACTGCTCTGGTCATATGAATTATTCCGCTATCCTTCAGCTTCAATTCCATTTTCCGGCTTCTTACGCCCCGAACTCACCGCACACATCCCCCAACCATGACCAGCCCAGCTAACGAAACCGCCTTCACAATCGACACTTCGTCGATCAAGTTCGGCCCCGGCATAACCGGTGAAGCCGGGTCCGAAATGGCCCGCCTCGGTGCAAAGCGGGTGATGGTTGTCACCGATCCCCAGATGGCCAACAGCGAAGCAGTTCGTATCGCCACCGACTCGCTGACGCGGGCAAAAATCGAATTCACCGTGTTCGATCAGGTAAGCATTGAACCAACTGACTCATCATTGAAAGAAGCCATCAAGTTTGCTGTCGATGGCCAGTTCGATGGATTCCTGCCGGTCGGTGGCGGCTCGTGCATCGACACCGCCAAAACCGCAAACCTCTTCTCCACCTACCCCGCCGACTTTCTGGAATACGTCAACGCACCAATCGGCAAAGGCACCCCCGTGCCCGGCGATCTCAAGCCGCTCGTCGCCGTTCCCACAACCGCCGGAACCGGAAGCGAAACGACCGGAGTAGCGATATTCGATTTCGAAGAGCTTGGTGCCAAGACAGGAATTGCACACCGCTCACTTCGACCCGACGTCGGGCTTGTCGATCCCGATAACACCCGCTCGCTCCCCAAAATGGTGGCAGCATGTAGCGGGTTTGACGTGCTGTGTCATGGAATCGAATCGTACACAGCACTGCCCTTCTCGCAGCGGGAAGCACCGGAATCTCCAGCCCTCCGACCCGCCTATCAGGGCGCAAACCCCATCAGCGATGTCTGGGCGTTGGCAGCGCTCGAAATGGTCGGCAACAGCATTCTTCCAGCGGTGCTCGACCCTAACGACACCGACGCCCGAACCAACATGGCGATGGCGGCGACTTTTGCGGGAGTCGGATTCGGTAACGCCGGGGTTCACCTGCCCCACGGGATGTCGTACCCCGTTTCAGGACTCGTCAAGGAATACAGGCCAGACGGCTACCCGGAAGGAAAAGCAATCGTGCCCCACGGAATGGCGGTCATCCTCAACGCCCCGGCGGTTTTCCGTTACACAGCGTCATCGAACCCAGAACGACACATGCGCGCTGCACAGCTATTGGGTGCCGACACGAAAGGCGCAGGACCCGAAGACGCAGGTGATCTAATCGCCGAACGATTAATATTCATCCTCAAACAAACCGGAGTGCCAAACGGCCTCGGCGGAGTCGGATACACAATTAACGATGTACCCCGCCTCGTCGAAGGAACACTCCCCCAACACCGAGTCACCAAACTAGCTCCCCGTCCAACCGGAGCAGACGAGTTAACCGAACTGTTCAAGGATTCAATGACGCTCTGGTAGTTAGTGCGAGTGGTGCTACCCAACCACCCCAGCCAACAACGAGCGGGGTGGAATACCCCCAATCAAAACCTGACTAGTCAGTCCTTCGGCGGCCTCGGATCATCCGGATTGTCCAAGTAATAGTGCACCACGTCTGGCGATGTCACCGCATACCGAATCGAACTCTCTTCACCCACCGTTCGGATCGCGTGCGCCCTGCCGGCCTCAACAAAAACTATATCGCCACGTTTCGCAACAAACGGCGCGTCGTTACCGACCGTCCACTCAACCTCGCCCTTCGCAACAAACCACCACTCGTCCATATCAGGATGCCAGTGCGGACGATTCGTCGAACCCGGCAGCGTATGGATGATATTCACCCGATTCCGCTGATCGAGCACAACCTCCTCGCCCCAGTTCTCGTCCAATCCGTGTCGCTCAATCATCCACTCCAACCGAGTGTGAATCATGTTTGGCGGCTGCCAATCGTCTGGAATCGGCAGCGTCCGAGGATGTGGAAGACCCTTCAAATCGTGATTCGAATCGTTGAAGCCAACAACCATCCGAACACACTGATCGCCCTTCCAAGGCTTGATGTCGTGGCGGTACCCACACGGCGCAATCACGATGTCGCCAAAACTAGCAACAACCTGCTCATACTCGCCGATATCGTAAGCAACCTCGCCCTTCATGATGACCCACCACTCATGAAAATCAGCGTGTAAATGAGGGTCGGAAGGCGCACCAGCAGGCGAAGAAATCGCTGCGGCGCGGTTGCGACCGTCGAGCACAGTCTTCACCGATTTCGTCAGCCCGGTGTAATCGCCATCCTCTTTCAGCTTGGCAAGAACCTCCGGCGGCTGGCCGATCTCTTCCATCAGCTCGGCGTAATCAATATGAGTTTGGTTGGTCTGAATCATGTGTGTCCCCGTGGTTGTTCTCGGGCGAGACTCTACACGCATAATTCGTCTGGGTCACCAACCCTTCTGGCAGTAAATCAATATTCTGCAATTCATCCAATCGCACCAAATTTACCAATACACAACCATCCAAAAGAAAAAGTGCCATTGGCACCCGAGGACGTGATATAAAACTCTGTGACGGCTCGTTTTGAGGATATTCGAAATGATTTTTAGTGTGCTCTGTAAAAACTGCGGCGGCGTATTCGAAGCCACCGCCCCAAAGTTCGAAATGCCCAAACACGGCCTCGCCGCAGTGAACTGCATGGGAATTGGAATGCCGGGAACACCGATCAACCTGATCCACGTTTCAGCCGCTCCACCCCGTGTACTAGTCGGCTAATAGCCCCCCTCTTGCCAGCCACAGCCACATTTCGAACGTCTCACTCCGTCCGATGAAAACGTCGCTCGCGACCCAAGGAATTTCAATGACCAGTTCTGAATCCAACCAGATGGACCCCGCAGCAGTTTCCGATTGCTACATCCGATCACTCGACCCCTCGATAAACTTCGTCAGTAACGTTCCCGCCGACGCCTAGGAAAACGACACGCCATGCTCCGACTGGGATGTAAAAGCGGTCGTAAATCACATCGTTTACGAAAACGTCTGGATGGTCGCACTTTTCAGTGGCCGAACAATCTCTGAAGTAGGCGATGAGTTCGAAGGCGATTTCGTCGGAAACGACCCCGCTGGTGTGTACACCCGTACCGCCAACGAAGTGAAAGCAATTCTTTCCGAACCCGACGCCATGTCACGAACCTGCCAGATCTCGTCGGGCCCAGTAACCGGAGCCGACTACGCCAAAGAACTGTTTCTCGACACGCTGATTCACGGATGGGACATCGCGGTCGGATCAAAGCAAGACGCCACTCTCGACGACTACCTCATAAAGATGTGCATGCCGCTCGGACAGGCCATTGCCGATAGCGACGGATACGGATCAGGCTTCAAATCGGCCATAAGCGGCGCAACCAGCGCCAATCCCCAAACCCAACTCCTAGCCCTACTTGGACGTGACGGATAACGCCGACTCCACCTCTCTGTCATTGCGAGGAGGCCCTGCGACGTGGCAATAAACGTTAGAGAGCAACGCAACGTTAATTCCTGGATACATCGTCAACAGGCACAATTCGTCCGCTAATGCTGAATAACAGAGGATGGCCACTAATTACCGCGTCGCCTCAGGGCAGGCTCCTCGCAACGACAGATACCGTCCACAGCCCCCGCAAAACACCCGCGCCTAATAAAAACAACTCGCATCTGACGAAATACCACGACCAACCGTGATATTCCACACGCCAAGCAGGTATGCTGCTCGGTAACTTGATTTCAACTCAATCGGTCAGACGTAGTCCAGCAAAATTACTTCTCACCTTCAACTTGGAGCAGAGTTCAACAGATGAGTGATTTTTCGTTCATACAAATGGCCGACCCCCAGTTCGGTCTATTCGCCTCATCAAGCGGCAAAACCGTTAAAGAAATCACTGAATTTGCCGAACGCGGAATAATCCTGCGTAGGGCAAGAAAAATTAAGGGTTTCAGGCCCGAAACTAAACTCTTCACACGCGCCATCGAACGGGCCAACTGGCTTAAGCCAGCATTCGTTGTGGTGTGCGGCGATATGGTCAACGAAGCCGACAACGAAGAACAAATCGCCGAAGTAAAACGAATAGCAGCACTGCTCGACGATTCAATCGATCTCCACTGGGTGCCCGGCAATCACGATGTAGCAATCGATCACAAAACGCCGAAACAGGAATTTATCAACCTCTACCGGAAGAACTTTGGCCCCGACTACTACGCCTTTTCCTACGGCGACGTCCGATTTATCGTCATAAACTCCACCGTGCTCACTTCGCCAAGAGCCATGGTTCAGGAATCGAAACAGCAGATTGCATTTGTTGAAGCGGAAGCCATCATCGCCGGCCAGCTAAACGCAAAACGCATCGTCTTGTTCAGCCACCACCCGTTGTTCGTCGAATCGGCCGATGAAGAAGACAATCCATGGTCGATCAAGAAGCGTTATCGAAAAACGCTTCTTGAAATTGCAGCCGATCACGGCATCAAAGTGAACTTCGCCGGACACTGGCACCGAAACAACATCGCAAAAGATAACGGGATACAAGTTGTCGCATCAGGACCGATTGGATACCCACTTGGAGACGATCCATCAGGCTTCCGCATCGTCAAAGTAACCCCGAAAAGAATTCGACACGAATATCACTCCCTGGAAACCGACTAGGGGATCAAACCAACCGCCGAACTGACCTGCCCCCCTCAAACGTGTCCATCTGAAAGATCAGATAATAGACATATTGAAGGTAGTCAGAAATGCCAAGAAAAGGTCATAGCCCGGAACA
>Ga0209403_10007025_pt1 | contig 11217 bp, 11 predicted proteins | sample ArcticOcean_MG_C_8_FD_187440 | JGI IMG/M metagenome (GOLD analysis project Ga0209403, IMG submission 187440) | Marine microbial communities from western Arctic Ocean - ArcticOcean_MG_CB11_86 (SPAdes) (version 2) | ecosystem: Environmental > Aquatic > Marine > Oceanic | place: Arctic Ocean... | reverse complement strand
TCTGAGCTCTTGCACAATTTCGGTGCGACCGGTCGCGGCGTCTTCAAGCAGCCTGGAGAGGTGAATGTCGATATTGCGAATATGAGCGGGGACTTCGTCGCTGCCCGCCGCGTTGCCCAGCGCAGGTCTGTTAAGGCCCTCTTCCAGCCGCGACAGGATTGGTTTCAGATCCATCTGGCTTTCCGCAAGCTTCACCATAAGGTTCTGTTCGGTTTTCATCTGATCGGTCAACGTGCCGAGACGGTCAGCGAGATTGGTAATGGATGCGTTTGCACCGATCCGGGATTCCTCGCCGCGCTGCAGCGTTCGCTGAAGGTTCTCAAGACCGTCGGCGGTCTGTTCAAGAAGCGCCTGTACATAGGCTGGTACAGATTGGTCGCCCTCGGCGAGGGCGGAGCCGGATCCGAGCCTGGTCTGCCCGGAAAGCCAGTCTTCGAGATCGTTGAAGAAGCGGTTCTGCGCCTGGCCGGCCTGCAGTTCCAGGAAACCGAGCACCAGCGACCCTGCGAGGCCGAAGAGTGACGATGAAAACGCTGTTCCCATGCCCGATAGCGGTGCCTGCAAGCCGGTCTTCAAATCGTCGAACACGGCGCCCATTTTGCCAGATCCGACCGACAGGCTCGCGATCACGCCGCTTACTGATTCGATCGTCTGCAACAGGCCCCAGAATGTGCCGAGCAGGCCAAGGAAGATCAGCAGACCGATCAGGTACCGTGAAATATCTCGTGATTCATCCAGACGGGCGCCGATGCCGTCGAGCAGCGATCGCATCGACGGGGCGGATAGGCTGAACCGCTCGCCCCTGTCGCCTAGCATTGCCGCCATCGGCGCGAGCATGCGCGGTTGCGGCGCGACCGAAAGTCCGAGTCGGCCGGCACGAAAACTCTCCAGCCAGGCGACGTCGCTTGTCAGGACAATCACGGTGCGAAATATATAAACGATCCCGAGCAGCAGAACGCCGAGAATAAAACCGTTGAGGGCTGAATTGGCGAGGAACGCGTCGCGAATTCCCGCGAACAGGACGGCGGCAATGGCCGCGGCTGCCGCGATAAAGATGACCATTCGGATCAGATAGCGCCGCGGGTGGGTCATCGGTTGCATGGGCGCGTCAGCGGCCGGGGGAATGAAAAGACGCAGTCTGGCCGGTCATCGCCGGGTCATCGCGTCTTGACGACGATGTCGACGCGGTCGGGCGGTCCGCCCTTGGATTTGTTGCCCAGCGCCCGCACATCGATCCGTGTGCTGCGAATTCCCTGTTTGATCAATTGTGAGCGAACGGCGAGCGCCCGGGATAACGACAGACGCCGGGCCTGGCTCGGTGTCTGCGACCCACCGCCCGAATAGGCGAGCAGCTGGAGACGCATCGTCTCGTTCCCTTTCAGGGACTTTGAGATGTTTGCGAGCTTTGCAGCCGCATCGCTCTCGACGGTCGCCTTGCCGGCGCCGAACATCAGCCGGAATTGCTGGCCTTGTGTCAGCTTGCCGCGCCCTGCCGGTTTTGGTGGAAGGGCGGCGGTCTGGGTCGGTAGCGGGGGTGGTGCAATGGCTGCAGGTAATTTTGCGATAGTCGGTGCTGCCGGCGGTGCGGGAGCCTCTACAACCGGGGGCGGCGGAAGGGCAACGGGCGCCTTCGGCATAACCTTCGGCCGGGCGGCAATTTTCGGCGGCGCAGGCGGCGTCGGTCTTTGAACGATGGGTTTCCGCACCGTCGGTTTCCGGATCGCGGTTTTTGGCACGGCGGCTTTCGCTACGGCTGCTTTCCGGGTGGCCGCTTTCCGGGTGACGGGTTTCCGCTTGATCATTTTTGGCGCCGCTTTCGCCGGTGCGCGGGCGTTCGGCATCAGCAGCGACCGGATGCCATTCCGCATCAGCTGCGGCACGTTGCTCGGACTTCCGAGCTGATCGAGAACGCTGAGATCCACAGATACCGACCCACCGCTGCGCTGGCCAACGGCAGTGGTTTGCTGTGCGCCGGCTGGTGCGGGCATGGCCAACGACCACCCAAAAGCCACGATCACCGCAGCGGAAAAATTTATCGCAATGTTCTGCATATGCTTTGCAAATCTGGGAGACATCATTTCCAACCCGACTGATGAACGCACACCCGGACCCGACTTTGCCCGGGACCGGAGACCGTAACATAACTTAGCGGCCAATTACCCACAACTGCCTTGGCGCTCGGTTAATCAAGCAACCCATTGAAATAACGGGTCATTCGGTGAGCTCTAAGTTCTGGCCGCGAACCGCCCCGTTCAACAATTTGCGCAGCGGATCGTATAATTTCTGATTCGTCGCGAGAATTGAATCGCCATAAAGCATATTGTCACGCCCATCTATCTGGGTCACCAGCCCGCCCGCTTCGCGGACGATCACGATGCCACCGGCGACATCCCAGGGCGATAGCCCGACTTCCCAGAAGCCCTCGTAGCGGCCAGCGGCGACATAACACAGATCGAGCGACGCACAGCCGAGACGGCGAACGCCCGCCGTCTTGTCCATTACGTCCGTCAGCATTGCCGAAAACGCTTTCTTGCCTGGCCGGTTGCCGAACGGAATACCGGTCGCGATCAGCGAATCCTGAAGCACCGAGCGCCCCGAAACCCGCAGCCGCCGCCGGTTGAGATAGGCGCCCTCATTGCGTTCAGCCCAGAAAACCTCGTCCCGCACGGGTTCGTACACGATCCCGGCGACCAGTTCCTTGTCGCGTTCGACGGCGATCGAGATCGAGAAATGCGGTATTCCGTGCAGGAAATTGGTGGTGCCGTCGATCGGATCGACGATCCAGCGTTCGTTGGCGTTCTCGCCCTCGCTGGCGCCGGATTCCTCCATCAGGAAACCGAACCCGGGCCGCGCCTTGTGAAGTTCTTCCTGCAGGATGTTTTCGGTGCGCCGGTCGGCTTCGGTGACGAAATCGCCCGGCCCCTTGCGGGATACCTGTAGCTGTTCAACCTCGCCGAAGTCGCGCATCAGCAATCGCGAAGCCTTGCGCGCGGCATTGTTCATAACATTGATAAGGGCGGTGGGCAGCGACATCGCTGTTTTAGCTTTCCTGCTGCACCGGTACTGCCGGCAAGGTGGGCACCGGTTCTGCCGGCAAGGTGGACGGGGTCAGTCCTTGGCGCGCTCGACGTAGGAAGAATCTTCGGTATTCACGACGATCCGAGTGCCCGCCTCGATATGTGGCGGCACCATCACGCGGATGCCGTTCTCGACCACCGCGGGCTTGAAAGACGACGACGCGGTCTGGCCTTTGACAACGGGATCGGCCTCGGTCACTTCCATCGTCACATGCTGCGGCAGCTTTACGCCGGCGACAATGCCGTCGATCAGCTCCGCCATCACGGCCATGCCATCCTGCAGGAACGCGGCCGGCGCGCCGACGGTTTCCCTGGGCAGCGAAAACTGTTCGTAAGATGTCGCATCCATAAACGTCAACTGGTCGTCTTCGGCATACAGGAATGTAGATTCCGATTCCTCGACCATGAGCTTTTCGACGGTTTCCGATGTCCGGAACCGTTCATTTGTCTTGTTGCCCGATTTCACATCGCGCATCTCAATCTGCACGAACGCATTTCCCTTGCCAGGGAGCAGCAGCTCGGTTTTGAGCACGTTCCATTGCTTGCCACCATGCTCGATCACGTTGCCGGGCCGAATGGTATTCGCCTGGATTTTCATCCTGAAGTTCCGCTATTTGAAGTTTCCGGATAAGGGCGGCGGAAACTATCAGCTTGCCCGGAAATTGGCAATCGGGGCGGGCGGTGCGGTGCTCGGTTATTTTTCGCGATATTCATGCGCGGTTCCCCTGAAATCGCGCACCGACCATCCGGCGGGAATTTCACTGACGATTTCTCTCAGCGCCGGCGCTTTTCCAAATCCGCCCGGTATGTCCACGACATAGGTTGGCTGGCACAGCCCGGAGATATTGCCGCGCAGGGCCGTCACTAGGTCGCGGCCCTCGGCGAGGGTCAGCCGGAACTTCTTTGTGCCGCGAGCGCGGTCGGGGTGATGCAGGTAATAGGGTTTGACGCGAAGCCGGATCAGCCGCCGCATCAGTTCGGTCAGTGTGGTCACATTGTCGTTCACCCCCTTCAACAGGACGCTTTGCGACAACAGCGGAATCCCGGCTTTGGTCAGCCGGTCGCAGGCAGCCGCCACGTCGTCGGTCAGTTCCCGCGCGTGATTGCAATGCAGGACCATCCAGATCGGGAGGTCCGACCGCAGCGCGGCGACAAGACCGTCGGTGACGCGGCCCGGAGTGGCGACCGGCACGCGGGTATGGATCCGCAGATTGTTCAAATGGGGAATCCGGTTCAGCCGCTGGACGATCCGGCTTAATCGGGCGTCCGACAATGACAGCGGATCGCCGCCGGTCAGGATTACCTCGTGGATTTCCGGGTGGGCTTCGATATAGCCGTAGGCGGCTTCGAGATCGTCCGCCGATGGCGCGTCTGCAGCGCGGCCGACGCGGTCGCGGCGAAAGCAGTAGCGGCAATAGACCGGACAGGACAGCGTCGGCATCAGCAGCACGCGGTCCGGATAGCGGTGCACCAGACCGCGGATCGGGGAATGGGCGTTGTCGCCGATCGGGTCGTCAAGTTCGTCGTCGTCGGTCTCAAGCTCGGCGGGATCGGGTACGAACTGGCGGGCGATCGGATCATCCGGGTCGTCCGGGTCGATCAGTCGTGCGAGACCCGCCGGGATCGCGATGCTGTAGCGGCGGCCGACCGTGTCGAGTTCGGGAATGTCCGCGGCCTTGGCAAGGCCGGCCTCGGCGAGCTGCGCGCCGGTGCGGATCGTGGGGTTTTTAAGGGCTCGCGATGTTGCCGGAATCGGCGCCGAATCTGTCAAGGTGACGCTCCTGCGGTTGATGGGGCATTATCGCCGCCATGTCGAATAACAAAACCCCGCAATCCGGACCCTGGTGGCGACCCGACCGATTCGAAGATCGTGCCGATGCCCTGGTGCGCCGCGCCGACATGGTCAAAGCGCTGCGCGAATTTTTCGACCGCCGCGGCTATGTCGAGGTTGAGACGCCGGCCCTCCAGGTTTCGCCGGGAATGGAGCCGCATCTGACCGCGTTCGAAACCTCGCTGGGCGATCCGGCCGGCGCGCGGATGCCAGTCTATCTTCATACGTCTCCCGAATTCGCCATGAAAAAATTGTTGGCCGCCGGCCTGCACAGCATCTTCCAGCTCGCCCGGGTATACCGCGACGGCGAGCGGTCGGCAAAACATCACCCTGAGTTCACCATGCTCGAATGGTACCGAACCGGCGCCGACTGGCGGGAGCTGGCCGAAGAGGCCGCGGCATTTGTGCGCGCCGTGTGCGGACCTACGGCGCAATTCGGCGAGCATGTCTGCGAATTGTCGCCGCCGTGGGAGTATCTGTCGGTACAGGAAGCATTCGGAAAATTCGCTGGATTCGATTTGCTGTCGACGGCTCTCGATCCGTTGCGGCCCGATGCCGGCATGCTTCGGTTTGCGGCGGACGGGCTGGGTGTCCGGACCGACGATTCCGATACCTGGGAGGATATATTCTTCCGCGTATTCCTCGACCGCATCGAGCCTAATCTCGGGATCGCCACGCCGACAGTTCTGCACTCATACCCGGCATCGATGGCGGCGCTCGCGCGGCTGTCGCCCGACGATCCCCGCGTCGCCGACCGGTTCGAGATTTTTATCTGCGGGCTTGAACTCGCCAACGGATATGGCGAGCTGACCGATCCGGTGGAACAGCGCGCGCGCTTCGCCAGTGAAATTAAAAAGCGGGAAAGCACGGGCCGCGCTGCCTATCCGGTCGATGAGGATTTTCTCGCGGCACTCGAAAGCGGCATTCCCGACTGCGCCGGCAACGCGCTCGGTTTCGATCGGCTGGTCATGCTGGCGATTGGTGCCGCGCGGATTGAAGACGTGTTGTGGGCACCGGTGGCGGAGCCGTAAGCCGCCGGATCTAATTTTTTGTCAGATCCGTTCGCGCGTTCATGAACCCGCGTTCGAAGTGGCCCTTTCCGTCAAGATCGCCCTGTTCGAATATCCAGGTGTAGCCGCGTGGCGGATTGGACAGGATCTCCCAGCAATTGCCGTCCATATCCCAGAACATGAAGCTGTAGGTGCCGTGCTGCTCCACCGGCCGTGTCGGTTTGTGCAGTCCCCAGGTTTCCTGGCTGGCCAGCACAGTGGTATAGGCCTCGTCGACGTCTTCGGGAGTGGCTACGTCGAGACCATTGTGATAGTGGCGCGGCATTTCGGTCTTGTTCTTGACCTGCACGACCGCATAGACGTGGTCGCCGCCGAGGCGCAGCATCAGCGAAATCGGGCTGGTCTGGGTTGTCTCAAGCCCGAGAAACTCTTCGTAGAACCGGCGCGATTTCTCCAGATCGTGACAGCCCAGCGTGCCGTGCGAGATAAATCTCGGCTGGATTGCGGGTTTAATCTTGGCTGTGGCCTGCGACATCTGTCCCTCCTCGGGTGATTGTTAAGGAATTCTATCGGTGTCCACGTCGAATCTGTCAAACCGATTCGCTAATTCCCGGAGGCCCGGTATCTGGATTAATGGTTAGACTAATTGGCCGAATTTATTATGCTACTATAAATAAATACCAAAGAGCATGCGACCCGCGTGGGGGGAACCGGTCAACGACCGATCAAATTATCGCCGATTTCACTAAACCGACGATACAGAACGGAAGGAACTCACAATGACATTGCGTAATCTAAGTATCGCGGGGATCGCCGGTGCAGCAGCACTGTCTCTGCTCAGCAGTCAGAGTATCGCGGCCGAAGCTACCATCCGTGCCGTAACGGCGTTCCCCAAGACGACCAAGCTTTCGAAAAGCTTTCTTCGCTTCGTCGATAAGGTGAATGCCGAAGGTAAGGGAGTCGTGCAGATAAAGTATCTTGGCGGTCCTGAAATCACTCCACCACGCGAGCAGCCGATTGCTATGAAAAACGGCTTGTTCGACATGATCTACGGGCCGGCCGGGTATTATCTCGGCCTGTTTCCCGAGGGCGATTTTCTGATGGGCGGAAAGACGCCGATGCAGATGCGCAAGAATGGCGCTGTCGACATGGTCAACAATGTCATGCGCAAAAAGATGAATGCGTTGATGATCGGCCGGTTCGATGCCGGGATGGGACTTTACCTGTTCCTGAAAGACAAACCCAAGATGAGCGCCAACGGCCTGGTCGATCTCGCCGGTCTCAAACTGCGCTCCTCGCCGACCTACCGCAACTTCCTTAAGGATCTTGGCGGCACGCCGGTCATCATGCGGCCGTCACAGGTCTATACTGCGCTCGAGCGCGGCGTCGTCGACGGAATGGGCATGGGGCTGACCGACATTCTCGACCGCAAGCTCAACAAATTTGTCAAATTCACGGTCGACCCGCCCTTCACCCATGCTGGGATTGTCTCCATCGTGAATGCCAAAGTTAGGGATGGACTGCCGGCGGCGGCACGGGCCAGGCTGCAGGAGCTGGCGGTTGACTGGGAAGAGGATACGTTTCACTTCTGGAAGAAAGCTGAGAAAAAAGAGCGCGATGAGCTGAAACGGCAGGGGATGACATTCCTCACAATCGATGGATCGGCGGCAGCGGCCTATAAGGAATTGTTCAAGCGTGGTCCGTGGGCGCGCATGAAGAAAAATACCAAGGTCAAGCTCGACGTCGGTAAGCTGAAGCAGCTCGCTTACTGATAAACTGTAGAAACCTGCAGGGCGCGGCCCGGCTGTGCTGAAGACGGTTGTCAGACTATATGACGGCCTGGTGATCGTGCTGGCATCAATCGCCGGTGCGATCCTTGCCGTTTCGTTCGTCGTGATTATCTACGACGTCGTTATGCGCAATTTTCTATTCACGCCGCCGGCCTGGTCGGTGCCGCTGATCGAGTATGGACTGCTTTACATGACCATGCTGGCGGCGCCCTGGATGGTCCGTACGCGCGGTCATGTTCTGGTCGAAGCCGTACGCATGCAGGTGTCCAGCGGCACCAGGCGGCTTATGGCCTCGACAGTCTATGTGTTTTGTATCGCCATTAGCCTTGTACTCGCCGGGTATGTCGGCGAATTGTTGCTGGATGCCATCGCGTCCGGCGAGACAGATGTCCGCGCGATCGAAATTTCCCGCGCCTGGTTGTTCACCCCGATGCTGGTTGCATTCGTGTTGATGGCAATTGAGTTTGCGCGGTTTCTGTTTGGTCACGGATCGCTGTACGAAGCTTCGGTGGAAAAGCCGTCGGACGGGGCCTGACGGGTGGCGTGGTATGAAATTCTGTCATTGATGGTCGGCGGAATTGCCGTGCTCATGGCGCTGGGCATGCCCGTCGCGTTTGCGTTCTTCGGGGTCAATATTGTCGGTGCGCTGTTCTTTTTCGGTGGAACGCCCGGTATTACGCAGGTGCTGGTCAACAGTGCGAGCCGGGTGACGCTGTTCACCTTCGTGCCGATCCCGCTGTTTTTGCTGATGGGGGAATTGTTTTTCCGCACCGGGCTGGCGCTCCGGGTGTTCGACGCACTCGATAAGGTGCTGGGACGCATTCCTGGACGGCTGTCCTATCTCACGGTCGGCGGCGGTGCGCTGTTCTCCACCCTCACCGGATCGAGCATGGCCAATACGGCTATGCTGGGCTCGCTGTTGCTGCCGGATATGAAGCGTCGCGGTTACAAGCCGCATATGTCGCTCGGTCCCATTCTCGGAACCGGCGGGCTCGCCATGATCATCCCGCCCTCGGGTCTGGCAGTGTTGCTCGGCAGTCTCGCCCAGATCGACATTGCGGCACTGCTGATTGCCGGATTGATCCCCGGCTTTCTGCTCGCAGTTCTCTACGCGACGTTGATCACTATTCAGATTCGGATCGATCCCGACGCCGCACCGAGCTATGACGCCGAGAAATACAGCATCGGCCAGATCATTGCCGCGATCGCGATCAATATCCTCCCCATGGGGCTCGTGATCTTCTGCGTGATAGGGCTGATCCTGCTCGGCCTTGCGACACCGTCGGAGGCCGCGGCCTTCGGCGTCGCGTCCGTGATCGTTCTGGCACTGGCGTTCCGCTGCCTCACCTGGGCGGCGCTGCGCGATTCCGTGCGCGGAGCTTTGCGTGTCTCGGCGATGATCTTTCTGATCATCGCCGGTTCGTCGACCTTCTCGCAAATTCTCGCCTATTCGGGGGCAAGCTCCGGGATGGTTGAATGGGCCACCAGCGTTCAGGTCGCGCCGGTCGTGATGCTGCTGGTGATGTTCGGCGTATTGCTGCTGCTCGGCACTATGATCGACGCGTCGTCGATCCTGATGCTAACCGTGCCGATCTTTTTTCCGCTCGCCCAGGCGCTCGGCTTCGACCTGGTGTGGTTCGGCCTTATCATGCTGCTCGGGTTGGAAATGAGCGGCACGACCCCGCCCTTCGGCATGCTGCTGTTCGTTATGCTCGGCGTTGCGCCGCCGGGTACTACCCTCGGACAGGTCGCACGGGCGGCCGCACCCTATTTGTTCTGCGATGCGATCCTGGTGGCGCTGCTTATCCTGTTCCCGGCCTTGGCGCTCTATCTGCCCAGTCTGATGGCCGGCTAACCCGCCATCTTTGCGTTGAACGCGGCGACCGCGGCACCGGGCCCGTCCGGGTAATTCCACACACCGCCGGCAACGGCGAGGAAATCGGCGCCGGCTTCGATAATCGACGCGCAATTGTCTACCGTGATCCCGCCGATGGCGACGCAGGGAATGATCATTAGTTCCTGCCACCAGGTCAGGATGTCGGTATCGGCTGGAGTGGTGATCTGCTTGGTGGTCGACGGGAAGAAGGCGCCGAAGGCGACGTAGTCGGCGCCGGCTTCGCCTGCCTCGAAGGCGAGATCGCGATCCGCTTTGCAGGTGACGCCGACAATGGCGTCGTCGCCGACCAGCCGGCGGGCTTCGGCATAGGGCGTGTCGCCCTGGCCGACATGGACGCCGTCGCATTCCAGCTCGGCGGCGAGATCGGCCCGGTCGTTCAGGATGAAGGCGACGTCGCGGTCCTGCGCGATCGGCCGCAGCATTTCGCAGGCGCGCCGGATATCGTCGTCGGAGACGTCTTTGAGCCGCAGCTGGATACAGGAGACATCGCCGCCGTCGAGGGCCGCCAGCAGCGTGTCGGCAAATGCGTCCGGCCCGCCCGCGCCGAAGGATTGCGGGGTGATCAGATAGAGCTGGCAGGTTTGTTTGGGAATGGGACCGGGTCCCTTCGTCACGCTTTACCCTGATATATCTTGACGATCTCGTCGAGCATCGCCAGCGCTTCTTCCCTCGGGCGCTGGAACGTGTTGCGGCCGATGATCGATCCGTTGCCGCCGCCGTCGCGAATTGCCCTGGCCTCGGCGTAGATGCCGTCGAGATCCTTCGCCTCGCCGCCCGAGAAGACAACGATGCGCCGGCCGTTGAAACACGACTGGACGACATGCTCGATCCGCTGGGTCAGGGTCGCCACCGGAATTTTCTGGGCGTCGTAAACCTTGGCGGCCGCGTCGAGGAACATCACGTCGGTCGGCGGTTTCACTTTGATGACATGGGCGCCCATCAACGCCGCCATATGGGCGGCATAGGCGCAGATATCCATCGCCGTCTCGCCTTCCTTGGTCACCATGCCGCCGCGCGGATAGGACCATACGACGACGGCGAGGCCCACGGATTTCGCTTCCTCGGCAAGCTCGCGGATCTCTTCCATCAGCTCGAACTGGTATTCGGAACCGGGATAAATGGTAAAGCCGATCGCCGCGCAGCCGAGCCGCAGCGCATCGTTCACCGAGGCGGTCACCGCCTGGTCTTTTTCGGTTGCCAGCGAATTGGCCGAATTGCATTTGAGGATCGTCGGAATGGCGCCAGCGAAGCTGTCCGCACCGGCCTCGATCATGCCCAGCGTCGACGCATAGGCCGACAGCCCGGCATCGACCGCGAGCTGGAAATGATAATGCGGGTCGTAGCCCGCCGGGTTCGGCGCGAAGCTCCGCGCCGGTCCGTGTTCGAAACCCTGGTCGACCGGCAGGATGACCAACTTGCCGGTCCCACCCAGCTTGCCATGCATCAGAATGCGCGCCAGATTTCCCTTTGTTCCGGGATTGTCGCTTTCATATCCGGCGAGAATTTTTTTGACTTTCTGGCTTACACGCATGTTCCGGTCCCTCATTAAGCTGGACTGACTGCATACCCCATAGAGGGTCGAATTTCAATCTCTCCGTTCGGGTTATTTTCT
>Ga0209403_10007024_pt1 | contig 11218 bp, 9 predicted proteins | sample ArcticOcean_MG_C_8_FD_187440 | JGI IMG/M metagenome (GOLD analysis project Ga0209403, IMG submission 187440) | Marine microbial communities from western Arctic Ocean - ArcticOcean_MG_CB11_86 (SPAdes) (version 2) | ecosystem: Environmental > Aquatic > Marine > Oceanic | place: Arctic Ocean... | reverse complement strand
CTGCTAGCATCCTTCTAACAAGATGCCACGTCGTTCAAAAGCTGCTCCAAAACAGCGCCCAACAAGTACCTCTGCCTTCGGGACGAACGGAAGATTCAGTCACGATTCTTCCGAATACTATGCTCGTGCGCTTCAGCCCGACGACAGGGAAAGTCTGGATAAGAAACCTGAACCTGAACAGTCAGTGCCAGCCGAATTCCTCGACTCGTTCATTGCTCACTCCAGCGAGAAAATGTCCGAACTTCCCGACCGTTCGGTTCACCTCATGGTCACCTCACCTCCGTACAACGTTGGCAAGGACTACGACGACGATCTGACGCACGAGCAATACATGCAACTGATCGGTAACGTCTTGGAAGAGACGTTCCGCGTGTTGGTCGATGGTGGACGCGCTTTGGTCAATGTCGCAAATCTCGGACGCAAGCCGTACATACCTCTTCACGCCTACATCATCGAACAGGCCGCAAACGTCGGATTCCATATGCGTGGAGAAGTGATCTGGAATAAATCGGCTGGTGCTGGATCTTCGACCGCATGGGGCAGTTGGATGTCGGCGTCGAACCCTACCCTTCGTGACACCCACGAATACATATTGGTGTTACAAAAGCCTCCATTTGGTCGCAAAGCGATCGAAGATCGAGAATCAACAATTACGAGGGACGAATTTCTCGAATTTACGAAGAGCGTTTGGGAATTCGCCCCACAATCAGCGAAGCAAGTCGGACACCCTGCACCGTTTCCTGAAGAGCTTCCTCGAAGAGCGATTCAGCTATACACATTTACTGATGAAGTAGTGCTCGATCCGTTTATGGGAACTGGCTCCACAGCGCTCGCAGCGGTAAATAACGGTCGTCATTTTGTTGGGTATGACGTATCGTCTGAATACGTCGAACTCTCCGAGCAGCGATTAGAGGCACACGCCACAGGCAAGAAATTCAAGCCACCGCCAGCCGTCAAAACGGCAAAGAAGTCTGGCAAGAAATAATGACTCGCACACTGACCGAACTTTCCAGCGACGAGCGTGAATCCGTGATTTCCACGGTTCACAAAGAGGCTGAAGCTTCGGGTTGGTCGCAGCTGAGCAACTCTCGCAAGTCGGCACTCTATTCCGCTTGGGAATCGCAATTCGATCTTTCGCACGCCACGCTCAAAGACGGAATCATGAAGGGCTTCGACGCCGCTCAGGGAATCCCGAAAAAGGCCGAAGCCGAAATTCAGGAAGAAGTCACACGAATATTCCGACTCGCCGGTATTAATGCGATCGAACAGGCTCCGATGTGGACTGGCAAGGAGCGTGCGGATCTTTTAATTGGCTATAGCTCTAAATTCCCAACGCACGTGATCGAGATCGAACGTGCCGACTCGTGGTCGGAGGGTCTGAGGCAGGCTCTTTGGTATCAGGCGGCAATATTTCAGGCAGAGCATCGCCACGTACTTCCCGTTCTCATACTTTTCGGCAACACCTCGGCAGATCGCTTCGAGCAGATTTTAGCGACGTGCGATCACAATCACGTGACACTTAGCACGCACCGCCTTGAGTTAGATGGCGAACTGGAAAGCGAGTACTCGCTTGGTACGCTGCTGAACGGCTCGATGCTGGAATAGTTGGCAATAACGTCTTTTCACCAAACGTTTCTCGCGTCGATTTTCAATCCCGTGAATCTAACTTTACGTAGTACCAAGCACGCGAACCAATAATCACGCCCGAACAGAGATTTAAATTGCTCGAATTTTTCAACCACTACTCGGCATTCATAACGATTCCGGGAATCATTGTTCTGATGATTGCGTTGCTGCCGATCAAAGGCAAACGCAAGCACATTTCTATCTACTCAATCGCGGCAATTGTCGCTTTGAGTGCCGTGCTCTTCCTTCGACCCGGTGACAGCAGTGTTGCAACCGAAACGGAAGCACAAACTGTCATCACTTCAGGAAGCCCGGTGTTCGTTGAGTTCTTTTCGAATTCGTGTACTGCGTGCTTAGCTTCGCAGCCGATCGTCAAAAGTCTTGAGGGTGAACTAGATGACGACGTGCAAATTCTCAAACTCAACGTTCAGGATTCGCTGGCGTCGCAGTTGATGCGAGACTACCGAGCGTACTTGACTCCGACATTTGTGGTCATCGGGAGAGATGGAGAAGTGGTGTGGCGTCAATCTGGCGGATTATTGGACAAAGGAGCGGCACTCGAAGCGCTTGAAGCGGCCTAGTCGCTAGGTTAGACCTATCCGAGTCGAGCTTGGATTTGGTCGCGAGAAGGGCATCCGCTGAGGCCAATCGACTCTATGGCTATCGCTGAAGCAATAGCGGCGTAGAGGCCGGCCTGCGCAATCGGTTGACCCTCGCTAATCGCTATTGCGAATACGGTCGCCCATATGTCGCCTGCCCCGGTTAAATCTACCGGATTCGAATACACCACAGGTACCTCGATCCACGATCCTTCATGCCAAATACGAGAGCCTTTTTCACCTCTGGTTACGCAGACGATGTCACCGATATCTAAAAGCTGCTGTTCAGGCAGGGTCTCTATTTCAGATTCCGAAACGACGATGATGTCCCACTTCTTTCCTCGAAACGGAGGAAGCGTATCGGCGTGCGATATCGCGCCATCAGCCCCCCAGCGGCGCAGCCACCCTGACGGAAGTAGACACGATAGCTTTGGATTGAACCAATTCACGCAATCGGTTGGAAGCTCATGCAGTAATGGTCCTACGAAGAGGATTTCTGGGTCGGTCCAACCTTCAGGAATCGAAGATTGAGGGATTCGATTCCCTGACGCCATCAATACTTGTGTTCGATCTCCAGAATCGTAGTAGTTGGCAAACGTAGCGGTGTGCTCGCTTTCGACGACCTGGACATCGATGTCTTTCAGGATCAGGTCGACCGGATAGTCGTCGCCAACAGAGCTAATCACACCCGTCGAAATATCGTGCTTATGGGAGGTCAGTGCGGCGTACGCAGCCGCCCCGCCCGGTATGTGGCTGGTCGGCGTTCCGCTGTCGACGATGTTGACGTCGAACGTGAGGTGACCAATCGCTATAAAATATGGGGTTGATGGCATAACCAACTGAGGTTACTTTCTGTTGCAAGCGACGAATGTATCAGAGCGGGACGACGAAATTGAAGATACCACTTGAATCGAAATTTTCACCGTGTTGAAGTAACTTAGATTACCAATACGGGGACAAAAAATACGCCTGAAGCCACATTACTGCGACTCAGGCGTATTTGATTAATTTCTCAGAAAACGTGACTATGGCATCTTAGTCCGTCGGGAAGATTACTACCCGACGCTGGTTGCCTTCGCCTTCAGATTCGGTACGAACTTCTGGATGACCTGCGAGAGCCATGTGAACGATTCGACGTTCTGCTGGCGACATCGGATCGAGACTGTCATCACGACCGCTTGATGCGACTCTCCCTGCAGTTCGACGTGCTAGTCGGCGTAGCATCTGAGTACGTCGCTCTCGGTAGTCTTCTATGTCGATAACAACGTAGGCTTTTCTACCGAGCTGTCGGTTGGTGACCATTCGAATCAGGAACTGAAGTGCCTGAAGCGTTTCGCCACGTCGACCGATCAGCAATCCGGCATCCTGACCTTCGATTTCGAAAGTCATCGAACCTTCGTCATCGTCCTCACGAATGTAAGTTTCGGCTACGACACCCATTGCTCCGAGGAAGTAGTCGATAAGTTCAGATACGAGCTGTTCAGCTTCTTCGTCTTTTTCACGAATAATCGGTTGAGAATCTTCGTTACGCTGCGGGCGTTCTGATCGTTCCTCTAGCTGTGGGCGATCATCTCGCTCAGGGCGTGTCTGAGCTTCGGGGCGTTCGTCATGTTCGCTTGAAGGTAAACGTTCTGCATCCCGATCGCCGCGAGCGCCTCTGCGACCTCGACGTCCGTTTGAAGGCTTCTCTTCATCGGTTGCTTCTACTGCCGGTGCTTCAGATGAAGATTCAACAGCTTCTGGCTGCTGTTCTTCGTAGCCGTCTCGGTTTCTGCGACCACGTCCGCGACTACGATTTCGACTCCGACCACGATTTCGTGGCGTTGCTTCTTGGGAATCTGCTGATGCTGCTCTTGGGACAGACTCGGCAGATTCTTCCGGTGAATCGGCTACTGCCTCTTCGTCGAAGTCATCACTAAAGGACAAGCGACCATCACTGAGAAGTGAAATTTCAATCTCAGCGGGTTCACCACCAAAGCCGAGAATCCCCGACCTTCCGGTGCTAACTACCTTTATTTCGACGTCTTCGAGTTCGGCGTCCAGATCGTCGAGAGCGATTTCTGTCGCTTCGTCGACCGTCTTGCCCGCGTACTTCCGTGCTCTGATCATCGTCGTCTGACTCCTCAGGATCTAGTTTCGGTGCGCTACCGGCAGTAGCTTCTGCAGCTACCTGAGCAGCTCGTACTGCTCTACTGGCGTCGGTACCGAGGAAAGATCGTCCGAATAATTCAATAGGTTGCTTGCCACTGACGTAGTACTGAATTACTACTCCAATAACGTTTGAGAACAGGATGTAAACAGCCAGTCCAGCTGGGAACTGCCACGTGAATGCACCGAACATAATCGGCATCATCCAGAGCATCATCTGGTTTGTCTGTTTCTGGCGTGGATCCGTGGATGGGTTCGTGGTCATCTTCTGCTGAAGGAACATTGAAGCACCCACCAAAACTGGCAGGGCATAGTTCCACGGCAAAGCCGCAGCAGAAACGAGATCCACAAGAGATAGGCCCAGGAAATTACTATTGAATGGAACTGAGGCGATTGCCGGGTTCCAGCCGTAGAACAGATCCGAGAGATTCGCCATGCCTTCTGGTGTAGACGGCATGGTGCGTAGGATTGCCCTGTAGAAACCGATCCAGATTGGCATCTGGATGATCATTGGGCCGAGACAACCGACAGGGCTTACACCTGCGTCTTTGTACAGACCCATCGTTTCTGAAGACATCTTACGACGATCGTCGCCCTTTTTGCCTTTGTACTTGTCTTGAATCACCTTCAGCTTTGGCTGAATCAATTGCATTTTCTTCATCTGCCGGGTCTGCCGCACGGTCAGTGGGATCATTGCAAGACGGATGAGAACTGTAAATACGATGATGCTGAGTCCGAAGTTCGAAAACAACAGCTGATACAACAACGCAAGGATGTTGATCATCGGGCGCATGATTACTTCTTGCCAGAGCATGCCAAAAATTTCCATTAGATGGCCTCCCCTTTAGAAGTAGTGTGGTTTTGTAGAACGATTAGTCGCATCGTCCACCACCCTTCAAATCGACACACCCTCTTTGGGTCGTATCGTCGACTGAGAACCACTTGAGATCACCATTCAACGCGTGAACGTATAGATTGTCGTTGTAGATGATAGGAGTCGACTTGACGGGCCCGTCGGTGACGAACACTCCAAGCTCTCGACCATCGATGACTGAAATAACCCAAACGTTCTCCTCGCCCGACGGCACGGCAAGTGCGCGTTCGCGGGTGTCACCACGCTTGCGGTCGAACAGAGTTGGTGAGGAAACGATCTGACCTGCTATCAACGAAGACCAGTTCTCGGAGCCTGTCGCTTCATCGAGTGCGAAGATCGCTCCGTCCAGTGCAGATACGTAAACAACTCCGTCTTCAATGACAGGAGCCGCCCATACCCATGCTCCGGCATCGAACATCCATTCGCCGTTAGAAGAGTTCACGCCAGAATCTTGCGACAATCGTGATCGCGACGATACGTTGAGCTTGTATACGTTGCTACCAAGATCACCAAAGTACAAGTTGCCGTTCTCGACGTGAATTGAGCCAGCAATAGCGCCATCAGCATGGAACGTCCACTTGATACGGTCTTCCGGGTTGGCGGAATCATCTACGTTTGTAATATCGATGGCGTAGAGCGTGCCCTCCATTGTTGCAATGAAGGCGGTCGAGCCATCCACTGCCACACCGCTGAACGAGTTAGCGTCGAGAGGTACTCGCCATTTGGTGATTGAAGAGGTGTCGGCCGCAGAGTCGAGTGCGTAGAAGTAGCCTTCAGCGCCGTCTTCTTCGTCGCCGATTGCGGTTGTTCCTACAAATATCGTATCTTCGGAAACTCCGATACTACCTACGAGCTTAGTCTTCAGCTCCAAGCCGTTTTGGCCCCATATGGGTGACCCATCGGCTAGATTCAGACCGAATATCTCTCCGTCACACTTGTCGCCTTTGCACGTATATCCGACGTTGTAGATGTTTTCGCCGATGACAACAGAATTGCTGTACATCGCACCAAGACCATCGTCATCACCACGGGGGTAACGCCAGCTGTTGTCGAGATTTCCAGATCCAGGGTCGAATCGAACGAGCCGGCCGTCACCGTTACCAATGAATATCTGGCCATCCTGCTCAACAGGGCCCGACCATCCGCCTGCAGGCGTGAGATCGTTCACACAGGCAACTGCTGCAATCATCACGAGGAAGAGAGCGAGCGCGATAGGCAGTCTTTTTCGACTGCCAGAGAGATTTTGTTTCGACATGGATCCGACTTCAGTTTTGCGAATCGTGCCTGTTATTGACGGTGGCGTTTTGAGCCTCCGGGAGTAGTAGGCAGGTGAGGTTTAGCGTTTACCGCTTTGCCACGACCAGCCCAGATTGTTGTCGTTATTTAGATAATTGCTTTTCCGGGACGGGATCGTAACCCCGCGATCGACCGGGATGACACCGACCGATCCTTCCTAGTGCTAGCACTGATCCGCGAATCGAACCATGAGTTTTGATCGCATTCGTTGCGAACTCAGAACATGTTGGGTCATATCGACACTGACCAGGCCAGTATGGCGAGATCGCCAACTTGTAGAACCTAATGAACATGAGAAGGGCGATTCGCATTACACGACCGTCCTTGTCTGAATTGACGCACCCTCGGTAATCCTGACACCAACTCGTTCCATCGTTTTTTTGATCGCTAGATCTAGATCGGTGAACGGAACATCTGAGGATCCGGGTTTCGCAGTTACTACTACGTCCCATCCCTTAGATACGTTCATATTGGTGAACGTGCTTCGGATACGTCGCTTTACAAGATTTCGCGTTACAGCGTTGCCAACCCTCTTACTAACTGCCAATCCGACTCGCAAATAAGGCAGATAGTTCGGCTTGGCGACGACGTTCGTGAATTCATTCGATGAACGACGCCCCCGCGCAAAGACGGCGCGGAATTCCGCTGGCCGTCTAATTCGCTGGTTGGTGGGTAGTGACAAAGGACTTGGCTGACTAAACGGTGAGCCGCATCCTGCCCTTGCCTCGGCGTCGAGCAAGAACCGCACGCCCGCCTTTGGTGCTCATACGTGATCGGAAGCCGTGAACGCGCTGGCGTCGTCGTGATTTTGGTTGGTAGGTACGCTTTGGCATATTAGTGGTAGGAAGCTTTCAGGATCTCCAATTAGGAATCCCAATTGCGATGTGGCCCGATTTATTACAGGTGGGTAAAGATTGATTTTAAGTTCGAGACCCCAGAGGTGTCAAACGAAATTTCGACGAATTATTTGCGGTCTCAAATATTGGAGGACTATTATTAAAGGATTGTTCTCCTGAAATCCAACAGTGGGAAACAGGTCAAACCTGCTCTCACAGAAATAGGCAAAGCATGGCAACCAAGTCTGAAGCACCGGAAACTACACAGGAAGAACAAGCGATTTTATCGCTGAATGAAGCGTTTCAGACATATGTCCGCCAGATGCCAAAAGACACGAAGAAGGCCGCACAGCCTGAAATCGCAAAATTTGTCCGCTGGATTGGCCCGACCCGTTTGATCGACACGATCATCCCATCTGAAATCGGTGAGTACAACGAGATTTTCGGTGCTAAGACCGCAACTCGTGACGCTACCGAACGACTCAGTGCAGTGAAGCTTTTCCTCACTTTCCTTAAGAAAAAGGATCACATTGAGGTCAACCTTGCGCAGCACCTTCGCCTTCGAAAGTCACGAACAGCAGCTTCAAAAGCTGTTTCGATGATCGACTCGACACGAAGTGTCAGCCTGACCCAAAGCGGTTACAACGAAATGACGAAGCAGCTCACATCGTTGAACGAAGAGCGAGTTCGAATCGTTGAAGACATTCAGCGTGCCGCAGCTGACGGTGACGTACGTGAAAACGCCCCTCTGGAAGCTGCCCGAGAAGCTCAGGGAATGACTATCGGTAAGATTCGTGAATTAGAAGCCACCTTGAAAGTGGCCGTGATTATCGATGCGAAGTCTCAAGACAGCGGCCGTGTTCATATCGGTTCCAAAGTCGAATTAACCGAGACCACATCGAACAAGACTGTGAAGTACCAACTTGTGGAGCCGAACGAAGCGAACCCACTTGCAAGCAAGATTTCGATCGTCTCGCCAGTCGGTTCAGCCATTCTTGGTCATACACTGAGCGAAGAGGTAAAAGTAAAAACCCCTCGCGGCCAGCAGGTTTACAAGATCAGCAAAATTTCGTAACCGGAGAATCGCTTTAGGCGGTTACTTAACGAACGTAAATTCCACCGATTCTTGTTCCTGTGTGCTAATTTAGTCGCCGGATTACCGCGCTCATTATTCATCGTTGCGCCCAAGGCGTAGAAAGACGTATCTCTGTTGCTTGAGAGTTTTAACGACTGGCTGATTTTCAACGTTGCTCTAGTACTACTCCTGATTTTCGACCTTCTGGTTCTCAGCCGTCGAAGCCATGAAGTAGGGATGAAAGAAGCAGCCTGGCTAACCCTATTCTGGACCCTCGTAGCAGGTGTAGTCGCAGTCTGGATATATACGGCAGGCACTAGCCAACAAGGACTCGAATACGTCACTGGTTACGTCGCCGAACGTGCGCTAAGTATCGATAATCTCTTCGTATTTATCGTCATATTTGGTTATTTCAACCTACCGAAGAACTTTCAGGCTAAAGGTCTTCTGTGGGGAATCATCGGAGCGCTAGTCGCTCGAGCCGTGTTTATTGGAATCGGCGTTGCGGTCATTACGGCCTTCTCATGGTTCTTGTTCATCCTCGGTGCATTCCTCATCTACACCGCCTACAAGTTGGCTTTCGCTGGCGAGCAGGAAGTAGACCCAAGCAAGAACATCACCGTCAGGCTGTTCCGCAGGTTCATGCCAGTAAGCGATGAATATGACGGAACGAAGTTCTTCACGAAGATAAACGGTGTCAGAGCAGTTACTCCGTTCCTTCTCGTAGTTCTGGTTCTTGGAACCACCGACGTTGTGTTTGCAATTGATTCGATTCCTACTGTGTTCGGTATCACCGATGATCCGTTCATTGTGTGGACATCTAATGCAATGGCTGTTCTCGGTATGCGGCCTTTGTTTTTCCTACTTGTAGGAATGGTCAAACTGTTCCGATTCCTACAGTACGGGCTCGCTCTCATCTTAGGATTCGTTGGATTGAAGATGATTGTTGAAGAGGCTTTCCACGATTTCCACGTGTTCGGCGAACTTGGCGACATCTACCTTTCGCTCGGAATCATTATCGGAATTCTGGCAGGTAGCGTTCTCATGTCGATGATTCTTCCCAATAATGAAGAAGAAGAGGGTGCGCACGCAGCTACAACCGGCTCCGGTTCGGACGACGCGTAGTGGTTGCAACTCATAACCGCAAGCCAAACACGGCCTCTCGTGATCTCGAAGCTGATCTGAAGTATGCGGTTTATGGCGAGGTTCGTTTCGACGACCTGTCGAAACAAATGTACTCGACCGATGCATCGATCTATCAAATGGAGCCTATCGGCGTCGTACTCCCTAGGGATGCTGACGATGTGCAGGCGGTGCTCGAAATCGCAGGTAAGAACGGCGTTTCGGTACTTCCGCGTGGTGGTGGAACGGGGCTTTCGGGTCAAACAGTTAACCACGCCGTAGTTCTCGATTTCTCGAAGTACATGTTCCATGTGCAAGAGATCAATAAAGAACAACAGTGGGTACGAACACAACCCGGCATAACTATCGATGATCTCAATAGACAGCTGAAATCATCTGGACTCTTCTTTACGTCAGACCCGAGCACGTCTTCCCGAGCCAACATCGGTGGCGCCATGGGTAATAACTCTTGCGGCGCTCACTCGATCGTCTACGGCAAGACTGTTGACCAAGTTGTCGCCCAAAACGTTGTGCTATCCGATGGCACTAAGGCTGTGCTCGAACAGCTTTCTTCGGGCGTGCTCGACGCCAAGTTGAAGTCGGGCTCACTCGAAGGCGAAATCTACCGAGAGCTCAGTACGATCGCCACCAACGCGGCGGCGGCAGTTGAAGCCCGATTCCCGAAGATTCTTCGACGTGTCGGCGGCTACAATCTCGATCTGATCCAGAACAATGAAGCTTTGAACCTAGCGAAGCTCACGGTCGGTTCCGAAGGCACACTCGTTGCGGTGACCGAGGCGAAACTAAATCTTGAACCGATTCCAAAGTTCAAAGGCCTCTCAGTTCTTCACTTCACCGATATCTCATCAGCGATGGAAGCTACCATTGCGACGCTAGAGCAAAACCCAGCCGCTGTAGAGCACATGGGCGAGATGATTATTTCTCAAGCGCGAAAATCGCTCGGATTCGCACGAAATCTCACTTTCCTCGAAGGCGACCCGACCGACATTCTTGTCGTAGAGATGACCGGCGATTCGGAAGCTGAAGTCAACTCGAAACTCGATAAACTCGACGAGCGCATGAAGACTGGCGGTCGACCTTACGCCACCACTCGACTCATGACCGCTGGCCAGCAGGGTCAGGTTTGGGCGATGCGTCAGGCGGGTCTCGGCCTGATGATGAATATTCCTGGCGACGCCAAGCCTCTTCCATTTGTAGAAGACACTGCGGTCTCCCCCGAGAAGTTGCCCGAGTATGTAAAACGCTTCGACGAAATCGTTCGTTCAAACGGTACTCAGGCGGGTTACTACGGTCACGCTTCTGTCGGCTGCCTTCATGTTCGCCCAGTCGTGAATCTCAAGAACAAAGAAGGCATGGAGCAAATGGCTCGTATCGCCGACGAGGTTTCCGATCTGGTACTCGAATTCGGTGGATCGCTCAGTGGTGAACACGGCGACGGTATCGTACGTGGTGCTTTTGCCGACAAGATGTTCGGAACTGAGTTAGTTCAGCACTTCCGTGACGTGAAGAAGGTATTCGACCCTAAACGGGTGATGAATCCCAACAAGATCTTCGATACTCCCGCTCTAACCGACAATCTTCGTTACGGCGACACGTACAAACCTGTCGCTCCACCAGTGAG
>Ga0209403_10007022_pt1 | contig 11219 bp, 24 predicted proteins | sample ArcticOcean_MG_C_8_FD_187440 | JGI IMG/M metagenome (GOLD analysis project Ga0209403, IMG submission 187440) | Marine microbial communities from western Arctic Ocean - ArcticOcean_MG_CB11_86 (SPAdes) (version 2) | ecosystem: Environmental > Aquatic > Marine > Oceanic | place: Arctic Ocean... | reverse complement strand
TGTTTCTGGGCAAATCAACACCAGCAATACGAGCCAAAACGCTTCTCCTTAACCTTGACGTTGTTTATGTTTTGGGTTTTCACAAATCACACGAATAACACCATGTCTTTTAATTACTTGGCATTTCTCACAAATCTTTTTTACAGATGCACGAACTTTCATTTCACGCCCTTATTTATACCTATAAGTAATTCTTCCACGACTCAAATCATATGGAGATAATTCTAATTTCACAGTATCTCCAGGAAGTATTTTAATATAATGCATTCTCATTTTACCTGACACATGTGCTAATACCACATGATCATTTTCTAATTTAACTCTAAACATTGCATTGGGCAATGTCTCTACTATCTCACCATCTACTTCTATTCCAGGTTCTTTAGCCATTATTTAGTTAAAATCTCTGCACCATTTTTAGTTATTGTTATTGTATGCTCAAAATGAGCTGATGGCTTACCATCTACCGTACATATTGTCCATTGATCACTTTTAGTAAATACCTCAGCACTACCCATATTAATCATTGGCTCAATGGCAAAACACATTCCCTCTTTAATCTTTGGGCCTGAGCCTTTCTGACCATAATTAGGTATTTGTGGATCCTCATGGAGTTTAGTTCCAATACCATGACCTACCAACTCTGTTACTACACCATAACCATTAGATTCTGCATGCAATTGAATTGCATGACCAATATCTCCTATTCGGTTACCAGGTTTTGCCTGTTCAATGCCTTTTATTAAGGATTCCTTAGTTACTGACATAAGCTTTTTATGTGCTTCATCAATTTCACCTACAGCAAAAGAACGTGCGTGGTCACCATAATATCCGTCTACAATTGAACCAACATCTACACCTACAATTTCGCCTTCTTTAAGAATACGTTTTCCAGGTTTACCATGTACAACTTCATCTTCTACAGATATACATAATGTAGCAGGAAATCCGTACAAACCTTTAAATCCAGGAATTGCACCTTGACTTCTAATATACGCTTCAGCCAAACGGTCTAATTCTATTGTTTCAATACCAGGCTTAATATACGCTTCAAGCATGCAAAGTGTATCTTTTACAACCTTGCCAGCTCTCCGCATAACATCTACCTCTTTGATACTACGGATATGGATCATAATTAAAGGAGTAGCCCGGGTTTAGTACCGACTCTTACTTCGACCTTTAATTTTACCAGTTTTCAAAAAACCATCATAGTGTCTCATTAATAAATGTGACTCTACTTGTTGTAAGGTATCTAATGCGACACCAACTATAATTAATAAACTTGTGCCACCATAAAAACTTGCGAGGGCAAAATCAACACCAAAAAAACTATTTAAGAATGTTGGGAAAATTGCAATCGCAGCCAAAAATATTGATGCGGGTAATGTTACTCTTGTTAGAATATTGTCAATGTACTCAGCCGTTGATTTACCCGGTCTTACACCAGGAATAAACCCACCTTGTTTTTTCATATTATCTGCAACATCAACTGGATTAAAAGCAATGGCAGTATAGAAATATGTAAACACTATAATTAACAAGGCTAAGAATAATGAATAAACAATATGTGTTGGTGCAAATACTCTTTGCAACCACTCACCAAAAACATTTCCTTCTGGAAAAAATGTTGCCATTGTATTTGGCAAAAACATCAATGCTTGTGCAAAAATAATTGGCATCACACCAGCTGTCAAAATCTTTAATGGAATATGAGTCGCTTGGCCACCATAAACTTTACGCCCCACAACTCTTTTTGCATATTGAACTGGTATTTTTCTAACACCAGTAGTTACTGAAACAACAACGAAAGTAATCGCAAACATAAGTACAAAGAGTAATATCAATGTAAATGGATTTGCCAAATCTTGTTGAATTAGAACTATTTGCTGATTAAATACGTGAGGTGCACGTGCTAAAATACCCACCATGATAATCAAAGAGATACCATTACCAATACCATGATCAGAAATCTGTTCACCCAACCACATTACAAATACAGTTCCTGTTACTAATGTAATAATTGTTACAAAATAGAATGCTAATCCAACATTAGGTACTACTGGACCTACACTTGTAGCAGGGTAATTTGCTAAAAATACAGCCACACCAATTGCCTGTAAAGTAGCAATCATAACAGTACCATAACGTGTAATTTGGGTAATTTTCTTTCTTCCTTCTTCACCTTCTTTTTGCAATCTTTGGAAGTATGGGATTACGGCGCCAAGTAATTGAATGATGATTGATGAAGAAATATATGGCATAATTCCTAATGCAAAAATAGATGCTTGAGAAAAGAAACCACCAGCAAACATATCATATAATCCAAGTAGAGAATTAGTGAAGTTTTGCATAACCATCGCAAGGGCAGCGCGATCAATTCCAGGTACTGGCACTTTACCACCAAGTCGATAAACTAAAATTAAAAGACCTGTAAAAATCAGCTTCTTACGAAGGTCAGGAATTCTAAAAATATTTAAAAATTTATCCATCATAAGTATGTTACCTTGCCACCTGCTTTTTCAATTTTTTCAACAGCGAGTTTACTAAACATATCAGCGGACACATCAATTGAAGTGGTAATTTCGCCACCACTAAGAATTTTAACGGGTTGGTATGCTTTTTTAACAACGCCATGCTCAATAAGAATATTCACATCTACTTTATCAAGACCTAAAGATTGAATTCTGTCCAAGTTAACCACTTGAACTGTTTTCTTAAATGGGTAGTTTGAGAATCCACGTTTTGGTAATCTTCTCATCAATGGAGTTTGGCCACCCTCAAAGTGGAGTCTTGAAGATGCACCAGATCGAGATTTATAACCTTTATGTCCTTTACCAGCAGTTCTTCCTTGGCCAGTTGCATTACCACGACCAATACGTTTACGATCACGAACCGAACCTTTAGCTGGAGATAAATTTCCTAAATCCATTAGGCTTCCTCAACTTTTAATAGATGTCCGACTGCAGTAAGCATCCCACGAATTGCAGGAGAATCATCATGAGTTACTGTTGCATTCATTTTTTTCAAACCCAATGCAGTTAGCGTATCTTTAGCGCGTTGACGATAACCAATTGCGCTTTTAATTTGTGTGATAATTAATTTTTTATTAGCCATAATTTTATCTTTATGAGAATAATTCTTTAACAGTAATTCCACGTTGACGTGCAACTATCAGAGGGTCTCTTAATGACTTCAAACCCTGTTCAAGTGCCCGAACAATATTAATTTTACTTGTTGAACCAGTATTCTTAGTTAGAATATCAGTGATTCCAATTTGTTCTAGTACAGCACGAACCGGACCACCAGCAATAATACCAGTACCTGGAGATGCTGGCTTAAGCATGAGTCTAACTGAATCAGATTTAATATCTAATCTGTGCGGAATTGTGCCATTTACGATTGGTGCTCTAAAAATATTTTTCTTAGCTTTATCTTTAGCTTTATTAACTGCAGAAGCGACTTCATTTGCTTTACCAAAACCAACACCCACATGTCCGTTTCCATCACCTACAACAACTACACTATTGAAACGCATTTTACGTCCACCAGTTGTTGCCTTAGATACACGGTTGATGCATACTACCGTCTCGTCATTTAAAGTTAATTCAGTTGGATTTATAATTTTGCTCAAGTTTAAACTCCGTTAAAATTGGATGCCAGCTTCACGAACAGCTTCAGCAAGTGCTTTTACACGTCCATGATATTTATATCCGTTTCGATCAAATACAATATTTTTGATTTTATCTTTCTTAAGCTTGTCACCTAGTGCTTTTCCAACTAGCGTACTCGCTTCTATTTTACTATCTGTCTTTTTAACAGATGCTTGTAAATCTTTATCGTTAGATGATGAAGAAAAAAGTGTCTTACTTTTATTATCATCGACAAGTTGGGCATAAATATGCACATTCGAACGATAAACAACCAGGCGAGGGTATGTACCACGTACACCTAAACTATTTTTTACACGATTGCGTTTTTTAAGCCAATTAATTTTTTTTGTGAGTTTCTTTTCAGCCATGATTATCCAACACCTACAGTTTTACCCGCTTTTCTTCTAACAACTTCATCAGAGTAACGAATACCTTTACCTTTAAATGGTTCTGGCTTTCGTAATGCTCTGATCTTAGCAGCAACCTGTCCAACAGATTGCTTATCAATTCCTGAAACAATGATAGTGGTTGTGTCGGGAGTTTCAAATTTTATTCCCTCAGGTTTCTCAAAATAAATAGAATGAGAAAAACCTAAGTTCAATAAAAGGAAGTTACCCTTATTCGCATCAGCAGTATAACCAACACCAACCAATTGTAACTCTTTCTTATATCCTTCTGAAACACCTTGAATCATATTCGCAACAAGCGCTCTATACAAACCATGTAGTTCACGATGTTCTTTTTCATCTGAAAGTCGAGAAACAACTAACACATTATCTTCTTGAGAAAATTTTATCACAGAATTATAATTCTGTGATAATTCACCCAATTTACCTTTAACAACAATAGACCCTGTGGCGATAGTAACATCTACGCCTTCTGGTACATCTACTGGTTTTCTCCCAATTTGTGACATCTACCTATTAATCCTTACCAAACGTGACACAATACTTCACCACCCACATTTAAAGATTTTGCTTTCTTATTAGAAACAACACCTTTCGAAGTGGTTAATATTGCGATTCCCATGCCATTCAATACTCGAGGTAATCTATCTGCAGCTACATATAAACGACGTCCAGGAGTACTAATCCTATCGATTCCATGAATCACAGGATTTTTATCGAAATCATAGTTCAAAAATACTCTAAGAACATCCTGCTTATCATCCTTAATTAGAATGAAATCACGAACAAAGTGTTCTTCTTTCAGCACATATGAAATACGCTTTTTTAAATTTGACGCCGGAATATCAACCCAAGGCTTCAGTGCACTTTGAGCATTCCGAATACGTGTTAAATAATCTGCTACTGGATCATTTAGTGACATAAATTAAATCCTTACCAACTTGCTTTTTTTACACCAGGTATATGCCCTTTGTGAGCCAATTCCCTGAAACATATACGACATAAACCGAATCTTTTATACACAGCATGTGGACGCCCACAATTATTACAACGAGTATATCCGCGTGTAGAAAATTTTGGTTTTCTTTGTGCCTTAACAACTAATGCTTTTCTTGCCATTATGCTGCCACCTCTTCTTCTTCAACCTGTACAACTTTCTGACGGATTGGTACTCCCATTGCGAGTAGCAATTCAAATGCATCTTCATCAGTTTTTGCTGTTGTAACGATTGTAATGTTTAATCCCCGAATTTGATTTACCTTATCATAATCAATCTCAGGGAAAATAATTTGTTCCGTAACACCAAAGTTATAATTTCCACGCCCATCAAAACCACGATTTGGTAAACCACGGAAGTCACGAATACGAGGAGCAGCGATAGAAATGAAACGGTCCATGAACTCATACATGTGTTCACGACGTAGAGTCACACTAATACCTACTGGATCATTCTCTCTTAATTTGAAATTTGAAATAGCTTTTTTGGCTTTATTGATAATAGGCTTCTGGCCTGTAATTGTTGTTAATTCACTAACTGCTTGTGTCAACCAATTAGCATGCTCTTTAGCACTACCAATGCCCATGTTAATTACAACCTTTACAACACTTGGCACTTGCATAACATTTTTCATGCCCAATTTTGTAGAAAGCTCTTTAACAACTACTTCTTTATAATGTTTTTGTAATCTTGGAGTATATTCAGCCATCTTAGTCGATAACCTCGCCTGTATTTTTAGCTACACGTACTTTTTTACCATCTTCGAGAATTTTATATCCAACTTTAGTTGGTTTTCCACCAGCCATTAATAATGTATTTGATACATGAATACTGGCTTCTTTTTCAATAATTCCACCTTGTGGATTATCTTGAGAAGGTCGTGTATGTTTTTTTACAATATTGATACCCTCAACTAAAATTCTATCTTTATCAAGATAAACTTTAATTACGCGACCAACCTTACCTGCATCAGTACCAGACATAATCTGAACTGTATCACCTTTTCTAATTTTCATTATATAACCTCCGGTGCTAAAGATAGAATCTTCATATACTTCTTTTCACGAAGTTCACGGGCAACAGGGCCAAATACACGAGTACCTTTAGGTTCTTTTTGACTATCTATGAGCACCGCTGCATTTTCATCAAATCTAATATAAGAGCCATCTTTACGACGAACTTCTTTTTTAGCACGAACAACAACGGCAGTAGAAATTTCACCTTTTTTCACTACACCACCTGGTATAGCTTTTTTAATAGTAACAATAATTTCATCACCTAATCGTGCATACCTGCGGCTAGTACCACCCAATACCTTAATGCAAAGAACTTCTTTTGCTCCTGTATTATCCGCTACTTTTAATCTTGATTCTTGTTGAATCATTTTATTATTCCTTAAATCTCAACAGACTTTTGTTCAATAGTAACAACACGCCATCTTTTTAATTTACTCAATGGCTTTGACTCTTCAATTCTTACAATATCACCTGGAGAACATTGTCCTTCAGGATCATGAGCATAGTACTTTTTAGTGCGAGTCACATACTTTTGATAGACGGGATGTGGAAATTTACGTGCTACTTGAACCACTACTGTTTTATCCATCTTAGACGGAATTACATTCCCTACCAATTGACGACGATTACCAGCCATTACTTAGATTCCTTTCCGCGAATACCTAAATCTAACTCACGAATTACGGTTTTAATTTGAGCAATCTCACGCTTAGTTGCACGAATTGTCTGAGGTTTTTCTAACTGCTGAAGTACTTTTTGGAATCTAAAATTCACAAGTGCTTCTTGGTTCTCAGTTAATTTAACTTCTAATTCTGATATAGAAAGCTTATTTAAATCGACTTTATTCACACTATGCTCCTAATTCTCGACGGCCAACCATCTTTGCTTTTACAGGAAGTTTGTGTGCAGCAAGCTTAAACGCCTCTTGTGCTTCAGATTCATTTAGACCTTCAACTTCAAATAAAATTCTACCTGGCTTAATAACAGCTACCCAATATTCAGGAGAACCCTTACCCTTACCCATTCGTGTTTCAGCTGGCTTCTTAGTGATGGCCTTATGTGGGAAAATTCGAATCCACATACGTCCAACTTTTCTAACTCGTCTTGAAATTGTAATACGAGCAGCTTCAATCTGACGACTAGTAATCCAACCACATTCTAATGCTTTTAAACCGAATGTACCGAATGCAACATAGTCTCCAGTGTTTGCCATTCCACGCATTTTGCCTTTTTGGGGCTTTCTATATTTAATTTTTCTTGGTGCTAACATCGACAGCTATCCTATTTTTTTCTAATTTCGCCTTTGTATACCCACACCTTAACACCTATAATACCATATGTGGTAAGCGCTTCAACTAGGGCATAATCAATATCTGCTCTTAACGTATGTAAAGGAACTCGTCCTTCTCTAAATGTTTCGCTTCTTGCAATATCTGTTCCATTCAGACGACCAGAAATACAAACACGAATTCCTTCTGCACCCATACTCATTGTTGATTGAATAGACTTCTTGATTGCACGGCGATAATTGACTTTTTTCTCTAATTGTTGTGCAACATTTTGGCCAACCAACTCAGCTTTTAGTCCAGGTCTCTTAATTTCAACGACATTAATCTGAACATCATAATCCATTAACTTCTTTAATTCTTTCTTAAGACTCTCAACTTCTGAACCACCACGACCAATAACAATACCAGGTCTTGCAGTATGTACAGTTACTACTACTTTTTTTGCAGTTCTTGAAATTTCTATATTAGCAATACTTGCACGACTAAGTCTACTTGAGATATAATTACGAATAATAATATCTTCGTGAAGTTTCTTTGCATAATTCTTCTCATCAAACCAGGTTGACTCCCAGTCCTTATTTATACCTAATCGTAAGCCTATTGGATGTACTTTTTGACCCAAAATTTCCCCTTAATTCTTCTTATTATCTGAGATAACAATAGTTAAATGACTTGAGCGCTTAAAGATGGGTACTGCTCGTCCCATTGCTGCAGGACGAAATCGCTTCATAGTTGGACCTTCATCAACAAATGCATTAGTAATAAAAATATTATCTGCATCAAAAGTCTCGTTGTTATGTGCCATGTTTGCAACAGCTGAAGATATTGTCTTGCTAATTGAAATTGCCGCTTTTTTATTTATAAAAGCTAATTTTTCTAAAGCATCATTGACTCTTAGATTTCTTACTGTATCTAAAACAAAACGCATTTTCTTAGGCGACTGTCTTAAATGCCGCGCTTTTGCTATAGCTTCCATTATCTCTTCTTATCTCCTGAATGGCCTCTGAATATACGTGTAGGAGAAAATTCACCTAGCTTGTGTCCTACCATATTTTCAGAAACATATACTGGAATAAATTTATTTCCATTATGAACCGCAAATGTTAAACCAACAAATTGAGGCGAAATAGTGGATCGACGTGACCATGTTTTTATCACCTGCTTTTTCTTTACTTGAGCAATTTCGTCTACTTTTTTTTGTAATTTGGGATCAATATAAGGTCCCTTCTTTAAGGATCTAGGCATCCTATTTTCTCCGTTTCACAATGTATCTGTTAGAAGCTTTATTTTTCTTACGGGTCTTATAACCCTTAGCAGGTGTACCCCAAGGTGAAACTGGATGTCTACCACCTGAAGTTTTACCCTCACCACCACCATGTGGGTGATCCACTGGATTCATAGCAACACCGCGAACCTTAGGTCTTTTACCCAACCAACGATTTCTACCAGCTTTACCAATTTTAATATTTTCATGGCTCTTATTACCTACAGTACCAATAGTTGCAAAACACTTTGCAGATACCATTCGCATTTCACCCGAAGGAAGTTTTAAAGTGATCATTCCTGACTCACTCGCCATAATACGAGCATATGCACCAGCACTTCTTGCCATTTGTGCACCTTTACCTTGCGTAAGTTCAATATTATGAACCAGCATACCATCAGGCATTAAGCCTAAAGGCATGGCATTGCCCGTTTTAAAAGCAACTGCACTCTTAGATGAAACTACCGTATCACCAACTTTCAAACCTTCAGGAGCAATGATATATCTTTTTTCACCATCCTCATATTGTAATAATGCAATCCGCGGTGAGCGATTCGGATCATATTCAATTGCCTGAACCGCTGCTGGCGTATCAAATTTATTTCTTTTGAAATCAATAATTCTATAACGACGCTTATGACCACCACCTCTTCTTCTTGAAGTAATACGGCCATGATGATTACGTCCACCAGTTTTACGCAGTGCAGTGGTTAATTTACGTTCTGGTGAATCTTTCGTAATTTCTTCGAAAGTAGACACGGACATAAATCTTCTTGCTGGTGTATCTGGCTTTAATTTACGTACTGGCATAATTTACCCTAATTTACATCTGCATTAAGAAGATCAATAGTAAAGCCTTCAGTTAAAGTAATGATTGCTTTTTTCCATGAGGCACGAAACCCTGAAGTACGCAAAACTCTTCCATTACTTTTTACTGTAGTATTTTTACGCTTACCCTTGAAATTCAATGTTGCAACTTTATCAACTTTTACATTGAATTTATCTTCAACAGCTTTTTTAATCTCCAGCTTGTTGGCTCCCTTTTCAACTTGAAAAACATACTTTCGTTGTGTTTCACTAAGCATGGCGCCTTTTTCACTGAGGATTGGTCTAATAATAATTGAGCTTTTGATAGACATATTATTCAGCCAATTGTGCGTTTAATGATTCTGCACCAGCAACATCCACAACTAATGTTTGACAATCAAGCATATCAAATGTTGATGCTGTTTTGGCAGGAATCACAGTTACATATTTAAGGTTACGGGATCCATAGAACAGGTTGTCACCAACTTCATCAGCAAGGATTGTTACCTTTTTACCATCTAAATTCAAGTTATTAATCACCTGAATGAAATCTTTTGTCTTAGCAGCATCCATTGTAAAGTCAGAAACTACCATAAATTTTCCAGAAGATACTTTTTGTGATAGCACACTTTTTCGTGCTAGCTGCCTAACTTTTTTGTTAATTTTCTTTTCGTATCCATGAGGCTTTGGACCGAATGCAGAACCACCATGAACTCTAGCAGGATTTCTAGTTGAACCTACACGTGCACGACCAGTACCTTTTTGCTTATAGGGCTTGGTGCCACCACCACTTACTTCAGCACGAGTTTTTGATGAATGTGTACCCTGTCTTAAAGCAGCCAATTCTGAATTAACCGCAAGATATACACTATGCTCATTAGGCTCAATACCAAAAATTGAATCACTTAACGTGAGTTTTTTTGTGGTTTTCTTACCTGTTTTATTATAAATATCTAATTTCATAATTATTTCACTAAATAAATAAAGCCATTTTTTGCCCCTGGCACAGCACCTTTAATGAATACAAGATTAGACTCCACATCCACTCTTATCACTTCAAGGTTCTTAACTGTAACCCTATCATTACCAAATCGTCCAGCCATTCTAGTACCCAACCAAACTCTTGATGGGTCTGAACCTGCACCAATTGATCCGGCTTTTCTCATCACACTATTCTTACCATGTGAACGTCTACCACCACTAAAACCATGACGTTTCATATGACCTGCAAAACCACGACCTTTTGATGTACCTGTTGCTGCAACAAAATCACCTAATTCAAAAATACTTGCGTCAACTTTAGAACCAAGCTTTACATCTGAATCAGATTCAGTGCGGAATTCTTTAAAATTACGCACTCCACTTACCCCAGATTTCGAGAGATGACCTTTTTGTGTTTGCTTCACTTTTCTGTCAGAAATTTCATCAAATCCTAATTGAACAGATGAATAACCATCATTTCTTATTGTTTTGATTTGAGTAACATAACAAGGCGCAATTTCAATTACAGTTGTAGGATAATCACGTCCATTTTCATCGAAAATTCGAGTCATACCTGCCTTTTTCCCTATAACAAAAGGAAGGTCCACAGAAGCAGTATCATCATTAGATACTTCTTCTGATACATTTTCAATACCTTCAGCTAAATCTTCAGTAGTAGCTTCCACTACTTCATCAGACGTATTGACGCCTTTTTCTTCAACTTCAGGTTTATTTTTTTGCTCTTCGGTAGCCAATTGAAAACTCTTTTCTTATTTAAGTTTTAATTTCAATATCTACACCCGCAGGC
>Ga0209403_10007019_pt1 | contig 11225 bp, 7 predicted proteins | sample ArcticOcean_MG_C_8_FD_187440 | JGI IMG/M metagenome (GOLD analysis project Ga0209403, IMG submission 187440) | Marine microbial communities from western Arctic Ocean - ArcticOcean_MG_CB11_86 (SPAdes) (version 2) | ecosystem: Environmental > Aquatic > Marine > Oceanic | place: Arctic Ocean... | reverse complement strand
AGATAAAACAGATCAAAAAGATAGCTCGAAAACAAAAACAGAATAGTTATGGAAAATAACAATCAACAAGAAATTGCTTTAAAAAGTCATTTAACAGAATTAAGAAATCGTTTTATTGTTTCTGCTATTGCTATATTAATAGCAACTATAGCAATGTTTTTTTTCCATAGAGATATACTGACAATTTTATCCGAACCTATACGAACTTTAGAAAGGATAACTACAGATGGTACAACTGCCGAAAGAATCGAGTTAGTATATACAAATGCTACTGAAATGCTAGGGATTTCGATGAAAATATCTTTTACAGCAGGATTGATTGTTGCTATGCCTATAATCATCTACAACGTTGTAATGTTTGCCGCCCCTGGACTAACAAGAAGAGAGAAAAAATATTTATTTATATCCTTGCCATTAATCACAATTACTTTTATTGCAGGAATTTTATTTGGGTACTATATTTTACTTCCACCAGCTATACATTTTTTACTTACATTCAACTCAGATCTTGCAAGCCCAATGATTCGAATTGGGGAGTATATAAACTTAATGGTTAACTTGCTTTTTTGGTTAGGGTTTGTATTTCAAACCCCTTTTATCATGTGTTTGCTAACAAAAATTAATGTTGCTAATTCTCGTATTTTTGCAAAAGGTAGAAAATATGCTGTAATACTTGCCTTCATATTGGCTGCAGTTATAACACCAACTTTTGATCCGATAAATCAAATATTTGTGGCAATCCCGATCATATTACTGTATGAACTAGGTATTATTTTATCGTGGATAATTTCGCCGAAAAGTAAACAAATACAAGAAGTGTAAATAAATTATTTACTTGAAGAATCAGATGTTTTCTCTGTTTCAGTAACGTCTTCTTTTTGTACTATAGTTTCAGATGATTCTTCTTCATCTTGACCTTTTTTAAATGCTTTAATACCTTTTCCTAAAGCTCCACCAATTTCAGGTAATTTGCCAGCGCCAAAAACAATCAAAATGATAAATAAAATTATTATTAATTCTGTAGGACCTATCCTAGGCAATTTGCACACTCCAATACATTAACTTATTACGCTTACATTATAGACTTAGCATTATATTATGTCTATTGACTATAATCACAAGTGTTTTATACTATTATTTAGGTATTCTTAAAATGGGGCTGTAGCTCAGCTGGGAGAGCGCCTGCTTTGCAAGCAGGATGTCGCAGGTTCGAGCCCTGTCAGCTCCACCATTAATTTAGGTTTAAAATGTCATCTTCCCAGATATGACGTCATCAAAAATAAACCTTTGTACACCAACAAATACGCCTACCAGCTTTTTTTATTGCATTTTATCGGTGTTGAAAACCTACTTTGAAACCTACTCAAGCTAACTAATAAGCTAACCCCAAGCAGTCAAAGCAAAAGACCCTCAAGTTGGTTTGCTATTCATGATATACTGCGTTGTCCGATGTTTCTGATGGCAATCAAACCTTGGGATTCGTCCCTTGTGCTGCAAGTAACATTGGACATTAACTCTTTTTATTTCAAATTAATTTGAATGCTCTTAATGAAGTATTTCAACCTTAGTCCTGCATATTATAATTCTTTTTATCGTTTCGATATTCATAATTAAAGCAAGTATTAGCAATACTAATAAGACCTGGTTTAATAAACAACCCAGCATAATTATAAAAATACGTGTATCTCTGCCAATACGGAAACTAGATTTATTTATGAGACTCGCCATCAAGTTATCATATTTATCAGCGGTGTAACTTAGCATAAATGAGCCAATAATAGCCATAAATCCTATAAATAATGACAAACTACTCGGATTATTCAAATATAAATACCATGTTAGTCCAAATAATAAGAAGGCATCTGCGTAGCGGTCTAAAACCGCATCAAGCCAACCACCGTACTCACTTTTCTGAAACTTCAATCGTGCTATTTCTCCATCACAACCATCTATAATAGATGCCAATTGCGCAAGTATTCCTCCTGCAATTAGTGCAGGTAACAATCCTGTCGCAAATAATATCGATGCAATGCAAGCAATTCCAAATGCAAATAGTGAAATTTGGTTGGGTGTAATGTTTACGTTAAGTAATATTTTGGAAATTCTAATAGAGACAGGCCGATTAATACGTTTGGCTATAAACCCGTCATTGGGTTTGTTTAGATTATTAATTATTGTTTTTTTAGCTTTTGTATATGCATTTTTATCATCAATATCTGCCCAAAATTTTCCGCTTATATCATGGGTGGAAGCCCTTCCTTTATCTGCTAAATATTGGATAGCATCTGATAGATTAGTTTTGTCATTTTGATTGCATTCTTCCAAAGCTTTAAAAAGTTCTGTGTTACATAAAAAGATTCCTGTGTCGAAACTATCATATGTATCTAACCCTTTTCCTATAGATATTATTCTGCCATTTTCTACTTTTACCTTTGTTACATCCTCAAAATCAACTAAAGGATTATTAGTGTTACTATCGGTTGCAAGAATGACATCTGAATCATTATCTTGCGATATTAATTCTCTGGCTATTTCCGAATCAAAAAGATGATCTGCCATTAATAACAAGAACTGCTCTTGTATTTCCCCTCTAGCTTGTAACACAGAGTAACCGTTAGATTTGGTTTCCCATTCAGGATTATAAATGACATTAATCCTCACATTAGTTTTTTCACTTAAGTCTTTTAGGAATATTTGCAGAATTTCATGTTTATATCCAGTTACAACAAGAAAATCATCTATACCTGCTTCCATTGCTGTGCGAATTGTCCGTTCTATTATTGGTAGCCCTAGAAAAGAGAGAAGCGGCTTACTAGAACCCATTTCTTGCAATCTATGTCCTTTTCCTGCAGCCACAATTACACATTTCGTGCAACGGGTAGTTGTCGTTTTCAAATTAAGTGTCCCACCTTCATCAACTTCTTTTAAATATCCAATCTTCAACTGATCTCTCACGTCACAAGATTTAGTAAACCTATTACAAATGAATCAAACATACTGCTGAGACTATATCATAGGGTGCCACCTGAGATTGTATCACAGGGTGTCTCCTAAAGGTATGAAGTAAATCCTTGCAGTAATTTTCAAGCAGAATGTCAGGGGTTAGAGCCCCTCAGATCCAGCATTATTTGAACCTAAAAACCCACTTCTATAAAGTAAAATAGGCTTTTTGTAACTATTTTTACATAATTTAAATATGATGATGGTTCCAACTATTGCAGTATCCTTTGGTGTTTTTTTGCTAATACTGTTATTATTTAGGATATAAATTTAAACAATAAAAACCAGTTAGCAAAAGAAAAGAATATAGAAAATTAGTTTTATAAAGATCAAGGTTTTGTTCAATATGAGGTATGTAAAGAATATGAAATCAACAATTAATATACCAACAAGGTTGTTTTTAACTTCACTTTTAGCTGGTTTAATTACTGCTAGTTGTAGTTTAACTGAAGTGGCTGGCATTGAAGGTACGGAAGATTCTAGTTTAGAAACTCCTACAGAAATCCCAGTAGCAACTCTTACAACGACAGAAATCCCTACACCAGCACCTGAACCCGCATCTGTAATAACCTCAGAACCTGCATCTGTTGCAGAACCCTCAACTCCTCCAGACTGGAACCCATTACCCACCTGGAACCCGATACCTATAGCTACTCCTGAACCAGCTCCTGTTGCTACCCTTGAACCAGCTCCTGTTGCTACTCCTGTAGCTATCCCTGAACCAACTCCTGTTGCTACTCCTGTAGCTACTCCTGTAGCTACTCCTGAACCAACTCCTGAACCAACTCCTGTTGCTACCCCTGAACCTCAAGTCGCATTACCAGTAGATGAAACAAATGCTGAATTTTATGGCCCCAAATTAACGGCGCTATCAATTGATAATTCAGGTGATTTTATTTCATTCTCTTTAGAAGCTGACTCATATGCAAGTTCTATGACTGAAGCAAATTTATTCATTAAAAACCCTAATGGAGAAATTCAAGGAATAGGATGTGCTCCGTTTTTTCAATTGATGGGAACTGCAAAGGGTTGTACGTTAAATCTGCAATCCCCAAGTGCATTTTGGGAACCTGTTGGTAATTACAGTTGGGAACGATTAACGTTAAAAAATTCTTATGGTGCTAAATCTAGTTATTGGGGAGACGGGAGATTACAAAAAGGCGCAGCTGCTCCTATTGAAACTAATGCTCATGAATTCACTTCAGAAAAAATATCATTTGAAAAACTTTTCATATTAAAAGAACCAGTAAAAATAGGTACAGGTAAACCTCCTGAATTCCAAATGGTTAATTTTATGAGTAATGAAGCTATTGAAAGTTCAATAGAATCACTTTCAACAATAATAGACTTAACATTATATAACCCTGTTCCAACACCAGCATCTCCATCTGAGTTACAAGCACAAGTAGAAGCAGAAACCATAGAAATAGAAGCTAGTCCAGAAGTGGAAGTTATTCCACAAGCAGAAGAAACTGGAGGATATAGTGAAGAATCTCATCTCCTTTATGCCCCATCAATGGTAAAAGATCACTATGAGTACGGCCTTGTTGCTCCAAATGAAGATGGGAAACTACGAAAAACAAAGTATGTCATAGGAGCGGATCCAGAAACAGGAGTCTGGGGGTATTTAGGAGAGTCCTCTGTAATTAGCGGTACTGCTGTAGAGCATGCAGGTAATACTCACAGCTCATGGAAAGTGATAGAAGAAAATTGGCCTGCAGACCTTGAATTCGATAGTGGGTGTCAATGGACTAAATGCATACATTTAGATGATAATAGTTTTCTAACATTATCTGGATATGCCTCAGCAGCGGCGGAAGGTAGGCCGATAAATTTTGGAGATAGAATAACAGAATTTGTTAAGCGTGGTTGGGGGAAAGAGCCAGGCTACAATGTTTATACCTTTACAGGGACTAAGGGTCAATATTTTGAAATTGATGCTAGTGTTCCTGAGAATTCTAATACTCAACCAGAGTTGTATTTACAACTTACTACAACAGGTGCTTGGGATCGAATTTGCGACCAGTTGCGGCATAGCAATCATTTGTACTTTCTTTGCAAGACAGATAGCTCATATAATTTTTCGTACATGAATGACCATATCGCTGATGAAAACGGCATCTACATCCAAAACCCAAATCGGAGTTGCGACCCAATTAGAAGACCGTGGGAACCATGTGCATATTGGGATGGAGAACGGAAACTTGGTACAAAGTTCTCAAAAAGTATTATAGGTACATTACCTGAAGATGGAACGTATTCCATAAAGGTACTTAATACGGTGCAAAAGGGAGCTCCCGTTCTTGTACCTTCTTATAGTGGCGGAGGGGGTCAGCTAGCTACTGATATAGATGCCTCTGGAACATCAGTAACTATAAATATTAGGCAAGTGTGGGGATATGGAGCAGGGGCGACCTTGGTGAACGGCATCCCCAGGACAAGAGCAATTAACGGGTCATTTTTACAGCCGTCGCCTGAGGAGTTGATTGGTAGTTCTGTCAAAATTGGTTTAGAAACATTTAAAATAACAGACGTTATTGATGCTAATACTGTATCTGCTGATAGAGCTCAAGATGGTACAACCGCTACAAAACACGATAGCTGGGCGGGTGTTAGCTTAGGATATGGGGAAAAAATTGAATACGTATTTAATCAAAACCACTACGGAGAAAAAATTACAGTTAACCTTTCTCAAGGAGGAGTTCGTGTTGTTAAACCTATTGCTCCAACATTAATTTCAACAGAACTTGTTGCTGGCAGTGTTAAAGCAACATGGTCAGCCCCTACAATGGATATAGATGGAAGATCTAATCCAATTATTGATAGTTACACAGTCGGAGCTCGATCTAAAAAATCACATGGCACCCTAGAATCTAGGGCAAATGATCCAGGAATAACTATTACTGCAGAAGGTAATGCAACATCTGCTATAATTAATGGGTTAACAAGTGGTCTTCCGTATTATATTTATGTAACTGCCAACAATGAAAAGGGAAGTAGCGCAGCAGCAAATAGTTCTAATACAATTACACCTCTTAGACCTTCACCATTTTCATACTATGCAAATTCAGTAGATTGGGACAATACTGGTCAAGCTACATATTTGAGAGAAACCAAATTTTGGTGCCCAGATCCTAACCATCCTAGGAGCCTCCAGGATTTTTGTGATCCATCAGAGAATGGACCTCAAACCTATAATCTAGATTGCGGAACTCCCCTTACAACAATAATGGATCCAAACTCGGTTAAAAGGTCTCTTGTAGGCTATGATGGAGAGCCTGTTGTTTGGTCATGGGAGATGGATGCTAATTCTAACTGGGGTACTTCTCGTGTGCCAGGTAAAGTAGGGCAAGATCTTTTGTTAAATTATAGTCTCTATCCAACCTCTATTCCTTCTTATGCTGGATGTGTGAATTCAGAAATTACCGTCGATGGAGAGATCGATGAATGGCCGTTTGAAGGTAAAGCTGGACAGTGGGTTGAAATTACAATGGACCCTACATATTTGGGGGATAAGAGAATTTTACGTAGTCCGGGATTTGATACATTAACACCTCTTCTTGAACTTGTAGCTCCTAATCCACCACCAGGATCAGTTCCTTTTAGTAAGTTGGTCGCTCCAGTTGTTCCTGTCGGAGAAGATATTTCTTGTTATGCACATTACTGCTCATCTGGAGAGATATCTTCAGGTGAAACTAAAGGTGGGTACATTGACACTATGTTTTCTACAGATATATGGAAATTTGAAGCTATTAAAGGTGAAAAATATACTATTGTTATTGAGTTTAATCCTAATTTAGGAATTGCATCTGAAAAAATATATGGACAAAACTATGATACTAATATGCCTTTATCACCTAGTGCTTATCATAAAAAACATGGACCTCTTGCGACGTATATTTATGGGACACCTCCAGACCCAGTTGAATGTTGGCCATTAGATGGAAATTTTAGTGATCCAGATGCTCTCTGTCCTAAGAGGGCTAATGGAGTTCAGCTGGGAGGACCACAATCGATATTTATGTGGGCTAATAATAATAGTCGACGAGAGTATAACAATATTCAAATAGCAACTACTGGACCTCAAATGATCCACATATCAGCTAATAGTAGCTGGTTGGAGAGAGATTGTAGCACAGACCCTTGTGCAACGATTAAATCAGGATTGTATGATGGTGCAGGATTCCCAGTATATAAAGTTACGCTTACCAAAATTGGTGATGCTCCTGGATTGTGGAATGAAAGACCAGATACAATACCTCTTGATTTGCTTAAGGCTGGATATACTGGAGAATATATTGAATATGGACAAGGTATTGATTCAAGTTTTGAGGTTAGAGGAGAAGTTGATTCGTACCACTTTTATGGTAAAGCTGGTGAATCAGTACAAATGAGTTTATCCCCAACAAAGACACACGTTGGTTTTTTTGATAGATTTGCGGTAAATGGGGATGAAAATGAATTTGATAAAACACAAGACTGTTTGACGATGTCAGTATATGAAAATGAGCGAAGAGATGAACAGGGTAAAGTTATTCATGATGGTACACCGACTGGGTACACATGGGTAAATCCTTGTATACAAACTGTACTACAATTGGTATCACCAAGTGGCACTTTAGCAGGGTACAATAGTGGTCCAAAAATGGTCTATTCAGGAAATCCTGATGCCTGGCCAAATCCGGCTGGAATGACTCTCTATAATAGAACAACTCTTGCAACCGGCGTTTCTGTAATAGGTGTCGGTAGACCGGTTCAATTAAAAGAAACTGGTTGGTATACCATTAAAGGGAGAGCGCTGGATGTACAGTCAATTGACGATTTGAGCGTCGAATCATCTAGTATAATAGATAATAGAGGATTATCTAATTATTCAACTACTGGAAACTATCGAATCGCCTTAAAACAGCTTACTACTTACGTTCCTACAGTTAAAAAAGCAAGTGAATATGCAAGTGGCGTTTTGCCAAGATATGTAGAAGACGATAGTGGAACTATTTGCCCACGTACCGTTCATATGCCGAACACGTCCCAGGATGCAAATACAGGTGAATATATTATCCCACACGATAATTGTGTGGCATTTGCGCAAAATACATTAAGCTTCTTTGGGAGCCCTATTAATCAACCATTGGTAATAAGACATCGATTGACTCAAGACGGTACATACATTATTAAAGCACGTGGCACATCGGGTAAAGCAACTGTTTGGGATGGACGTGTTGAAGGTGGAAATACAGGAACTTACCGGTTATCACTTTTAATAGGGGATATTGCCCCACAAGATGATCCAGATTATGGAAAAACTTTCTATACACCTAATGAAAATATTGATTTTTGGCAATTGTTCGGTGTGGCTGGAACTTACGTATGCCCATGGACAGAATCTTGTGGTTTATGGGACGCAAAACTTCCTACATATCTGGGTTTACAACCGGTAGGAAATACCAGTCAATTTATGTATGGTCAAGATGTTTTCTTACGCAAACCAGGTCAGTTGGCAACCTATCCGATTCATAGTACACCGATTCCAATAAGTACTGGAGAATCTATAGAGGTTAGTTTCAAAGCACCTGGATGCAGCAACGTCACTGGTGGGACTGCACTTGAACAGAGTAAGAGTGGTTGCTATGACTATAAAGTTCCTACAAAAGGCTACGATATTCAGTATCCGGATGATGTTTTCGAATTAACGTATCAGGGATCTCCAGATTGTATTCAGTGCTTTGTTTGGGGAGGATATTTAAGTTTTGAAGGGGTTAAAGATACTACTATCAATATAGATGCTATATGGAATAAGTCCTCATCGAATAAATCCTCCTATACCGAAAACCCAATGCTTGAATTGATTTCTCCAAGTCTCAAAAGCGAGGCGATAGATTTTTCAGGATCAAATTCAAACTGGAAAACAAGTGAAGGAAAGGTCATTAGTATGATTGAGAGTCATGTCCTTATGGAAACTGGGACATATAGAATTAAAGTACATAATGCAGGTCATAGGTATGGTGAATCAGAGGATGGTCCTATCCTTGCCACAGTTAGACTCTCATAGGTAATTAGAAGTAGTATTTAATAAAAGTTTAGGAAACCGAATTTACGGGAAAAGCTACGTATATTTTATGCCTATTGGCTATCGTCACTGTGGTACAATCTTCGCATGTTGAATGCGTGTAGGACAACTAAAATATATTGTCGTGTTAACTGCCCTCCTGGAAGGCGTACAAACCCAAAAAATAGAGTAATGTTTCATAGTGCTGAAGATGCACAAGCCTCTGGATACAGAGCTTGTAAGGTTTGCAATCCTCTTGATGACAGTTACCAAGGTGCATGGAAACCAAAGTCCCAACGATAATTCTTTTGTTATTTGGAGGTATTTATGGAAGGATTGGCTGTAATCGGATTTGTTTTTGGAATGTTAGGAATAGTAGCATTAGTCCGTATCGAAAAATTAATAAAAACCCTAAAGAAAAAGAGAATCCTTGAACAGAATTATAAAGAAGAATACCTCCTTTTTTATAATAATGTCACACCGTGATTTCACATAACTCTTTTTTATATGTAGTGTCATAATCTTATTAATATTGGTCCTACAACAATCCTACAATGTCCAAGCGGTCGTTACCCCATTACTCGCGATGAAACGAATATAATTTGTCACATCCCACTATACGAACCCTCATGTTATAATCCCTTGCAAAGAGGTGACATATGAATGATGACATTGAACTTGGAGTAGACCCTGTAGAAGAATCCAATATGATCTGGAAGGCTTTAAATAGTGCACACAATACAGCACTAAAACTTACCCATGAAATATCAGATTTCATGCTTACGTGTGAACAAGCAAAGCACCTCAAAATACCACGCCAACAATTACAAGATATGCAGCTTGTAACTCAGGTCAAATATCTTCAACTCCATCTACAATTTGTCCTTAATAGACTCAGCAAGAATTAGAATTAATTATAAAGCACCCCTTGCCCTAAAATCCTAATCCTCCTTTTGCCTATTGATAGCGATGGCACAGACTTGTATAATCAAACCATCTTAATTAGGAATTAAGGTGAGAAAAATATGGAGAGTAGTTTTCAAGAAGAATATCGCAGGTTCGAGCATTGTCAGCTCAACCATTAATTTAAACTAGAATGTCATCTGCCCAGATATGATGTCACTATTAAACTTAGAAGTTACATCATTTTTTACATCAAATTGATGGATTTAACACTCTCTCTTTAAATCCCAAAGTGCATTCTTTTATGGCATATCTTTCTATGTTGGGGTGATGAGAGAATAACAACTTCGGAGGGTTGAGTTGCTAAGTGGTTTATCCTTTCTCGCAATTATAATAGGAATAATTTGGTGGGCTAATGACAATTCACTAGAGGGTGGAAGTGGATTAGTATTTAGTATACCAATTGCATTTTGTGGAGTATTTGGTATCTATGTACTAGGACAATTTATATTACAATTGTTTATTAATTAATAGAAATACAAATGTTAAAAGAGATTCTACGAGTATCCGATGAAATTTATGAACAAATTTCAGTTATAAAAAAGGAACAACAACTTTCCAAGAGATGATATCCTAGCAGATCTGAAAGGCTGAGGTGATATATGAATGATGACATAGAATACGAAAATGACCCTATTGAAGATTTTGCTCTGTTAGATAATGCAGAAGAAGAATACGACATGATTCACAATTCTTTATACGAAGCAGCAACTACTGCAATGGAACTCCGTAATACAATATTCGATCTCACTCTCATGTGTAAGGAAGCAAAATATCTAAAAGTTGCATATACACAATTAAAGGATATGGAATATGAACCATATGAAGCACAGGTTTCAGATGATGATGGGGTAATACAAGAAAACCTCGTCATAATAGATGAAGGTATCAGAGATGATCCAGATGAGATAAATAATATCTTATTACACCTAACTGACATCGTTAAGTTAACTCAAATAGAACTTGAACAACTCCAGCTGAAGGAAGGTTAAATCCTTTTTTATATGCATTCAAGAATTTCATAAAGCCTAAGACCCTATGCAGTCCATTTAGATGTGTATTTATATATAATAATTAGATAGCTTTTATATCTTTCAAATGTTCAATAGATTGCTCGTCATAACCTAAAGAATTAAGCAATTCTTGATTATGAGCACCAAGTTCAGGTGCGATACCGGGTTTACTTGGAGTTTCAGATAATTTCCAAGGCGAA
>Ga0209403_10007017_pt1 | contig 11226 bp, 21 predicted proteins | sample ArcticOcean_MG_C_8_FD_187440 | JGI IMG/M metagenome (GOLD analysis project Ga0209403, IMG submission 187440) | Marine microbial communities from western Arctic Ocean - ArcticOcean_MG_CB11_86 (SPAdes) (version 2) | ecosystem: Environmental > Aquatic > Marine > Oceanic | place: Arctic Ocean... | reverse complement strand
GATGATGTTTGTGAAACTCTTGGGGTTTCTCGGGCTACGCTTTATAGGTATTTAAAAGAATAGAGCCGTTTGGTTCTATTTTACCTTAAAGTTAAACTAAAGACTTTCTCGCAACACAACATTAGGTAGTGGCTACAATAGGAGGAGTATATTGGTATTTCTCGCCACATAAGGTGTGTAATGTGCCCAATTTTGAATCCTGAAAAATTCAACCTCGAAATTCGCCGTATATGGCGGGAAAATGATTTTCTGGAGTGCGGGGTCACCGGAAAATGGGCGATTGTAGGGCAAAATTCGGGGGATGGGTTCATCATGACATGGCATGGCGAGTCATGGCGCATCAAATGTGAGGTAAGAACCCGGATTCTTGATCAAAGACTCAGAATCTGCCAGCCGGCTGCGGCTCGATTTCGAGATTATTTATTAAAAAAGTTGCTATCGTCTTAAAATGACCTATATTAAATAAGGCAGATACAATTTCAAATTCAAACCAAGGATACAAAATGAAAAACGAATATAAAAGCCAGGATTTTTACCTTTGCGCTTTCCTCATGGCAGCGGGTGTCCAATTAAGATCTTACTACAAAGAAAACAGATCAACTGTGTTTCTCTTTGAAAAAGATAATAAACTCGATGAATTGATTGGTGATTTTTATAGTATGAGAGCCAGTGTGAATCCAGTTTCTTACGGACAAAGCATTAAAAATCTAAAATCAATTATCCATTCAAATACAAATATAAATTCAAATCAAATACAAAATAATGAACCCACCCAATGTTACAAGTAATTCCAATTTTGTAAATATTGTTAAATCGCCTAGTCAAAATTCAAATTTACTAAATATAGAATTTTTAGAAGCTGATCCGAATGATCCCTGTGATCTTATAGATAAGCTTTTCACTCCTTTAAAAAATAACCCCTTTACAACGCCTATTCCATTAGTTTCTAATCCATATAGAAGGAATGGGAAAAATCTTGATTTTTCCGGATATGTACAACCGATTGTCTTTGAGTTTGATGCATGTGAACTAGATTTTCAAGAAAAACGCATAGAGATAATGAAAAATGAACTTAAAACTCCGATGTTTAAGGTATTCTCGGGAAATAAATCATTTCATCATTACATCTTTTTTAAACATTTTGCAGACAATATAGAAGACTATAAAATTTCCTGAGAGAAGCTGCTTATTTCCCTATCAAAAAATTATCCTTATTATTTCCAGGTAAAGGGCGGTAATAAAAAGGATTTAATTCCTGATTATAATCTTGCCCATGGAGTTCAATACTGCCGCCAAGCCAATGGTAAAAGAGATGATGGTAGTTTTCAAAAAGGTGAGTACTTTAATAAAATTGAGAGTGGTATTGAACCACTTGACCTAGATCCATTAATTAGGGATATAGAATTGCAAACATCCTGTCCTGAAGGAGAATGGAATGAAAGTACTACAATGACGAAGGATCCAAGGAAGTCAACATTCAAATTCATCGCCATGGGCGTATCAAAGGGTGAAAGGGATAATGAATGTTTTAAGGCTGCATGCGATCTCCGGGATTGTGGATATGGAGATGAAGATACCTTCAATAAATTAATAGATGGAGCGGAAAAATGTGACCCTCCCTTTAGTGAATTTGAGGTACGCCAGAAAATATTATCTGCCTGGGGACGGGAAAGTGATCCCAGGTATTCCCAAATACTCCAACCCTATGCTTTTATTGAATCATCTACAGGGTCTTATTTCTATTATAACAAGGATAAATTGAAATTAGCTTCAAAGGATATTTTGAAGGAATCATTTAAAAGCTTTGGAGGAAAATTGCCGGACATTTACCCTGTTTATGAATTTGTCTTTGATGTTCACAATGACATAATGTTCGATCAATTAAATTGGACATTGAATCAATTCACTCCATCTGAATATCATTTAATGTCGCCAAATAAAGAGAAGATCAACCCATTGGAAAGTTTTCCAACCATAAATAAAGTATTATCAAATTTAATCCCAAATAAAATGGAACGTGATTATTTCATTAACTGGCTTGCTGCTATTTTACAGACTAGGGATAAAATGATGACTTCATTTGTTTTTATTGGTGAACAGGGATCAGGTAAAGGTATTACTCTTGATAAAATCATTAAACCCCTGTTTGGCAATAATCAAGTGAGCCAAGTTGAAGATGAAGAGTTAAAAAGTACTTTTAACGGTTGGATTATTAATAAATGTTTTATTGCATTTAATGAGGTGGCCCATGATAATAAAGGAAGAAACTCATTAAACAGTAAAATAAAATCCATAATTACTGATCCAACTGTCACGGTTAATGATAAAAATCTAAGGACTTATCAGATAAGAAATAGCATAAACACCGTATTCTTTTCAAATGAACACATCCCTGTTCTTGTTGAAAGAGGAGATCGGAGATTTAATATAATCAAAACTGGTGGGAATTTAAGCAAGCTCGATTGGTTTAAGCCAATACCAGTATTTGAAAAAATAAAGAGCGAGCTTACCAGTTTTGCCCAGTATCTATGGAATATTAATGTCAATTATGAAAATGCAAATACAGTTATGGAAAATGATGCGAAAAATGCATTAATAGAAATTGGCCAGAACATGTATGAAGAGTTTGCCACACATCTGAAGAAGAATAATGTGGATTGGTTTGTCGAAAACCAGGACATTAATTGTTTTAATGATTTAACGGAAGATGAAATAAATAAAATCATGCCAAATAAGATTACAAAAGATTTGGCTGTTAAATTGTTTAACAGCCTACATCCGGGCAAGAACATTACAACTAATCAACTGACAAAATCTTTAAAACTATATGGGATTGACATAGGGCGCAATTGTGATGTAGAAAGGACGAGAATCTATGAATGGTAACGTTTGGTCAACTTGGTCAAGTAAATTACAATATATAGACTGAATATATAATATTTTAACTAATAAATATAAAAACACTTGACCAAGTTGACCAGCTCTTCGAGAAAAAGGTCAAATAACTTGACCAATCACTTGACCAGAAGTTGACCAAGTTGACCAGAAAAGATAGTTTACCACTAATCCTGCTCATCCGCAGGTTGTGCTGGTTTTGTTTGTTTTTAACCTGGTTACCAGCAGATGATGATCCTGTAAAAATGAAGGAAATGTTAGATTAATATGTCAAAAATAGGAGAAAAATGATATGAAATTAAAGGAACTTGGCTTTATAGCTCAACAGGAAAAACCGCCAGATAAGTATGAAAAGTTGAGGAAGAAGATCAAGGAGAGAGATAGAAGGCTTGGTATAAATGATCTTGCAGATATGTCAAGCTTACTCAACAATACTAAAATATAGATTAAAGAGAAGCGTTACCGCTTCCCCTTATGACTAGCTGTCAGCAGGTTCAGCGGGCGGCTGACTTCGGTTGGGGGTTTCCATTTGGTAAAACAATTAGACCATCAAGGATCCCGGGTACCTAAGGCTCACCCCCCTACCTTTTATCAGATAGACAGGTCAAAAAGACGGTGTTTTCTATATCAAAATCGAGATTCTAAAATTTATTTGGGATTTTTTTTAAGCCCTATATAGAATTTTATCTAAAAGAAAGACCAGCAATTGATCTTTCTTTGGGACCAAACCGAGTATAGTCGGTATCATGAAATCCCCTGCCAACGAGCTTAATCGAAGGTGTCCCGATCAGCCGATCCATAAGAAACGGCGAGCAGTACTTGCACTCAGCAGGATCATCATCCGGTTTTTGTAGGACATCTTCCTCGTGGTCACATTGACTACAGCGGTATGTGTATATTGCCATGGGTGTCTCCTTATTTAATAATTAGTAGTACAAGATCACGAACAGCAGCAAACAGGCCATATACCATGAAGAAGTGAATAAACGCCTGAGAGAAAAATTCCTGCCACTCGCCAGTATCACTAGTGTTCTCAGAAGCAAATCCCACCTTTTCCGATTCAGCGCCATCACCTTCTAAACGAAAACCAATCCGCCGGTTCACAGCATCCCCTTATCAGCGAAGCTGGTATAGCTTCCACCTGGTACTAAGATAATATGATCATGCAGCTGCACATCAATTAGAAGACAGGCATCTTTAATCTTCCGAGTTACAATCCTGTCATCATTTGATGGACTTGGATTACCGCTGGGATGGTTATGAGCAATTAGTATTGCAGCAGCGCCGAGCTTAACGATTCTTTTTACCACTTCCCGGGGATAGACTGCCGCTGTAGTTAATGTACCTTCAAATAGAATCTCTGTATGTATAATCTGATTTCTACCGTTTAAGTACACCACAACAAAGCATTCCCGATCATGCTTTTTCCCAAGGTATGTTTCAAGATGTTTCGCCGCATCTTCGCCAGAGCAGATAATACCATTCTCTGGTAAGCGGAATCGTTTCACATACTCATCCTTTATTAGATCATCTGATATTTTAGAAAGCTGCATTTAGAGTTTCTCCTTAATCATATCTTTGATGCTCTTGTACACGGACTCTTGCAGACTTCGATCTTTAATCTTTCCAACAAGTCTAACAACTTCGGTTTGGAACTTGCTAAAGAATGCGGGTTTTTTAAATCCACGGTTCTGCGTTACGGCAATGAAGATGGTTGTGGTTACAGCGGTGAGCTGCTCGCGGTCAATCTCTCCGCTACTATCAGCGTTCTCCTGCAAGACTTCATTATAGATGTCAGAATACAGCTTCGCTAAGTTGTCATTAGAATATATCATTGTACATGTTCTCCTTTAATTTCTCCGGTAATCGGATCTTCTTTGTAGTTTCATTATATACCTCCCTATTCACCACGCCGAGCCTGCTCTCTAAAGTCTCCTTTTGCTCCTTGGCCTCTAAGTACCTTTGGACTAAGCTCTGTGAGATATTTTCCAAAGCCATCTTAGAAGTAAACTCATCATCGGTTACAGTCTTTGGGTCCAGGTAATCATCAAACTCATCAGCAATAGACTCCTTGATACGGTTTAGCTGAAGATTGAGATATGAGAGCTTTTCTTTAAGTTTGCTGGCATCGCCCGCAACTTCCATATAAAATGGCGTAACCTGGACAGATTCCATCTCGGAAAAGTCAGCATCTAATCCATCAAGAGATATTCCAATATCTTCGACAAACTGGGCCGTATTTTCATCCACAAAGACTTTCATAGATGATGAGTGCACATCTGTAAGTGGCGCATAATCAGGTATGTCTTCTTTAAACGCCAGCACCGTATCTGTAAACTTCTGGGTTAAGGTCTCATCTGATACAGCTTCCAGATTAGACGCTGTGAAAGGCTTTAAGATTTGCCGTTTTCCAAAAGGATCTGTTGGGTCACGGTGATTTCGGATTAATTCCTGGCTGTACCACAGCACCGGTTTTTCAGTTTCTACATCCCGCGTAAGCTTTATCTTAGTAGCCGAGTAGTTTTTACCACCCTCAAATGAGTCCAGTTTAAAATCTTCAACTTCGCGGTCTATCTTGTCTGGAGTATGTATTACCAGTTTATTATCATTCATAATTAGCTCCCAAATTTTAGAGTTGAATATTCACAGCGACGCTGCCAGGGCTTCTTTGAGCAATAAGCTTCCTGGCACCAGTCCTTTTCATTAAGTTCAACAGACTTGCATTTATATTTACACCAGTCTGTGAGCTTCCCTTCTTTCTTTAGATAATCTTCGTACATCTTGAAGAATTCCTTCAGGGTGACAGGGTTGCCTTTTTTGGTATACTGTACAAATCCTTCTGCAATCTTATCAATGAGCGCTTCATACACCTCACGAGAAGATATATTCTTAACCCAGTCCGGCAGATACTTGCTTATCTTAACATCCTGCCTAACCTTGCTGATATCATCCACTACTTGGCGGGAGAAAGCAGGTCCGGTTTTAACTTTTACATTACTGCCAGAACCCGCTAACTCGTTTGTGTGCGGATAGGAGGTAGGCTGTTGAGGAGTAAATCTTCCAAATTCTAAACTTGATAGAAATGTGTTCATTCCCAGTATCATTTCATTTATAACTGACAGGGGCTCATCAACTGGTTGCGGAAGCTGTTTTTCCTTTTTCTGCTTCTTGTAAAATTCATTCTTCAAGGTCAATTCAACAGTATCCAGATCCAGTTCTAAATCCTCTGGTACCACAAATTCTACTTCAGCAATCAGGTATGGACCTTTCTTTGATCCGATTACAACAGGCAAAGTAATGTGACCGGGTGTAAACCCATCCCTATAGTCAATTTTCCACTGCTTGGTAAGATGCAACTTTGAATGCTCTTCCTTAAGCTTATCAATCCAGTTATTGACTGCGTCTTTTATTTTCTTTGTAATTTCATCTTTGTAACTCATAAGCCCTCCAATGCTTGTCGCTCTGAGCCCTTGGAAGAGCTCTCTTCAAACTCATTTAGTGTGATATCAACATCATCACTGCCACACTCCTTGCAGGATATCTCTCTTTTAATCTTGTTATCAGTAATCTTTTCTTCCAGGGATTCCAGAGGGGTTAGGTGAAGAATCTTTATATCTCCATCATGGTTTATCTTAAATGTAGTCTTGCTCCATAGCGGAAGCAGGAAGCCGTTATTTTGGTTTCCACAGGACTGGCAATTTATTTCCATTTCGCTTTCTCCTAATTTGTTGGTATTCGTTTTGATTTTCTCTAAGTTCATCCTCAAGGCTTTGATAACTGTAGGGAAGCTTGCAGTAAGGAATAGTCACCTGGCTGCTCCCGCAGCCACTGCAGACGATATATTTATTTTCGTAAGTCTTTTTAGCACTGTTCCAGGTAAGCGCATCCGTGTCACTCTTGATGACATAGTTCACAATATCTTCCAGACTATGACGAAACGTAGTATCACTGAAATTCCAATCCTCACAGTGAGCGTCAGAAACAATAATACTGCCCCCTTCTACAATGATCTCACGTAGATGCTCTACATCGGCCTCAAAGAAGGTGTAGTTGAAACAGCTATTGCAGATTAGTTTCATAAGCCTCCTTGTCGTTATAACAAAAGAGGGACAGCCTAAGCCATCCCTCTTATATTCATTTACCGCCGGTAAATTAAGTTTATTCGGCAGTCGGATTAAATATAACCCAATTCCTTTTTTATCTCATCTAAAGTGATATCGTAATGCTGACGGACTTCTTCTAAGCCGTTGTCACTGGCTGGGCAGTAATAATCACAGTAATCAAGATCAACATTACCTTTTTTTTCATTGATACATTCTCTGCAGGTTTCAATAAGATCCTCTTTTTCCATCCATTGACCGCACCAAAAACACCCTGGGCAGCCCATATTCCAGCAGCAGTCCAAGATTCTCTCGTGATAGTCAATTGATTCTGTCTGATCACAGTTAGCGCAGTAAAAACTCTTCTTTCCATCATAACATCGCTCAACCAATTTATCCATATTGCGTTTTATAACGCTAAGGACCTTGTCAGTAAACTCTTTAAAGAGCATTACTTCAAGCTGTCCGTTTTTTACCTGGATTAAATGTCTGAGTTTGAGATTAATGTTGAAGGCTTCTGTGTTACCACAATATGAGCAAATTAGGTTATCTAAGATATACCGTCTCTCTTCCGGACTATAAGTCTTCTGGGTTCGCATGGTACTTATCCATATTATCTGTAACAACCTTAGTAAGGCCAGCTACAGCTGAGGCAACTTCAGCAGTCAGCTGCAGGTTTTCTACAACCCTGCTGCGATTTCTGTCTGCAATATTGCTTCTAAGATTATTGGCAATCAGATAAGCATTGGTCGCGAGCAGCACGGTGTTTGAGACAATACTGGCTGCCCGGTAAAAAGCCTGACCATTAAGATTTATACGCAACCATTGTTCCATGATTTATCCCCAGCATTACATTTATGAGTTTTGATAACAAAATAATACCACCAACAGCGATGAGTATTTCCTTAGAAATATCGATAGTTTCCTTTTCGATGAGGATCCCGCCATCTTCAGTCCTTTTCATTTAAAATCTCCTTTTTATTTAAGATTGTTTTAACAATTTCCAGTGTTCCATTTAATATTGCCTTCTGCCGTTTATACCGGGAAAGGTCCCGGATTACGATTAGTGTTGTACCAACAGCTAAGACTCCTCCAAAAACCAAAACAAAACCGGTCAGCAAATGATTTATTGACACATCCACAATCTGGTCTGCTGTCTTTGGAGGAAGCTTCTGTTTGTTCTCAGGAGGCATCGGGAACGGGTTCAGCTGGTGGATTCGGTTTATTGTTAAATTCCCTTACCAATTCAGCTGTCTTGGATACAAGCATCAAAGTCCCCAGCACTACTTCTCCGTATTTTACAATTACTTTAAGCATATAAAACTCCTTAAGTTTATTTAGTGATTTGTTAACAACTAATATTCTTATACCAATAATTGAACTCTAATGAAACAAAAACAAGCAATATGATTACTCCAAGCAATTTACTAATATTCTAAATGTCAGAACTTGCCAAAATAGTCGATCAATCCGATTTAAATTTTATAAACCACCTCATTGAAGTAGCGGAGATTAAGGGACTGAAAAACAAACGGTCTGATAAAAAGATCGAAGGGTTTTTTACAAACCTGCGCGAACTGACTAGTTCATCTGAGGATATAAGTAAAAATGATTTGATTAAAAAATGCTTGTTATTCACAGCAAATAAAATAGGGATTAAAGGGATTGAGGAGGCGAAGTATGAAGAAAAAGAGTTTATTGAAAGAATTTATTTTCGATATCATGCTAAGATTAGACTAAAGTTAAAAAAAATGTCCCCCAAACAACGAAAGGAATTGGGGAAACAAACCGAAAATTGGATCAAGAATGAGAAAATAATTCTGTCAGACACAGGTACGAATTTACTTTCAGACTTAAAGAACGGTGCAAAAGGAGGGTCAGCATTTTTTACATCAAGTGCATTTGGTATTACTACCCTGGATGAAACGATAAAATCTATTCCAATGAGCGTAATTATATTAAGTAAAATTTTCGGAATAGCCACCTTATCAATGTTTATAATTCCATTTGGGTTTTTACTGTTTGCTTTTGGGAGTTTACAATACTTTTTCTTGGCTAAAGAATCTCGAGTAGTTGTTGCAATTACAATTAATCTTATTCAGAAATACTATAAAAAACAAGAGCAGGAATTTTTAGATAAAAAGAGGCAAAAACTTGAGAGAGAAGTTGGAAGTCTTGCGAACATTTCTCAGTTAATGGATGATCTTAAAAAGTTTATTGAAAATAAAGACAAAACCGTTGACGAAGTAAAAGATAACCTCTGGTTTAAAAGAATCCAACATCATATGGAAAAGAAAAATGTCTACATTAGTTAGTAGTTATATTCCCCAAATTATGAATGCCATTCTTTCAGATGCAATAATGTTGATAGAATTTAAAAATAATCAACCCTATTTTATTAAAGATACGGAGGGTGATTTATATCTAATTATACGTATCGGAAAACAAATTGATGGAATAAAAAAACATAGTCTTATCAAAGGTATTATAGATGTAGAACCCGAAGTGGCACGAAATTCATTTGATGATCCAGACAGTCTGACAATGAATAATCCACAATTGGAAGCAAAGTTATTAGAAGATGAATTAGATTTATCTAACTTTCCAACAATAAAACTAATTTACCAAGAAAACCCAGAACATGATTCAAAATCTAAAGTTATACTTAAAGGAAATTTTGATGTTTCTTTTACTATATCCCAGGTTCAGTCATCATTTCTAGATTTTCTCATTCAAGAAAAACTAAATAAAGTAGAAAATGAAAAGCCTTGGCTGAGTGAGATAAATAAAAGAACAAAGTATATAAAGGATATTATAAAAAGGTATGAACTCCCCAGTAATTATGATAATGTGATAGACGATCAAGATGGAAGGGATGGTGAGACAACTTGGATTAATGATCATCGGAATAGCTATCGAAAAACTATCGTTTCGGAAATCAATAATAGACTAAAATACAAATATGATAATGTCAAGGGAAAATTAATCACATTAAAGAAGATTCAATTTAAAACAGGTAATTACACCTTAGAAAAACATCTAAAGGAGGCATCTGTAGAAAAAGGTAATTAACGTTAGCCACGCCCTAACCTCGTAAAAATAACTCCATAGTTTATACCCAGCAGCAAAGCTGGGTTTTTTATTTCCAGCTTAATTGCTATGCGCAAATCGAAATAGCTAGTTATTAATTAAATAACTCGTTTCGGGCCCGGAACACTGCAAAAGGAGAAATCCAATGTTGTGTTTCAAATGTTCTTTGAAAAATGAATGTAAGGTACTGTGTGAAGGTATAAATGATTATCTGAAAGAGACTGCCAATGGTAAGACTACTTATAGAAATCATGAAGTTGAATTATCTGAAAAGGTCCTCAATAAACATGAGGGTAAATACTCAGACTCATTTATAGAGACTGGAATTACCACATATGAGAAAAAATATTTAGGTGATATCATCGAAATCATTCATTCAGAGCTAACTAAAAAACAGAGAAGAATCATGATATTATATCTTGAAGGTCATTCAAGTACAGTTATAGCAGAGTCAATAGGTACAACTAGACAAGCAGTTTACTATGCTTTAAATGGACACCCAAATCACGGTGGAGGTATTATAAGAAAGATACAGAAGAAGCTGAATATCTCATCATGAAAATGCAAAACTACTTAACAGTAATTGTATAGTTGTAAGGCGGTGAGAAAATGAATTCAAGCTGCATAACCATAAAATGAAAGGATTCAAGATGAATCAAGAAAAGCAAGAAGTAAACAACCAGAGCATAACGAACGAAGCGACAGTGACTGATACTCAGTCTGGTGCTTCACCATACAATAACCAACCTATAGGAGATACTATGGAAACAGTAACACCAGTTGTTGTTCCTGAAAAGGAAATATCCGATCCTCCCAAGGATGATTATACGGTATTGGTAAAACGATTGGGAGGCGTCAGATTGTTAAAAGATGCTTCTAAATTGTTGGCTCGTAAGGAAGATGCAGAAAAAATGATTCCTGTCAAAGAGAAGGAAGCTGAATCTGCACGACAAAAGAGCGCCAATGCAAGTACATCCTTGGAGCGTCTTGCATACAAACAACGAGGTAATGAGGCTGATGCAAAAGTCAAAAAACTTCGCTCTTGTATTGAGGCAATTGACACCAGGGCAGAAGAGTTGGATAACTCTGCTGACTAAAACGGAATATACTGGCGGTGGATGGGCAACCTGAAGCCGCCAGT
>Ga0209403_10007015_pt1 | contig 11228 bp, 10 predicted proteins | sample ArcticOcean_MG_C_8_FD_187440 | JGI IMG/M metagenome (GOLD analysis project Ga0209403, IMG submission 187440) | Marine microbial communities from western Arctic Ocean - ArcticOcean_MG_CB11_86 (SPAdes) (version 2) | ecosystem: Environmental > Aquatic > Marine > Oceanic | place: Arctic Ocean... | reverse complement strand
GCACGAACAGGAAGTGTGCTTTTCTCTACAACAATTTTTGACGAAGTAGAATTCTTTTTTATTCGTCGTGCTGTTTGTTCAATATATGTTAAGTCAGATGCTTTTCCCGCTCCTTCACCAAAAGTTTTGGTTGGAGTGTGGACACTCACAAAAATAATATCGGCTTCAGCGATATTGCGATCAATATCGGTAGAGAAAAATAAGTTTTCCCCTCGCGCTCTATTAACTCGATCTCTCAAAAATGGTTCATAAATCGGCAGCTGTTCGGAGTTCCAGGCATCAATACGTTCTTTAGATATATCAACAACAGTGACCTTATAGTCTGGGCATTTATTTGCAATCACTGCCATGGTGGGTCCACCCACGTAGCCCGCGCCAATACAAACTATATTTTTAACAAATTTAACATTATTCATTTAAAGCTTATCGGTATTATAAAAATGATAATAAACAAAAAAAGGAGGCCCACCCCATAGGGCAGAACCTCCCAATAATGATGCATGAAAAAATCACTATTTATAATTATAGGATTTCTTTTTCTTATTATATGGCTTAGTCCCTTTTTTAAACTTCAATTTACCTTTTTTAATTTTAAAATCCTCAATAACCAAAGGTGTTTTTTCAGACTGAGAAACCTCCTTAGCTCTATCTTTAACTTTTTCTAGTTTTTGGTCCATATTATCCTCGTTGTAAAAATCAGCAACAGGATGAACCTTCATCTTTCTTTCCTCATAATTAAACTTGTACTTATCATGAACTGACGGTAAAAAAGGCGTTTTCGGATGAGTATGACATCGGGTGCATACATTTGCATAGTCCCAACGCTGTCCATACTTCTCAGAGTCTGCTTTTGTAAAATCACCCTTAGTGTTTTTCATAACGACCCGCATCTGTGAACCACCGGCGACTGAATGACACATCTCGCAACCGACCTGCTCTTTATTAGGTTCTTCCGGATCTATGCTAGAACTCCTATCCTTCCCTTTTTTACTTTTCGAACCGGCAGGTTTAAAACCGCCTTTTTGTTTATACCCTGTCGTATGACAACGTAAACATAATGGCGTTGTCGTATAATCTTTCTCCGGATCAAGTTTTACCCGTTTTTTAGCCTCAGGTCTCTCACCTGCCTTAAGAAGATTAAAAGTGTTACCATGCGGAGAAACCTTCCAGGCTTCATAGTAGGCATCGTGACAACTACCATTACACTTCACCGCACCAACATAGGATGGGTTTTTAGGAATCTTCTTTTTCTTCTTTTTTGCATCTGCATCACTAGCTGCCCCAAAAATAATCGCTATAGACAGAACAAACAAACTTACCATTTTTATGGTTTTACCCATTAGTTTCTCCGGATATTTTCTTTCAAAACAATGCATTAAGAACTCTTAATAATTGATCAAAAGGGTAATATATATTTAGCATGTGGTCAATAACAATAGTCGAACCTATTGCCAAACCATTTATTTAAATAATAATACTTTAATACTACTCATTTCATGATTCTTCAAGCCAATGTATAATTCATTGTAACGAGAAACAACGAATACAAAAATTAAACAATATTGTTTATTATTATATATTTAGCAATATATATTAGACAAAAACGATTACTAATAAAAATAGCGGAATAACACATGACATCGTTTTTAAACTTAAAAGATTTTGATTTTAATCTTCCCGAGTCTCTAATAGCGCAAAAACCCTTGGCAAACCGAGACCAATCCAAACTGATGATTCTTGATAGAAACTCTGGATCAATAAAACACGAAATATTTAAAAATCTCCCCCAATTCATAGCCCCTCAGTCTCTAATGGTATTCAATAACACAAAAGTGGTTCCTTCGAAATTGAATGGCTATATTATTGATAGCTTGCGCTCTGTTGAAGTTTTGCTCGTAAAAGAAACCTCTAAAAAAAACCATTGGGAAGCATTAATTAAAGGTTTAAGTAAAATAAAACCAGGAACTGAATTCGAATTCGGGAATGGAAAATTAAAGGCTATTTATATCGACCGAAACCACGATAAAGCGATTCTAAAACTGCTATACAAAGGCAAACTTAGCATCATTTTAAATGAAATCGCAAAAATGCCGATGCCTCCGTACATCAAAAGAGAAAACAACAATGATAACAGCCTAGAAGCCCTAGATCGCGAAAGATATCAAACTATTTTCGCTAGATATCCTGGAGCAATAGCCGCTCCTACAGCTGGTTTGCATTTCACGCCAAATACCCTTATGTCACTTAAAGATAAAGGGATTGATACTACCCACATTACTTTGCATATTGGAACAGGCACATTCCAACCAATACGAACTGAAAATATTATCGAGCATAAAATGCAGGCAGAGCAATTTCACATATCTAAGGAAACCACCAAGTCCTTAATAATTTCAAACAAAAATCATCGAAAAATAATTGCTGTCGGCTCAACAACAACCCGTGTCTTAGAGTCTGTAGATTTATCAACTCTTCAAGAGGAAGGAACATCAGGATGGACAGAACGATACATCTTCCCAGGTCAAAAATTTAACTCAGTCAACCATATTCTTACTAACTTTCATCTACCAAAATCGACTCTATACATCTTAGTTTGTGCTTTCGCAAATAAAAAGCTTATTTCAGCAGCCTACAATGAGGCTATTAAAAGAAAATATCGATTTTTCAGTTATGGCGACGCAATGCTTATTATTTAATAAATGCCTAATAATATAAAGTCAAAACACAACCATCTACTTAAAAAAATAGTTCTCCCCTTATTCTCTATCTTCCTCATTAACTGCCAGCTTGAAGTGCTTTCCAGATTTAAATCGAACTACCTTTCTCGCTGTAATTTCAGCTTCTTCTCCAGTTTTAGGATTTCGACCAATACGCTTCGATTTGGCTCGCACCTGAAAAGTCCCAAATCTTCTTAGAATAACAGCCTCTCCATTTCCTAAAGCATCTTTGATCAAACCAATCACTGTTTCAACAGCCTCTTCTGCCTTAGACCTAGATAAATCTGAACTATTACAGACTTGATTAATTATGTCCTGCTTGGTCATATTATTCCCTCTCTAAGATCACACTAACCCCAATAACATATTGGACAAAGTGTTCTATAACTTAATGTATCGGTAGATAAACTGTATCACTATAATTAAAAATATCAATACTTTATTGATGAATTTGAGTAACTATTTATTTGGTTTTTAGTAATAATAATTATTAGTTAACTCACTAAAACTATTCCTACAAAAACACAACCTGCTAACTCATTTTAAATAATAGCTTTGACCATTTTCGTGAACAGTCTAAGAGGGGGAGACCTAAATAGCTTGGTTTAAATCGTAAATGATAAGACTCTTTTAAAATGGATAAATAGACACAAAATTTATGCGCAATCATTAAAATTAGTCTAAAAGAAGGGAACTACTATTTTGAGGAACGAGTTGATAAATTGTTTCTCCCTCGTGGACCATACCTAATTTCTCACGTGCGAGAGTTTCTATTGCTAGTGGATCAGACTTCAATGCCTTAATTTCAAATCGAAGCTTTTCGTTTTCTTTTTTTAACGTTTCATTACTTGCTTCAAACTTAACTAATTCATTTTCAAATTCATGAACAGTCAAAATTCCACCTTTATGAAAAATTGCAACTGTAATTACTAAGAAGAAAAACGTCAGAGTAAGCAATATTATCTGTTGATAAAGGCTTAAATTTTTCATATTTCTATAAAAATAAGAAAATAACTACTTAAGCATCGAATGCTATTAATATATTTAAAGTCAGGAAGAACACATCAAAAACTATTTATCTTCTAAAATTAGAAAAAACTTCCCGGCCACCAAAAATTCCTGTTCTCCCTAACATTTCTTCTATACGTAATAATTGATTATATTTTGCTACGCGATCTGTTCGGCAAAGAGAACCTGTCTTAATTTGACCAGCATTTACAGCTACTGCAATATCAGCAATCGTAGTATCTTCAGTCTCACCTGAACGATGAGAAATAACTACTGTGTATCCTGCTGCTTTTGCCATTTCCACAGCATTCAATGTCTCTGTAAGTGTGCCAATCTGATTAACCTTAATTAAAATAGAGTTACCCACTCCATCTTTAATTCCCTTTTTAAGAATATTAGTATTAGTTACGAAAACGTCATCTCCAACGACTTGGACCTTGTTACCTATTCTCTTGGTAAGAGTTTTCCAACCATTCCAATCATTCTCCGCAAGACCATCTTCGATACTAATAATTGGATACTTATTTACCAATCCCCCTAAATAATCAATCATTTCATTAGATGAAAGTTTCTCTTTTTTATTGGATGTAAGAGTATATTTTTTATTTTTATATAGCTCTGTGGCAGCAACATCCAAACCTAGCAATATATCTTTCCCTGCCTTATAGCCAGCCGATTTAATTGCTTTAAGAATAACTTCAATTGCCTCTTCGTTTGACTTTAAATCCGGAGCAAAACCACCCTCATCTCCAACGGCTGTACTACAATTATTTTTTTTTAGAACAGATTTTAAGTGATGAAAAACTTCAGTCCCCATGCGAAGACAATCTTTAAAACTATCAGCTCCAACAGGAAGAATCATGAACTCCTGAATATCTATATTATTGTCTGCGTGGCTTCCACCATTAAGGACATTCATCATGGGGAGAGGAAGTTTTTTGGCATTAGTTCCACCAATATATTGATACAAAGGTAAATTCAAGTCACTTGCCGCTGCCTTTGCTACAGCTAAAGAAACGCCTAAGATAGCGTTTGCTCCTAGCTTTGCTTTATTCTCAGTGCCATCCAGCTCGACCATTGACTGGTCAATCAAAACCTGTTCAGTAACCTCAAAACCAAGGATCAATGGAGCAATTTTATCTCTAATATTTTTGATCGCTTTTTCGACTCCCTTACCCATATATTTTTTACTATTGCCATCACGTAATTCAATCGCTTCACGAGACCCTGTCGAGGCTCCTGAAGGAACAGCTGCCCTCCCTATTATCCCTGTATCTAAAATAACCTCAACTTCAACGGTAGGGTTACCTCTTGAGTCTAAAATTTGTCTCGCATGAAGCCCAACGACCTCGCTCATAATGTCCTCTTTTCAGTAATAAAAATAAAGAATCTTGCAGATTACCCGCATGCTTTTTTTAGAGCTTTATAGTTAGCTTCTATCGTCTGTTCTATTTCTTCATCTGTATGAACAGCAGACATAAAACCCGCTTCAAACTGTGAAGGTGCAATATAGACACCCTCTTTCAATAATGCTGTAAAATACGATTTAAAAAAGTTTATATCAGAAGATTTAGCAGATTCAAAATCAACAACATCTTCGGCTGTAAAAAACATTGAAAACATTGAACCTACCCTGGTAAAACTAGCTGTAACTCCAAGTTTTATCACATTTGATTTAAAGCCAGCACAAAGCTTTTCTGATTTTCTCTCTAAATCGTCATAAATAGATGATGTCGAAAGTAGTTTTAGCATTTCAATACCGGCGGTCATAGCGAGTGGATTACCCGATAATGTACCTGCTTGATAAATAGACCCCGTTGGCGCGATATTATCCATTATTTGTTTTGATCCGCCATATGCTCCCACAGGAAGCCCACCACCTATGACTTTACCCAAACAAGTTAGATCAGGTTGCACACCGTAAAGTGACTGCGCTCCTCCAAGAGCCACACGAAACCCTGTCATAACTTCATCAAAAATAAGAAGCGCTCCAGCCTGTTTTGTCAATTCACGCAATTTATCTAAAAAACCTATTTTAGGTGGTACCACACCCATGTTCCCACCAATAGGCTCAACTATGAGGCACGCTATGTTTTTTCCTTCAGCCTCGAAAAGCTCCTCAACCTTCTTAATATCATTGAAGGGAATAGTTAGTGTGTGTTTTGCTAAGTCACCTACAATACCCGGGCATTCAGGAATACCCAAAGAGGCTAGTCCTGAGCCAGCTTTAACTAACATGCTATCAACGTGACCATGATAGCAACCCTCAAATTTTATTATTTTATCACGCCCAGTCACGCCTCTTGCCAGACGGATAGCACTCATAACAGCTTCTGTGCCAGAATTAACCATACGAATAACTTCCAAGGAAGGAACCGCTGAGACTACCAATTCGGCTAACTCTATTTCGAGTTCAGTTGGTGCTCCATAACTGGTGCCTAACTCAACCTGACGCTTTAAAGCTTCGACAATTTGCGGGTGCGCATGACCGAAGATTAGAGGTCCCCATGAACCAACGTAATCTATATATTCATTACCATCCACATCCCACACCTTGGATCCTCTGGCTTTTTTAATGAATAGAGGACTCCCGCCCACAGACTTAAATGCTCGAACCGGGCTATTAACACCACCGGGCATAACTTTACAAGCTTTTTGAAATAGTTCTTTAGATCGGTTTGTGTTCATCAGGTCACTACCCAAATAAAATTGATAAATCCTCCTTGAGCTGAGCAGGAACTTTTTTAGGTTCAGTTACCACTGCATTTTTAGCGGCAAGCTCACATCCACAGCTTCTATTTTCTTGTAATTCAGAAACAAGCTCCTTAAGTACTCGTTGAGCCATTTCAACATTCTTGTGCATTATTTCTAAAACCGCTTCCAATGTCACAGGCTCCTCCTCTTCCTTCCAACAATCATAATCAGTAATCAGTGCTAAGGTAGCGTAGCAAATACCTGCTTCGCGAGCTAGTTTAGCTTCCGTCACATTAGTCATCCCGATCACGTCTACGCCCCACTGGCGATAAATATTAGACTCTGCTCTAGTAGAGAACTGCGGACCTTCAATACAAATATAAGTTCCGCCATCATGGACCACAGCATTAGTTTTATGAGCTGCCAAACTTAAAGCTTTAGCCGTAGCAAGACACACAGGGTCAGCAAAAGAAACATGCCCGACAATGCCTTTAGTAAAGAATGTACTAATTCTTTGAGAAGTCCTGTCAATAAATTGATGCGGAATAGAGAAATGTCCAGGCATTAAATTCTCCTTCATACTACCTACTGCACTCACAGAAATAATTTTTTCTACACCCAGTTTTTTCATAGCATAAATATTAGCTCGAAAATTTATTTCGGAGGGTGGAATAAAATGACCTACACCATGCCTAGGAAGGAACGCTAAACGCGCTCCATTGAGTTCTCCAATTACCACATCATCAGATGGTTCTCCAAAAGGCGTTTGCACAGAAACTTTTTCAACAATATCCAATTCTTGCATTGAACACAAACCACTCCCCCCTATCACCCCTAGCAATTTATCAACCATAATAAAACTCTCCTAATAACAAACAGAACTATCCGTGATTAAAACCAAAGGTTCACAGGGATATAACAACAAAAACACAATACTCTTTACTTTTTTAAAATTCATTGGGAAAGAAAAATTTCTCTTATAAAATTAGAGCATCGAGGAAATGGTTTTATGGGGAATTACTTTTACCAAGATTAATATTAATAGGATCTACCCTTGGTATAATGTATTTATTTTTCTCATGAATGATAAGTTACAGGTTAGTTTAAATCATCTTTTTTCTTATCAATCTCACTTAAAAGGAATTTTAACTCACTAACATATCCCCCCGCTTTCTGAATTATATTTTCTTCTTTTTTAAGATTACGTATTTTTATATCCACATCATCAGAGAGAATACTAAGATTACTCATTCTTTTCTCTACTGCATCAAGGGTACTAATTCTCCGATTAAGAACATCAATTTTAGCCTCTGCTTCAACAGTAACAGCCGTGAGTTTCTCAATATCAAGGCTTATATTATCTAAATTCTTGGCTTCTTTTTCGATATGATCTTTTTCCGAATTGACACGTACAATAACAGCTTCAAGTTCACTAAGAGCTTGCTGCGTTTCTCGAACTTTTGTTTCAGTTAAAGACATCGTTTTAATGCGACCTTCAACATGAGTTATCATACCCTCAAGTTCAGCTACTTTCTTTTCAGCACCAAGAACCAATTCTTCTTTTTCTTCAAGCACATCTTGCCTAGCTCGTAAATCATTAAGCAAAGCATTCATATCCTGCATTTTACTTTCAGTCTCACTTAGTTTTTTATTTTCTATATTAAGTAATTCAACTTTATGTTCGAAATTGATGGCAGTTTGTGTTAGATCATCACGCATAGCACCAATTTCATTAATTTCTTCCCTAGCTGTCTGAATATCCGAAAACTTAGCCCTTAATTCTACTTCCATGATGCTAAGCTTAGAAGTTAAAGTGCCCATGCGCTTTTCCTGATTATCAAGAGCCGATTTTTCTTTAACCAAATCTAGTATCTTCTCTTCAACTGCAGTAGCTGAACCTTTCAGTTCTTCAAGCCTTTTATCAACTTTATCTAAAAAATCGACCTTTTTTGAGACCTGGCTGATCTTAATATTTGCCTCTTCAATAAAAAAATCGAGCCCATCTAATTTCTTCTCCATTTTTTCGACTACTGCTTTTCTCTGAACTTGAGTTTCAATTTTCACATCCAAGCTTATTACCAGAGAGCTCAAGTCATTAATCTTTTTTTCTACCTGATCCACTAGCTGCTTCTTACGAATAATATCATCCATCTGACCATGACTTGATGCAGTAAGCTCCTCTATTTTTATAAATATCGATCCAATATCATCTGCTTTTTTGATTTGCTCATCTAGCCCCTGAACTTTTTGTTCAGCTTCTTCGGCTATCATATTAAAACGGCTCATTTTTTCATTAGCAATATCAATAGTTTTCATCTCTTCCTTAAGCAATTTCATTTTATTGCTAAGGTTATTAATTATAAATGAGTTGAGTTTGTTGATTTTCTGCTCCGTTTCATCAACTACCGAGCTACTATCTCTAACTTTAGAGATCTTGGTTTCCACATCAATGGCCAATGAGTCTAAGTCGCGCAGTCGGCCACTGATGCTCCTTATCATTTCATTTTTCACCGAAATATTTTTTGATTCGATTTTTAAATTGCTAATATCTAGCGTCATCTTCGTAAGAGTCTGGCGGGCCTCTTCAATAATATGCCCTTGACCAAGGACGCCTTCGTAGTCGACCCGAAGTCTACCTAAAGTAACTTTCATTTCTTCAGTGTCTCTGGTATATCCCTCTACAATCGTTTTTTCCTGTATAATTGTTGCGTAACGGCTGTCCAGTTCCCGACAGGTATCTTTCATTTCCGCAACCCGACCAGTAGCAGCTTTCATCATTCCTCTAAAACTTATAATTTCTTCTACTTGAGGGTTTACACTTTCCAACATGTGCTCTAGGCGATTGATGTTTCTATCGGTGCTTTTAATTAACTTTGTTTCTTCGCTCAACTTTTTAATCTTAGAGTCCATATCCCAAATTAGAACATTTAGGCGCCCGGCGTCTTCGTTAGCCTTTTCTACAAGTCCACGTTGTTGCTGAAGGCTTCTAATTTTTTGATCTATATGATCACTAAGAAGATGAAGGCCCTCTAGCTCTCGCTTGAGATTGGAATGATTAGACTCTAAATTTTTGGCTACGCGCTGAAATTCTCGAGCGCGGACGTCAAAAGTTTTCAATTCTTCAACCTGACCACTAATAAAATCAATATTTTGTAGTGCAGGAGGGAGTTCGTCGCTAATCCTATCAAAGAACAGTTTCCGTTCATCTAGCTCAGGAATTTTCTTTTCAAAATATTCAACAAGAAGTTGAAGGTTTTTTCTTTCATGCGAGGCAACCGATAGCAGTTCTTTTATTTCTTTAATATCTGTGCTTGTTTTTTCAGTATCTTGATCAGGTTTGTTAACTTCAGACTGTTCAGTCATGACCTACCCTCAAAAAAGTATTGATTTGTAAAGTTAATATTAACAAAAATCAACATTAATACTGTTTTATTAAAGCTTAGAGTGCTCTACTTGTCAAGGATTGACAGGGGGGAAAGTTAATCGATTAAGTAGTAATTCGGCTATTTGCACCGCATTATAGGCTGCACCTTTCAGAAGGTTATCAGAAACAATCCAAAGGTTGATGGCATTTCCCCTCACGAGGTCTCCTCGAATTCGACCTATTAAAACATCTCCTTTTCCGCAAGCATTAATAGCCTGGGGGTATTCATTATTTTTCAAATCATCCACTACAGAAATCCCAGGGGATCGAGATAAAAGCTCTTTTACTTTATCTGCTCTCATGGGAAGTTCAGTTTCTATATTTAAAGCTTCAGAATGGGAGTAAAATACCGGTACACGAACAGCAGTTGGCGAAACCTCAATCGTGTTATCTTCAAGAATTTTATGAGTTTCATTAACCATTTTCATTTCTTCCTTAGTATATCCATTCTCAAGAAATGAATCTATGTGTGGCAAACAGTTGAACGCTATTTGGTGAGGGTAAATATTACTTCTAGCAGGCTTTCCATCGAGAACAGCTCTACTTTGCTGCTCTAGTTCTTCTATAGCTTTCTGCCCTGAGCCAGAAACTGATTGATACGTCGAAACAACAACTCTACGAATTCGATAATTATCATGAATCGGTTTCAATGCCACAACCATCTGGATGGTTGAGCAATTAGGATTAGCGATGATCTCCCATTTCTCCCCCAAAGCAGATGAGTTCACCTCCGGAACAATTAGAGGAACATCTTTTACCATCCTCCATTCACTACTGTTATCAATAACTACGCAATTAGACTCTACCGCTATCGGCGCGTATTGTTTACTAATAGTGCTCCCCGCAGAAAAAAGAGCTATATCCACCTCTTCAAAAGAGTCCTTCCGCAGCTCTTTCACTCCAATTTTCTGCCCTCTAAACAACAGAGTCTCTCCAACTGACCGAGCAGAAGCTAACAAAGATAGATTAGCCACAGGAAAACCTCTCTCCTCGAGAACATCGATAATCCTACGACCTACGGCTCCAGTCGCGCCAACAACAGCAATATTGTACTTATCTTTTTTATTCAAAATTAAGGGCTATTTTTACAATTAATAATACTAATTATTTTTCAAGCGCTGCAACAACCTTATCTCCCATTTCTTCAGTACTCACCTCAGTCATCCCTTGTGACATGATATCACGAGTGCGAAACCCCTGATCCAAAACTGATTCTACCGCGCATTCTATTGAAGAATTCACTTCCTCTCGACCAAATGAATACTTAAACATCATACCAACTGATAAAATCGTGGCTAAAGGATTAGCCAATCTCTTTCCTGCTATATCTGGAGCGCTTCCATGGATTGGTTCATACATTGCTGTATCTCCTCCGATACTAGCTG
>Ga0209403_10007013_pt1 | contig 11229 bp, 9 predicted proteins | sample ArcticOcean_MG_C_8_FD_187440 | JGI IMG/M metagenome (GOLD analysis project Ga0209403, IMG submission 187440) | Marine microbial communities from western Arctic Ocean - ArcticOcean_MG_CB11_86 (SPAdes) (version 2) | ecosystem: Environmental > Aquatic > Marine > Oceanic | place: Arctic Ocean... | reverse complement strand
GACGATTCCCACGATCACGGCGTCCTCCCGAACGGTTCCTTGCTCTGCGCCGGCGGTTCCCAGCGTGATGAGAGTTTCCAACTTGCTGCGGCCAGCCTCGATCGTTGGCATCGTTCGCAGCAAAGCAGAAACCGGCTGCGTAGAGATGGTCAAGTCGACAACACGCAAGTAACCGAACCAGTCGGTAGCGTCGTTCGCGCGATGAACCGGAACGATGTTGATACCGTAACTCGCCGCATACGCGAGGGTTTCGTCTCGCGAGGTATCTTCCGACACGCCGAGTATCCGGGAAACGGGCGTCATCGATTCGCTGACCGAGTCGGTTGCCGTGTGGAGCAGGCCATGTACGAGCAGGCTTTGTACATCGGAAAGTACACCTTCACGATGACCATGCCCAAGAACCTGCACGAGGCGGCTGCGGCCCAAAACCAGTTCCGACGGTCGATCTTCCACACCGCCGATTCGCTCAAACCATTTTGAAATACTGATCAGCGGCAGCGTGGCTAGGAAGAACAGGCGGTAGTAGAAGACAAACCAGCCCGACGCACCCCGCAACAGCGACATCGGAGCACGGTAGTAAAGGTTCTTCGGTACCAACTCACCGAAGATGAACACGATTGGTGCAATCAATACCGTCACGACAACTTCCAACCAGCCACCACTTCGAGGGGCCATCGCGCCGACGGTTATTCCGATCGCAAGCGTCGTCACGTAGTTCGCCACGTTGTTTCCCACCAGCGTAGTGGCGACAAAATAGGCCGGGTTACGAGCAAACCAGAGCAGCCGCTTCGCGACGGGGTCGCCGGAATGCACGTCGATCCCCAACCGAACCATGCTCAACCGGTAGAAACCGGTTTCCGCTCCGCTGAAGAATGCGGAGAGTCGCAGCCCGGCGATGAATAACGCCACTGCTCCAATAATTGTCAGTGCGGTCGTCACGCTATGTTTCCCTGGAAATCATGACCCGAACTGTTCCTCGTTTGGCCACATCGATCACCTTGATCCGACAGCCTTTCCAACGACATTCTTCACCCAGTTCCGGTAGATGTTCGAGTTCCTCGGCCAAGAGCCCGGCGACAGTCACTTGCGAATCGGGCGCGGGTTCGTAATCCAGATCGAGCCTGCGACTGAGATACCGCAATGATGTAATGCCTTCGACGTGATAGCGCCCTGGGGCGACTTCCAGAATCGGTTCGCGTTTAAGCAATCGCTTTGCACGGCTCGATTCCGGTAGCAGAACAGTTTCGAGAATGTCGTCGTAAGTGGCGATGCCGATCGTCTCGCCATACTCGTTCACCACACAGGCCACTGAAAGAAAACTCTCTCGCAAGCGGGCCACCACAAATGCCAAGCTGGCACACCAGGGCACGAAAACAACCTCTTCCGTCGCCTCTTCGAGATTCTCTGTCGGCAGTTGAGAGAAGTCGGCCAACGCGATGGCACCCACGATTTCCTCTGATGCTGCTTCGGTCACCATCAGGTAGTGACCGGGCGGAACATCTCCGTCGAGATCCGCAACATGCACGGGAAGCGATCTCGCGACATACGTTCCCCGAGGCCGCATGACCTCTTCGACGGCGATCTCGGAGAGGTCAAGAATGTTGTGCAACACCCGACGTTCCTCTTCCACGACCTCCCGACTTGGAGCCGAGGCTTCAACGGCGCGTTCGAGATCGTCCGCATCGATGATCGGTTCTCGAACAACATGCGGCCAAAAAGTACGTCGCAGCACGCGGGTGAGCGAACGCAACCCTGGCGTGATAGGGTCCAGCAGCCTGACCGCCACCGCCAAAGGCCAAGAGACTAGCGTTGCCAAGCGATGTCGAAAAACAACAGCCACGCTTTTGGGGATGACCTCTCCGAACACAATGATTGCAGCCAGACTGCCAATTCCGATCAGCCCCGCTGCTCCACGTTGCCCCGCTGCCATCAGATGTTGGGCCACCACAATCCCGATGGCGAAGTAGGTCAGATTAATCAGCAGATTCCAGAACAGCACGGCCGTTAACAGCCGGTCGGCATTGGTCAATAAGGCCGCCACCACGCGCTCGCGTGGCTTGCCGCCGCGAAAATTGCGCAATTCATCATGCGACAAGTAGAACAGTGCCGTCTCGCTGGCGGAGAAGAATCCCGACGCCATGACCAAGCAGGTCATGGCCGTCAAACCGGGAAGCCAAATCTCGGATGTCCGCAGGAATTCGTTCATCGAAGAATGCGGTGGCGGATCCCATGAATCGAAGGAAGGGCAGGGCGGCCCGCAGAAAGATGTGAAGAGACCGTCACCCACGATCCTCCGTTGAGCGCCCCAACACAACATCGAAATCGCTAACCGCCGGGATCAGCATAGCCACGGTTGCGAACCCATACGCCGACAGAATCGCGAACAAGGCCGCCAGCGGAGCGAACAGAAGGAAAGATGTGATCGCGTAGAACGTCAGGAACGGCAACGCCCCCGCCGCCATACCCAACGCGACCGACGGGTTGTGTTTTGTCAGTGAGTACCACAACGCGATACTGCCCACAACAATGAACAGCAGAAAACTCGGTAACTGCAACGCAAACGACGAGCGGGCTTCGATCAACAGCAGCATGAAAATCAGGATGCCCACGAACAGGAAGAACATCGTTCCCAAGCTACTGGCGATCGCAGCACGCGAGTGATCGTGCGCGAAACCCGAATGCAAACCGAGCATGGCCGAAAATGTGACCAGCACAAAGAATCCAAGCAGCAGGCAAACGAAATTCTCGCCCGAGACCACATTCAGAGAAAAGTAGTAGCCCATCAACGCCGGTGGAATGAGGATGAGTTCCTTCGTGTTGTACAGCACACCGCCCAGCTTGCCGTAAACGAATTCCTTGGCGGTCACGTCGGTGACCAACAGCAACTCCAGCGTGTTGGCATCGCGCTCCGACGTCAACGCGGTCACCGCCTGGGCGTTGACCAGCATCAAGCTCAGAAACGCCAGCCCGGTGAATGCAAAACCGGCCTTGGTCATCACGCCAATCACCAACTCGGCCCCCGTTCCCGAACGAATCAGGCCGATCGATACCGCAGCTGCGACCACCACGTAGGCCAACTTGATCAGCACGGCTTTACGGCCGTAAGCACGGGTACAAATCTCGCGCCAGATCACCGGGTTCTTCCAGATATTTCGCGCACGCGCAGGCTTGGCTGTTGTTTCGCTCGCGACTGCTTCCGCGTCTTCAGATTGCTTAGACGAATCGAAGACGGCCTGCGTCGGGTTCCAGACACGCAGTCGCGCGATGGTGATGATGTTCGCTACAACCCCCAGGCCAGCCAACGCAGAAACCGAGTCGATCGCACTCACGCGAACCGGCTCTAACCCGGTCTGCGAGCCCAACGGGTTAAGTAGGGCGAACAGCGTACGGTAAGGATTCCACAACGCGGCCCAGCGGCCGGCTGTCGAGTCGATGCCGGTCAGCCCGACAATTGTTTCCACCAGCCCTAAGCCCAGCACAATTCCCAGCACGCCGATGGCTAACGTCTGAAAAGTTTTCTCGCGCCAGAACGCGACCAGCACACCCCAACTCGCGGCCGCGAAACCGGTCGCCGCGCATAACAGCAACATCCACACAACTTGGGCAATGTCGATGCTGCCCAGCATGTGGATCATCGTGAAAACGGGAATCGACGTGGCCAGCAAGACAACGACCGGCAACGCTCCGGAGAACAGTTTCCCCAGCACCAGTTCATGACTGCGCAGGTCGGTCATCAACAACAGAATGAGAGTATGGCGATCTTTCTCCTGTGCAACACTTCCCGCTGCCAACAACAGGGAGAAGAAGAGCACCAAAGAGATTTGCACCAGTGAGAACAACTGAAACACCAGGCTGCCGAAGCGGGCCACGTCACCAATGTTCTGCACCTGCTGCCAACCGAACGTCGCCTGCCAGGTCGTCCACATCAGTACGAGGAACAGGCCCACGTATCCGGAACGCAACAAATAATGCTTCACCTGTCGCGGCGCGGTCAGCATCTCGCGACTGAAAATTGGTCCGGCGAACAATGCGGTTTTCCTTCGGGCACGCGATGCGGTTCAGGCAATGGGAACATCGATTATACGCCGCGGCCCACTAAAACCGCAAAATCAGTTCGCGACAATTCCAGTCAATCGGACCAATTGGCCGCATCTCATCACCCAAACAGCTTGGTCACCACGTCACCCAGGTAAGGCAACACTTTCAATCGCAAGGCCTCGAAGCTGAAATACCCGAAGAAAGCACACGCCCAGACCATCATCACGAACCGCAACGGACTCATCGTCAACTTACGCGGCAAGATTTTATTGTTCATGTACAACAACACCAGCGAGTACAAGAACATCACCCCGCCGTTCATCGCAGCCGTCGTCACCAATAAAAATTGCGGCTGACTGAATTGTGGGATCCAGATACCGGCCAGCAAAATCATCGAGCCCAGCAGAATCTCGAACCACAGAAAACAGAAATACAACCGGCTGGACGACCAGTACTCGCTGTCTTGCAGGTAATTCACTTTCACGATGTCGGTCGAGATGCGGGCCGTTGCGTCGAGGACGCCCAGTTCGGTCGTCATCAGAATGGCCACGCCCATCACCAGGAAAACGACTTTCAAGATTCCGCCGCCCGTCATGCCTTTCAGCACGGTCGCCTGGCCCCACACGAAATCCATCCCCTCGCCGAACTGGTCCATGCCCGGCTTCAGAACGCCGCTGGAATTGTAAAATAGCGAATGCGAGATCAGCGACATCAAGCACAGGCAAGCGAGGCAGGTGACGAAGAAGCTGAAGAAATGTTCGACGTTGGCCGCCTTCCACCATTGTCGCCAACGGGTCATGTTTTCCGGCGTGTGATGGAAGTGATACCCCACGTCGGAAATCGCCTCATTCTGACCCGTCAACGGGCTAGTGATCCGGCCGATGTAACGGCCCATGCCGTAGCCTTTGTCTTTGATGAAGTTACTCTGCCCCAGGTTCGTACTCCCCCCCGCTCCGGCGAACGCCAACGCGCCCATCACCGTGAGAAACCCCAACCCCGTCGCGTCGAGGTCGGGCATCTCGCCGATGCTCACCGATCCCTTCGCCAAGGCGACCACCGAATCCGGTCGAATGACAATCGCCGAAATTACCACCACCAGCACGAGAATCAGGCCGACCAGAAACACCTGAATCTTCTCGACCGTGTTGTAAACCACCGGCCCGGCCGTCAGTACGATACCCACCAGAAACAGCCCCGCAATTCCCAAATGCGGCACGTACTTCGCCACATACGAGATTTGCCCTTCCGCGTTGTTGATGACCTCCGGCCCGATCATCAACCAACTGAGCATCTGCCCGGCCCCCGTCGCCCAGGCAGGCCAAGCCCACGGCAAAATGTTCAACACCAGCATGATCCACGCCCAATGCGGGCTGAGCCGACAGAACCCCGTGATCGCACTTTCGCCGGTCGCCAGCGTCCAGCGTTCGACTTCCATGTTGATGAAGTACTGCGTGATCACGCCCAGAATGCAGGCCCAGAAGAATATGAACCCCGACTTGTACGTCAGGTAAGGCCACAAAATGAACTCGCCCGAACCGAGCGACAACCCGGCCAACATGATGCTCGGCCCCACCATCTTCCGCCAGGAAAGCGGCAACGGCATATCGCGATACCGCAACGCCGGCAAATGACGATGCGGGATCACCTCGTCGGGAACAAGTTCTTCAGTGGAAGCGGATGCGTCGTCGGTCATCGGGCGATCAATCAAAAAAGAAACGAGACCCGCCCATCAGAACGACCCCCGCCCATTTTTTCCACACCACGCGACAAAACGATCCGCGAGTTACATAGCCGCCGATGCCATCGGCGGCTATGCGGGGGCTAACCGCTCTTGGGCAAATCAAGCAGCTCACCAAACCGTTCGAGGACTTCGATCTTTAGTGGGGAGAACTCGGTGCCGTCGACGGTGCCTGCGGCGACGAGGTCGAACGCTTGTTTCCGAGCTTGCTCCAACAGTTTTTTGTCACGTACCAGGTCAGCCACCTTCAGGGGGAGTTCGCCGTGTTGGCGGGAACCGAGCACATCGCCTGGGCCGCGTTGTTCGAAGTCGGCTTCGGCGATCTCGAAGCCGTCGGATGTGGCTTCCAACGCGGCGAGCCGTTTCGAGCCGTCTTCGGTTTCCAGGTCGATGAACAGGAAGCAGTACCCCTGATACTCACCCCGCGCGATCCGGCCGCGGAGTTGGTGCAGTTGCGATAAACCGAACTTGCCGGCGTGGAAGATGATCATCAACGTGGCGTTGGGAACGTCGATGCCGACTTCGACGACCGTTGTCGAGACGAGCACCTGCGTGCTGCCATCTCGAAAAGCATCCATCGCGGCCGACTTTTCCTCGCGACTCATGCGTCCGTGAACCAGGCCGACGGTGAAGTCCTGCAACTCGGCGTCACGCAAACGGCGGAACACTTCTTCCGCACCGGTTGGGAGTTCGCCGGTTTCGGTGTCGTCATTTGTGTCGGCCTCTTCGATTCGCGGGCAGACCACATAGGCTTGCCGCCCCGCTTGCAATTGCGATTGGATAAACCCCCACGCCTTCTCCCGTGCCGCGGGACCGGGGACGCGACTGGTGACGATTCGTTGCCGACCGGGAGGGAGTTCGGTGATGGTTGTCAGGTCGAGATCGCCGAACTGTGTTAAGCAGAGACTGCGCGGGATGGGGGTGGCCGTCATCACGAGCACATGCGGCGACGTCTCTCCCTGTGAGAAATGCGAGCGTTGCCCCACGCCGAATTTGTGTTGTTCGTCGATCACGGCCAACCCGATATTTTTGAACGTCACATCTTTCTGGATGACGGCCTGCGTGCCGATGATCAGTTGAACGTCGCCGGTGGAGATTCGTTCGAGGGCCGCTTTTCGCTGTTTCGCCGTCAGTTGGCCGGTTAACAGCAGTCGTTCCACCCGGCTATGTGCCAACGCTTGTTCGACGGTTTGCCAATGCTGCAACGCGAGCACTTCGGTGGGGGCCATCAGCACAGTTTGGTGACCGGCCGCGATGGCGACCAGCATCGCATACAACGCAACCGCCGTTTTGCCCGCCCCGACGTCGGCCTGCAACAAGCGATGCATGGTCCGACCGGAATCGAGGTCGGCGACGATTTCAGTCACGGCGGTGTCTTGTCCGGCGGTGAAGCGGAACGGGAACAAGCGACGGATGCGGGCATCGATTTTCGCAGACGTTGGCAACTTGGGTGCCCGTTCGGTGTTTCGCCAATAGCGCCGCCGCAACGCCAACGCCAATTGAAAGACGAACAGGTCATCGAAAATCAATCGATGGCGAGCCACGTCGAATGATTCGCGATCTGTGGGTGAATGCAATGACCGCAACGCTGATTTCAGATCGGGAAGTTGTAATGTCTCACGTAAACTGTTCGGCAAGGAGTCGGGGACGAGGTCGACGTACTTCTCCACAGCTGCTTTCGTGATGCGACGCATTTCGTACATCTTGAGGCCTTCGGTCAGGCCGTAGCGGGGCAGCAGGCCGCCGGTGATTTCTTCCGGGTCATCATCGAGCCATTGAATTTGCGGATGCGACATCTCCCAGCGCCCGCCCCGTTTTTTTGGCTTGCCCGAAAAGAGCACATGCTGGCCGTGCTCGAATTTGCTAAGCATCCAGGGCTGGTTGAACCACGTGCCGCGCAGGTATTGGCCTTCGCAATCGAGCAACGCGGCGGCCATCGTCTTCCCGCGGGCGAGTTGTCGTGCGTCGAGATCGACCACCACACCATGCACCGTCTGCACGATTCCTTCTTCGAGTTGCTGCACGGCTCGCAGATCGGTCAGGTCGAGCACATCGCGTGGCAGGTACCAGAGGATGTCTTCGACCGTGTGCAGCCCGAGTTTCTCTAACAACGGGGCACGGCGCGGCCCGACACTCGGCGCGAACTGCGCGGGAGTGGTGAGCGAATCGTCGTGTGGTGCGGGATCAGGCATCGGCGGAGTCTGCGATCGGTTGCGAGAGCAAATCCGTACAGGCCCATGTTACTGACGAGCAGGCCGGGAGTCAGCCCTGTTGGATCTTGATCGCCGCCTCGACAGCTAATTCGTCGCAGCGTTCGTTTTCGGTGTGGCCGGTGTGGCCGCGTACCATTGTGAAACGAATGTCATGCTGGGCGAGCAGTTCGTCGAGACGTCGCCAAAGGTCTTCGTTTTTGACCGGTTTCCAGCTTCCTTTTTCGCGACGTCGCCAGTCGTTGCTTTTCCATTTGGGCATCCACTCGTGCGAGCCCTTGGCGGCGTAGGTGCTGTCGGTGATGATTTCGACCTCCGTGCGCGTCGTCAAAACGGCCAGGCCTTCGATGATGGCTTGCAACTCCATGCGGTTGTTGGTGGAGTCGGCTTCCCCACCGGAGGCTTCCTTTTCGGTGCCGGTTGCGGGGTGGCGCAGAATATACGCCCAGCCGCCAGGGCCGGGGTTACCACGACAGGAGCCGTCGGTGAAGAGTTGCACGAACGACAATGTGGAATCCGACGGCGCGGAATCCGACTGCGCAGATTCCGACGGCGCAGATTCCGACGGCGCGGATTCGTTCGTATCGGACATCCTCAGGCTTTCGACGGAGACAGCAAAATGGCCAGCCCGCAGCGTGGCGGTAATCCACGGTGTCCTTTGCGCGCGCTGTGGGCTGGTCTGCCGGACTCGGTAGTTTTAGCGTTCGCGATAGACGATGCGGCCGCGGGTCAGGTCGTAAGGTGAGACCTCGACGATCACGCGGTCACCCGGCACGATGCGGATGAAGTGCTTACGCATCTTCCCGCCGACATGCGCCAGCACGATGTGTCCGTTGTCCAACTCGACACGAAATTGAGTGTTTGCCAGCGCTTCTTTGACGATGCCTTGCGCCTCAATGGCCTCTTCTTTGGCCATAAAAATGGTCACCTTCGATCCTGATGCTTCGGCGGACGATCCTCGGGGGACGCTTCCCGAGTTGCTGCAGTCACCATGTCGGGTTCGACAAAATGGCGATTCTTACAGCGATTTGAGGTATTGTGGCTGCGCTGCCGCAAATTTGCCAGCCCGTTCTGGAAATCCGGGTTCTTTGCTCTGTGCTTTTTGACGGGAGGCAAATCATGGCCTATGCTTCCCTTACGCTGGACTACTAAGCACTTTTGGGGCACTCACACACCTGCCTCATCCCGATTGGCCTGCCATGAAGCACTTTGCCAAGTTCATTTATGAAGAGTCGGCCGCCACGGCTGTGGAGTACGCGGTGATGCTGGCCGGGATTCTCATGGTTTGCATTGGGGCGGTGGCCGCATTGGGTGGTACGACCAGCGACCTGTGGAACCTGATTCACTCGGACATGGAAGATCACGGAATCCGCTGATCGGCGGGAGTTCAAGCGAGAATGACGGAGCGATGCCACGCTGCTTTCTTTCTTTGGGCGGAAACCTCGGGGTGGTCGACGAAACGTTCGACCAAGCTCTTGAGCGTTTGGCTGACGTACCGGCGATCGAAATCATCTCGCGCAGCACGACACATCGGACCGTGGCCGTGGGGGACGATGCGGGTGGCGAATTTTTGAATGCTGCTGTCGAGATTGCCACCGAGTTGTCGCCTCTTGAACTGCTTTCACAATTGCAGGCTGTTGAAGACGACTGGGGACGCACCCGAGAGAAACACTGGGGAGCACGCACGCTCGACCTCGATTTATTGCTGTACGGCGTCAGCATTGTCGAGCATTCTCGATTACGCGTCCCCCATCCGGCCTGCTGGTATCGCCGCTTTGTACTCGACCCGCTTGTTGAAATCGCCGCCGAAGTCGTGCATCCGGAACGTGGCCTTACGATGGGCGAATTGCAGTCTCGATTGTGCAAGCGTCCGCTGCGTCTGGCTTTGGCGGGCGGCAGTGAGAATTTGCGTGTTGCCCTGATTCACACGTTGGCTGAATCTCATTCAAAGATCGAGATCAAACATTGGAAAGCTGCCCCAGCTGAACCTGTTCTGGTTGCCTGGCTGGGGCCGGGTGACACAAGCGAATCGGACATTACGCTGGATGATCTCCCCCGTGCGACGCGCCTGGACTTGGCAGATTGCAGTGAGCCGCCGACCGACTTGCGACTGATCGTTGCGTCGATGCTGGGAGAATGAGGCGATCTGTTTGCAACTCTCGACTTCTATAACCGCCCGCTGCGGAAGATGCCGTAAATCAACCAGACACCCAGCAAACTGGGAAGCAGGAACAGCGGAAGTGTCAGCCACCACGGCTGGCCGCCGGTGCGAATAATGAGCGCCGAGGCGACGATGAGCGCCGAAATGATGACGCCGATCACGACGCGATTACTGGAGCGGTCCAACTCGGTGATGAGGTGGTCCAGGCTGCGGTGTTCGAGCTGAATTTTGAGGTCGTCCTTGCTCAGCTTTTCGAGCGTGCGGCCGACATGCAAAGGGATGTCGTGAGCCAAATTGGCAAACGTTTTCGATTCGCTCATCAACCGGGCGGCCAGTCGCTTGGGGTTGTACCGTTCTTTGACGATCTTCTCGACATACGGAGCCAGATGCTCGGCCAGGTTGAATTGCGGGTCGAGACTTCGCCCGACACCTTCCAGCGTGACCAACGCTCGGATGAGAAGCATTAAGTCGCCCGGGCAGCGGATGCCGTGGTTGGCGAGGATGCCGATGAAGTCCGAGAGCATACGGCCGACATGTAACTGCTCAAGAGAGACGCCGTAATAGGTATCCACGAAGTCGCGCACGTCGGCACGGAGTAGCGGTTTGTCGATGTCATTCAGCGGTTGGCCGATGCCCTCGATGACTTCGACGGCCGTGCGAACATCCCGCTTGATGATCGCGACGAACAGGTCGACGAGTTGCTCTCGTTTTTCGTTTTCGAGCAGGCCGACCATTCCGAAATCGAGCAGGCAGATCGATCCGTCGGCCAGAATACGAATGTTGCCGGGATGCGGATCGCCGTGAAACAGGCCGAGTTCAAAGGCCTGTTTCATGAAAATTCGCGCGCCGTTGGCAGCGACCTCTGACACCGAGATTCCGGCTTCGCGGAGTCTGTCGTTTTCATCGACTCGGAACCCGTCGATGAATTCCATCGTCAAGATGGCATCGGTGGTGAACTCGCTGTAGACACGGGGAACATGCAACGTGGCGTCGTTGCGGAACAGGCGAGCGAATTCGTCGAGCGTTCGTGCTTCTCGAGTGAAATTCATCTCGCGACGGATCGTGCGTGCGAAATGGGCAAC
>Ga0209403_10007012_pt1 | contig 11229 bp, 10 predicted proteins | sample ArcticOcean_MG_C_8_FD_187440 | JGI IMG/M metagenome (GOLD analysis project Ga0209403, IMG submission 187440) | Marine microbial communities from western Arctic Ocean - ArcticOcean_MG_CB11_86 (SPAdes) (version 2) | ecosystem: Environmental > Aquatic > Marine > Oceanic | place: Arctic Ocean... | reverse complement strand
GAAAAGACTCTCTGGACAGAGAACAGCCGTGGCACCCGCATTACTGTTGCCGAGGCGTACAACGAAGAGGAAGAGGCTAGCCTCGTTCTGAAAGCAGCTACGGATTTAAAGAACAAAGATGGCATCGGCCGGAACGAAGTGGCGATTATGTATCGCGTCAACGCTCAGTCGCGAGCGTTTGAAGTGGCGTGCAATCGAGAGGGAATTCCTTATCGATTGGTTGGTGGTGTGAAGTTCTACGATCGAAAAGAAGTCAAAGATATTTTGTCGTTCTTACGAGTCGTATCGAACCCGGCCGACGATGCCGCGTTGGATCGAATAATCAATGTTCCTGCTCGGGGTATTTCTGCTCGATCAGTTGCCGAACTGCGTAGGGTTGCGATAGCGAACAACGTACCTGCTTTAGATGTGATTCTCGATATTACTCGTGTTCAATCTGGCGATGAAGATCCGCCTGCTTACTACGCTGAGTTGAACACTCGGGCTGTTAATTCAGTGGCGACGTTTGGTGACTTGGTCGCTCGATTCATCGAGCAGTCATTGGCGTTAGATACGAATGAGCTTATTGACCTCATCGTTGAGCGAAGTGGATACGGAGCCATGCTTCGTGAGGATAAAGAACGCGGCGAAGAACGCATGGAAAACCTTCAAGAATTGAAGGCGTCGGCAGAGCAGTTCGCCGGCTCGGAAGAACGCGGGCAGCTAACCGAATTTTTGGAGAACGTGGCGCTTGTTTCGGATGTTGATGGGTTGCAAGGTGGAGATGATTCCGATCCCGATGAAGAGGCGATAACTCTCATCACTCTTCACCAAGCAAAAGGGCTTGAGTACGACGCTGTGTTCTTGGTAGGACTTGAAGAAGGGATGTTGCCACACTCCCGAAGTGTGGACGATCCGACACAGCTTCAAGAAGAACGTCGGCTCCTTTATGTAGGTATGACACGTGCGCGTAAACGGCTTTACATGTTCAGGGCTTTCCAACGTCGGTTCCGAGGCCAGTCTGGTTCGCAGATGGCTTCTCGATTCCTGCTTGAAATCCCAGATTCTTTGGTGACGACCCGAGATATTCGAGGTCACGACCGGGTTGCTGATCGCATGCCAGATCCGATGTGGACCAAGCGAATGGCGTCAACACCAGGACCTAGGCCTGCTTCTAAATCGAACGAAGGCTACACTGCTGGCGAAAAGGTTCGTCATAAAGCGTTTGGTGAGGGAATCGTTGTCAGTTCATCGGGCGTTGGCTCCGATACTCAGGTGACGGTTGCTTTCTCGGGGCAGGGCATAAAGAGGCTTATGCTCTCTTTTGCACCGCTTGAGAAAGTAGTAGAGGAAGAATCGAAGCAGCAGTTTGATCCTGACGAAGATAATTTCGAAACGCAGGATCCAGAACTTTTCGCACCTTAGTCGACGGTCGATTTTAGGGACCGCTGCGGTTGTACGTATCGAATTCAGGGCAGCTACTTAATGGGATCAAAAGTGGTTGCGATAAACATGATTCCGGCATACACAATGTCGAAGCCAGCGGCCGATTCGATACGCTTGTTAATGGGCTTGGTGTTCAGGGTGATGCGCATAACGGGTTGACCGTGAAACATCGAAGCCGAATCGCCAAAGATCCGACACAGCCTAATCTTCGGCAGGTTTATTTAATTCACTCAGAACTGTTCGATGAATCACGTTCAAAAGGCTTTGATGTTCGCCCCGGGATTATGGGTGAGAACGTCTCGACCGTCGACATCGATTTACTGTTGCTTCCAAAAGGCACATTGCTCAAGATCGGTGCGGACGCAGTAGTCGAGATCACCGGATTGAGAAATCGTTGTGCACAACTGGACGGACTCATTTCTGGGTTGATGAAGACTGGTTGGGTATCGAGAGGCAGGAAATGGGCTGTCGACGACTGCAAACCTGACGTCGTTATTGAATCAGTTGGCGAACTGGTTGGGATAATTCCGACATAGTCGTTCTTCGGCACGTAACCGCTTAAAGTAGTCACAAGCTGCTGTCGAATACGATCATTACTCGGGGCTAAATCTGTGTAACTCCTAATACAATCGGTTGCCATGAAAATGCCTCGATGGGATCGAATATATTTCTTTGTGTTCTCAGCAACCTCGTTTGCCGCGTTGAGCTTCGCAGCGTTGTTCGTCGTGCCGTTGGTGGAACTTACTAATTCGGATACAGGTGAAATAGTTCGGACGACGCTGGCGGCCGACGGTCAGTACCAACTGATACTGGTCAGCACATTGCCGGTATTTCTCGCAGGGAGCGCGTTGTGGGTCGTGCCCAAAGATGGCATCCCTGATCGAGCGGCGAAGATCAACATCTGGGTCGCAACATTATTAATCTACGTGTTCGTTGTTCTGTTCATCCTTGTGAACGGTATTTTGTTCTTCCCAACCGCAATATTTATGACTGCGGCCGCGGTAGGTTCGCAGGTGCGTCGGCGCAAACGGACTGTATTTGCTGAATCATCAGCTGAGTCGAAATCAGGTTTGGGCGGCGGCAAGCGTAAGCGAAACAAGGGGCGGAATAAGAGTTAGACTGGCGCTAACTTCAGCAAGCAACGGTCCGACGCTCTCGTAGGATCGATGCATGCCTAACTTCTAGCAGCGGTGAGGATCGATATGACGACATCAGTATCGTCTGATGACACGGTTATTTCTGAGGAGCTTCGATCTTTTATTGATCTGGAGTCGAACGCTGTCACCTACGAAATCGAACGACACGCGGTCGAGCGATTCACTTGCGCTATTGGCGACCCGAATCCGCTGTATACGAACAAAGATTTCGCTGAGTCGAGTTCCTACGGCGGTTTGATCGCACCCCCTACTTTCTTTAGGTCTTTATTGCCAGGCGACTACCCGCGGCCTTATCCCGAGCCGTTCGCACATATTCTCGATGGTGGCAGCAAGTATCGATACAACGAGCCAGTTCGAGTTGGCGATCAGATAACGATAGTACGTAAGATCACCGATCTATTCGAGAAACACGGTCGAATGGGAACGATGCTGTTCAAGATTTCCGAGATCAGCTACACAAATCAAGAGGGACGATTGGTCGCAACTCAGACCACGACGACGATAACCTACGGTACTGGCGAAAAGGACTCGGGCGTTGGCGATCACTAAATTTCAAATACCGATGTTCGAAGATGTGAACGTTGGGGATGAGCTTCCTGAACTGGTGAAGCACCCCGACAATCGACAGCTGGTGATGTATGCAGGGGCTTCGCAAGATTTCGTTGCCATCCACTACGATTTGAACGTTGCAAAAGAAGCTGGGCATCCCAATGTGATTATTCACGGGGCGCTTAAGAGCGCTTGGCTCGGTGAGCTAGTCACTGGATGGATCGGACCAGAGGGTCGATTATTGGAACTCGACGTGTCGTACCGTGCAATCGATTTTCCAGGCGACACGGCCACGTGCGTCGGAAAAGTCATTGACGCTCGAATCGAAGACGGTGTTGGTCTAGTCGAGATCGAAATTGGACTTCGCAATCCAGAAGGTGCGATTAGCACTCCAGGTCGTGCACTCGTCTCACTGCCGACTCATTCTGCGACCTAGCGGATTAGTCTGACTCCGCATTTCAAAATAAAAACAAACCTGATCTAATAGGACTTTGAACATATGAGTGGTGCGCTTGAAGGCAAAGTAGCAATCGTTACCGGGGCAGGTCGTGGAATCGGACGCGGTATCGCTGAAGAACTTGGAGCGAACGGTGCAAAGGTTGTGGTCAATGACGCTGGTCTTTCACTTTCGGGTGAATCTGAGGGACTAAGTCCTGCTGACGAAGTGGTCGCTGCAATCAAAGCCGCTGGAGGCGAGGCCGTTGCTATCGCTGAGTCGGTTTCGACTTTCGATGGTGGAGAACGCATCGTTCAGGCCGCTCTCGATTCGTTCGGGCATTTGGATATTGTCGTTACTGCCGCCGGAATTCTTCGAGACCGAATGATCTACAACATGTCGGAAGAAGAGTGGGACTCCGTTTATGACGTTCATCTCAAAGGCACGTTCAACATTGTGCGACACGCCGCACCGCTGTTCCGGAAACAGCGTGGTGGGCGAGTCATCACATTTACTTCAGAGTCGGGACTGGTCGGGTTCCCCGGTCAGGCGAACTACGGCGCAGCTAAATCGGGAATTCACGGGTTTACTAAAGTTGTCGCAAAAGATCTCGGTAAGTACGGAGTAACCGCTAACTCGATCGCCCCTCGGGCGGAGACTCGCATGGTCGAGTCGATTCCACAGGCGACGCGAGAAAAGCTTGCAGCTAACGGGCTATTCCCAGGCAAGGGCGAAGCATCATGGGAGCCTGAAGACGTTGCGCCGTTCGTTGCATTTTTGGCTTCCGATTATTCAGCGCCGGTGAATGGACAGACGTTCCTAGTTTACGGCGGAAACGTTGTGCACATGACGCTTCCTCGGCGGGTGAAGACTATTTACAACTCTGCACCGCCCGCCACTTGGGAACCGGATCAGTTGGACGCACAGGTGGGCCCGAGCTTGCTAGGTCACCCGCCGGTTGAGGGTCCTATTGCAAGCAAACGTCTCGAAGGTAAGGTTGCTGTCGTAACGGGCGCTGGACGCGGCATAGGGCGTGGCGTTGCGAAGCTATTGGCGTCGCAAGGGGCTGCTGTGGTCGTCGCCGATGTTGGAGCTTCTCTGGACGGTGATGGCGAAGACACGACACCGGCCGCAAAGGTTGTCGAGGAGATATCAGAACTTGGCGGGCGTGCCGTCGCTTCGTATCACTCGGTGGCAACGATGGAGGGCGGCGAAAACATCGTCAAGACGGCGATGGAGCAGTTCGGTCGGCTCGATATTGTCGTGACTGCAGCAGGAATTTTGCGAGATCGCATGTTGTTCAACATGAGCGAGCAGGAGTGGGACGACGTAATGGGTGTGCACCTCAAAGGCACGTTTTCGGTCGTTCAGCCAGCGTCGAAGATTTTCAAAGAGCAGGGCAGCGGTCGAATCGTAACGTTTAGCTCGGTTTCGGGCTTGTACGGATACGGCGGTCAGGCGAACTACGGGGCTGCAAAGGACGCGATCGCTGGGTTTACTCGTGTAGTCGCCAAGGACTTGGCGCGGCACGGTGTGACTGCGAACGCTATATCGCCTGGCGCACAAACTCGAATGACTGATTCGATTCCAGATTCGACCAAAGATATGCGCAAGGGCGAGTTCCTCCCTGCGCCCGAAGGCACGCTGACGACTGAACCAGAGCAAGTAGCACCGATGATTGCGTGGCTCGCATCAGATCAGGCAGCAGACGTGACGGGGCGGATTTTCCATACCGTTGGAAATCGAGTCAGTTTGATGAACTCACCAGAACAGGGTCGATCGATTCACAAGGCAGGTCGCTGGACGGTCGAAGAACTTGCGGGTGTGTTCCCGGAGACGATCGGTATGGATCTTGTGAATCCCGCTCCGCCTCAGGATTAATATCGCTGACGGGAATCGTTATCCCGGTGTGTTGCGTTTGCGGTTCTAGCCGATGTTCAATCTGGGCATCAGGCCCACGTGCCAGCGAAATTCTTGGACTTCTAACATTCGCAGTTCACACGAAAGCGAAGTTGGACGATCTGCGGAGCATGATCTATGCCTTCCCTACTTGCTATGGTGGGCTTGGTGAAGCGATTGGTGCTTATGCGTTGGGTGTCCAAACCGTTCTCGACCCGGAATACGAAGGGTTCAGACCGGCAAAGTAATCGGCTGAATCTCGTTGCTATTTGTTAGCGCAGAGAGTTCGTAGAAATTCCTGTTGTAACAGCCATTCCAAGCTTAGGCACGTCGATGGTGAGCACGCCTTTGTTCAATGTGGAGCTACCCGAAGTTGGTACAACATTGTCGGGTTGTTCCCATGTGTTTGCCAGCTTTGGATCGTCTCCGGTCATCACCTGAACTGTTCCCTGACTGATGATTTGGCGATCAGAGAGGTCGATTGTCACCGTAACGTCCTGATCTACAGAACGGTTGACGAGGAATAGCGACATCGTTTCTGACTCTTCGTCGAAACTTGCAGAAGCGTCGATGAAGTCGACTTCACCTCGGTCGCCTGCGTCGTAGGTCGGACTGTCGACAGCCGGGGTAAGCGAGATGCCGTTGGCGTGTTTCGAATAGAGGGCGAACGGGTAGTAGATGCTTTGCTTCAACGTTCCGTCGGGTCGGGTAAGTACTGCAGCAATAACGTTCACTAATTGCGCAAGGCAAGCCACTTTCACTACGTCAGCTCGTCTGATGAAAGAGTTCATGTACTGGGCACAGACTAGCGCGTCTTCGAGATTGTATATCTCCTCGATTAGAGCAGGACCTGTCGCCCATTGGCCGTGTTGCGTAACGCCGCCACGTGCCTTGTACCAAACGTTCCATTCGTCGAAAGATACGTAAACATCGTGTGAACTTTTCTTCACGCCTTTTACGTAAGCAATCAGGCCTGCGTAATCATCGAGGATCGAGTCAATGACTACGCCTTCAGCGAGAAATTCGGGCGTGTTGTCGGCGGCGTTGGACGAGTATCTGTGGGCTGAGATGAACTCGATATCATCCCAGCAGGTTTCCAGGACAGCGCGGTCCCATTCGAGATAGGTTTCCATTTGGCGACCCGATGACCCTGCTGCGATTAACTCTATCGACGGGTCGAGTCCTCGCATAAGACGAGCGGCGTTACGTGCCTTCAGCGCGTATTCTTCGGCAGGCATGTGACCTGCTTGCCACGGACCGTCCATCTCATTGCCAAGGCACCACATTTTCACGGCGTGCGGTTCTTCTGAGCCGTTGTCACGGCGAGCTTGCGCCCATTGGGTTTCAGTATCGAGGTTGCAGTACTCAACGAGCGCGGCGGCTTCGGCAGGGCCGAGAGTGCCTAGATTCACGGCCATCATTGGCTCAGTGCCGACAAGCTTGCACCACTTGATGAATTCATCGGTGCCGAACGTGTTGGGTTCGGTTGTTTTCCACGCGAAATCGGGGAACGGTTTTCGGTCGGGTCCGACGCCGTCACGCCAATCGTAGTTTGAAACGAAATTCCCGCCGGGATAGCGGACGTACGGCATGTTCATGCCTGTCATATCTTCTGCAACGTCAGTGCGAATACCTTCGTCATTGGAGTGTTCGCCATTTGGCTCGTACACACCGCCGTAGATCGAACGACCTAGATGCTCGAGAAAGCCTGAGAAGATTCGCGAATCGATCTGCCCGTTATTGAACGATGTGTTGAGGGTGACTCTGGCTTCCAACTGTTACTCCTGCGCTGAACTTTTGTTATGCGGAGTGTATTTGATGTGTGAGCAACTAGATAAGAGGTAAACTCTCGATCAACCATGAAAATATTGATAAATGACCGAATCTACGACCTCGAAGTGAACCCTGAGCGACCGCTTTTGGATGTACTGCGGCAAGATGCTGGATTGACTGGGGCTAAATACGGCTGTGGTGAAGGCAATTGCGGAGCTTGTACGGTGCTTGTCGACGGTGAAGCAACTAGATCATGCATAACTCCGGTTGGATCGATGCTTGGTCGTGATGTCACGACCGTCGAGGGCTTGGCTGACGGGGAAGAGTTGAATTCTGTACAGCAGGCTTTCGTCGAAGAATCGGCGTTTCAGTGCGGGTACTGCACTCCAGGATTTGTGATCTCAGCGACTGCGCTATTGTCCAGAAATACGTCGCCCTCCACAGGTGATATCAAATCGGCGTTGAGCGGGCATATTTGTCGATGTGGTGCTTACGTTCGGATCGTGAAGGCCGTGCATAAAGCTTCCGATAGCCCAGATAACGGAGCGTCGGTATGACCACAACCGCCCAAGTCCTCCTTCGAGTTATCGGTCCCCCGTTCGCAGGGGTTGTTCAGCAAACGGGAGTGAGTCCTGAGTCAGCAGCGCTGTTGGAGATATTTTCTGATGGATCGGTATATGCGTATTCGGGAAAAGTTGAATACGGGCAAGGAATCCGGAACAGCTTCACGAGAATGATCGCTTCAACGCTGGAAGTTGATCTCACCAATGTCCACGTTATTTTGGCCGACACAGCCAGAGTTCCGTACGACCGTGGGACGACGGGTAGCGCATCGACTCGAACAGTTGGCGTTCAACTTATTCGGGCAGCGAACGCTGCCAAGATCGAACTCGCCGGGCGTAGCGTATCAAGTGGTTTACGGTCGGAAAACGACGTCGTAGAGATCGAAATATATGGCGATGAGCCCAGTGCTGAGGAGTTCAATCGATTAGCTCCACATACCGGGTCTGCGCGAATCGACGGTGCTGATCGCGTTACTGGTAGTGCCATTTTTGCTCACGATTTTGCGTTAGACGGAACGGCTTATGGTCGTCTGATTCGTCCGCCATCCATCGGGGCTAAATTGATTCGTATCGATTCAGCTCGCGCCGAGCAGGTCCCAGGATTTATTAAGTTGGTTCAGGCAAATGGGATGATCGGAGTTGTCGGTGAGACGAAAGAGGCGGCAGATCGTGCAGCGTCCTTCGTGCGAGTGAGGTGGGATGAGGTTGGAGACGATGTTTCCGACTGGAGTCTTCCGTCGGCACTTAAAGACCGCGGAAGTGAGCCGGTGTCGCTGCGAGACGAAGGCGATATTTCTGCTGGGCTTACTGGAGCCGCACATGTGATATCAGGCGTGTACTACGCTCCGTACGTGGCGAACGCACAGATGGAGCCGAGTGCGGCTACTGCCGAATGGGGTCCGGACGGATCGCTGACCGTGTGGTGTGCCAATCGAGGTCCGTTTACTGAGCGAGCGTATCTTGCAGAGCATCTTGGAATCGACGCAGAGCAGATCCGGGTCATTATCCAAGAGGTTGGTGGATCGTTCGGCACTAAATCGCAATCGGTCAGTTTTGAAGCTGCGGTTTTGGCTCGTGAGTCAGGGCGTGCTGTGAAAATTTCGTACAACCGTGATGAGGAGTTTTCGACTAGTACTGTTCGTCCTGCTGCGCTGATGGAGATCGATGCAGCGGTTGATGTTTGCGGGAAGGTCGTCGCCTGGGACTACACGGCTTATCACGCTGGAGATAATGCATTCCGAGGTAGGCGTGGAGCAGATTCGCCATACGACGCACCTGATACGAGAATACGGGTGGCAGACTCTCCGTCTCCCTTGCCACACGGCTCATACCGTTCGCTCGGCGGCGCTGTGAATCACTTTGGCCGTGAAGTTCACATCGAAGCGATGGCGCACGAGTTAGGTATCGATCCATTGAAGTTTCGACTCGATAACCTGAGTCACCCTAGATACCGGCGAGTCCTCGAAGAAGTCGCTGCGATGTGTGATTGGGAGTCTCGTGAATCGAGTGACGGTGTTGGATATGGCCTAGCCGTTGGCTTCGACGCTGGGAGCTACGTGGCTCAGGTGGCGAAGGTTGTTGTTACGGATGGAACGATCGTTGTAGAGCGGGTCGATGTTGCATTCGATTGCGGTCAAGTATTTAATCCTGACGGCGCTATAAATCAGATCGAAGGTTCTGTAGTTATGGGAATGGGGACGGCTCTTTGGGAAGAGGTCGAATTCGATGGTGGGCGTGTGCTCAACACCGGATTCGGTGGTTATAGAGTGCCTCGAATCACTGATGTTCCTGAGATCAATGTAAAGCTAATCGACGATCCGTCGAACACGCCAACAGGGGCTGGCGAACCGGGAATCGTACCGATTGCAGCAGCTATAGCCAACGCCGTGGCCGACGCGACTGGCAAGCCGGTTGATCGGTTACCACTTCAGCCCCAAATTTAGGTGTTTGGGCGATTAGGTTGTTGGTAGCCGGTAAGCTCGGCGTGCTGTGTCTTGGAACAGCGATGATTTCTCGCTCGAGGTGAAGTCTTTGGCGACTCGTTTGAAAGCGTTCCAGAGCACCGTGTACGACATCGATTGGTTGTCGACAGGGAAGTTGCTTTCGAACATGCAACGTTCTACACCGAGTTGTTCGATGCAGTGGTTGTAGTACGGCGCCATAACGGATGCGATGTCTTCAGATGTCGGCGGGGTAGGACGTTCGTGCCATCCGTATCCGCCCAACGGCATTCCGGTCCCGCCGAGCTTTACATTTACGTTTTCACAATATACGAGTGCCGAGATGCCGTTTTGCCAATCTCGGAACATTTCGTCATGCTTGTTGACGTAGGGTCCGATTCCGATTGGACCGCCCAGATGATCGAGGATGATCGTGACGTTAGGGAACGCCTGAGCAAGTTCGACAAGCTCAGGAAGTTGGGTGTGGTAGTGCCATGCATCGAAGGTTAGACCGAGCTTGTCGAGAACAGCGAATCCCTCTCGAAATGTTGGGTCGGACAGTAAACCTTGCGGCGGACTCTTGTATCCCCCGATCTCGGGGCTAGCATCCCAGCAGGATGAGTTTCGAATGCCGCGATAGCGTTCTGGGGCTGCGGCGATCTGAGCTTCGAGCACTCCTTGAACTTCGGCACCAAGCGATAGATCGGCGTAGCCAACAATTCCAGCTGCGACATTCGTTCCGCCATAGATTCCGCTCGCTGATTGTGCTGCTATTCCGTTGACGAATTCGACTTCACCGACCGGACTCAAGCTTTCGGGTCCGTCTTTTCGATACATCGCACTGCACTCGACGAAGACGGTTTCGGTGATGTTGTGTCCGCCGCCGATATCGACGAGAAGTTCGTCGAGCATGTAGCGGAAGTCGGGTCGATCCCAGAAGTGATGATGCGGATCGCAGATCGGCAGATCAGGTTCGATCGCTTCTTCGTTTGTTAAGGATAGCCAGTTAATGCGTGGAGTTGTCATGGGAATTGGGTTCTAGATCATCGATGAGAGAGGTTGGGCGATTCTCCCTCACCCCAACCCTCCTTCGCCGGGAGAGGGGCTAAATTGGCGTTTTGTTGAGGGCTTACTTCACCATTTGGGTGAAGATTGGTTTTAGTTGGGCTCTGACTGTGGACCGTTCCTCGTTGTCAGTTGAGGCTTCAAAGGGCGACTGTTCTTCTGGGTCGGCATTGACGTCGAACAAGTTTCCGTCGTCGTAGAGCTTGTACTGGTGCGTTCGAATGAAGCGAGCGAATCGGTGGACACGACCACTCATTGGCTCGAAGTGGAAGTACATCCAATCACGTGAATCGCCATCTTTTCCTTTGAGCTGCGGCAAGAAAGTTTGACCGTCCATAACGTAGTCGGCAGGGGGGGTGATTCCGGCTGCATCAAGGATCGTTGGCAGGAAGTCAGACGAATCTACGAGATCGGTTTCGACG
>Ga0209403_10007011_pt1 | contig 11231 bp, 12 predicted proteins | sample ArcticOcean_MG_C_8_FD_187440 | JGI IMG/M metagenome (GOLD analysis project Ga0209403, IMG submission 187440) | Marine microbial communities from western Arctic Ocean - ArcticOcean_MG_CB11_86 (SPAdes) (version 2) | ecosystem: Environmental > Aquatic > Marine > Oceanic | place: Arctic Ocean... | reverse complement strand
TTGCTGGAACCCGTCGAACCCGCAGCAGGGGCCGTATAGAACCCCAATGCCCCACCCGCACCAGTGCCAGTGCCTTTTCCTGCCTTGAACAACAAGTCTTTGCCAGCCGTATCGGTTCCAGTCTCTTCTTTCGTGGTGATAGCCCTGGTTCCCGACAGACCCATCACCACAGAGCCATAGCGATTCAAGCTGAAGTAATCCGCCCCGCCGTCCGCCTCGACCACGAGGAAATCAACCGACTGGCCACTGGCTCCCGTGATAGTGCATGGGATGGCTGATGCACTACCAGTGGTGATGGCGAGGCTATTGCCATTGAACGTCAGGTTGGCTTCACCGATCAGGGCATTGCTGCCGGTCACAGTGGCTACGTTGTTGTTCGTGGTTCCGCTGAGACTGACACCAGCCAATGCCGTACCGCTCGTTATCTGGATGTCGTTTCCAGCATCGGTTGTGAAATACAACTGGTTCGGCGTGGCTGTCTTGACCCACATCTGGCCGTAGGCTGCTGTATCCGCATCGGCTGACCCTTGTTCTTTCAGGGTTACTGCACCTTCCACGGTCAGCTTTGTGGACGGATCGTTCATCCCGATGCCCATGTTGCCAGCACTGTCTAGCCGCAGCCGCTCGACCAACCCGCTACCGCTTGCCAGCTTCATAACCATGCGGCAGGGAGCACCAAAAGCAGCATCGGTTACCGAACCGTCAACCTCGAAACGGAAGTCGCTGACTGTCTGGTAACCGTTGTTCGCTCCGACGTAGCCTTCGACCAGGAAGTCGCCCAGGTTGTCGTCATCCGCAATCACTATCTTGGCATCGAGATCGCCCCTGGACTTTCGCAGGACCACAGAAGCGGGATTGGCATTCGTCTGGATTCTCTCGACCATCAATGCACCGCCACTCTGCTCGGAGAGAATGTGCATCGCCTTTGCGGGATCGTTGGTGCCAATACCCAATTCCCGCAGCACAGAGTGCTTGCCAGCCAGATTGTTCTGGCTTCGGCGCATACGGGCAATTCCACCGCCAGCAATGCTGGCGAACCGGCCTTGTTCGTATCCTCGGTTGATAACGCCCATCAGGTGCTCGCTATGAATACTTCAAGGTCACTCGATGCAGTGTCGGCACGAGCCGAGACGAGTGTGATGTCTTGCAGTCCAGCGGTGATGTCGCTGATGGCTGCGTTGTCAGCGTTCATACCGCCGCTAGTTGCTGAGTCCTGATTGTAGGACAGCCACGACTCACCCGGCGCGAGAATGATGACGAACTCATCGTTGCCTTCGTTCTTGACGACGATCCAGATGAAGTTGGTGTCGTCCTTGTTGGTGAGTCGGACGTATTGAACACGAGCCGACTTGAACTGTGATCCACCGGCTACGGTATCGGTTGTCGTGTAGATGCCGATTTCGCTCGTAGGCACCGTTACGATCCTCTTCAGGATCTCGTTGATATTGGCAACCGTCAGGGTGTTATTTGCACCCTGATCGCTGCCATTGAGAGAAACCGCCTCGGTGATTGTCACCGTCAGCGTGGCTGCCGTAATCGTACTGGTCATCTAGAACGTCCTCGCAAAACGGACTGCGGTGTCCTGGTACTCGCACTCGACGTGCTCCATTGCCCACGTCTGGGCGACAGCCGTGTTGCCATACTTCAAGTAGACCGCGTGAGCCGTCGTCTTCCTTCGCTCCGCTGGATTGTTGCCGGCTGTCAGGTTCGACGTGAAAAAGGCTGACGAACTGTTGTAGGCATCCTCGGGGTTGTCGCCACGATACACCGACATCGTTACGTCCGAGGAACCCTTGGCGACCACGCTACGGATCTCGTTGAGTCGTACAGCAGTCGGACCCTGCGCAGCAATAGGGCCGAGGTAGACGTGACTGCTGATCGCGGTCCCGTCGTCATCGGTCGTATCCAGATCCCACTTGCGCAGGTATCCATCCTTGCCGCCCAGCAGAATTGCTCGATCGCCGGGGTCGTCACCATCGAAGATATGCACCGCCGTCGGATCGTGATTCGTATTGGCGAACTTGTCGATCCACCACGATTCGTTTCGCACGTCGTAGAAGTAGTGTTCGATGCTGCTGTCACCGACCGTCAACGGCGTGACGAAGACATGCACTCCACGTTCACGCTCGTTCCACGCCAGGCGGATCAGGTTCGTGTCGAGGTTGATGGCCGACAAGCGTTCCTCGATGCGTCCGGTTGTGATCTTGGTGATACCCTCTCCGATCGAACCACGATACACACCACCCCGCGTACCGAAGATGTAAAAATTGCGAGATGAGTCCTGGCACCACGGTCGGCCCCAGGGTGTACCCACTCCCTCGGCAAGATTGTCGTAACGACCACCCATCATCGGGTTTCCGCTCAATTGCCAAATGGAATGGTCGCAACCAAATACGATGACATCATCGCTAAGAGGCATGATGCAACGAATTACGTCGGGACATTTTCCTGCGGGTGTGTACACACCCGCTGCGGCCTGATCTTCAGCCAACACAGGCGGTGAGTAATCCCAATTGAAGGCATCGCCAATTTTGGACATATACCATTCTTGGGGGTCACCCGAAACTCCCGCCAACACAACCCGACTGCACCACGCTTCTATCAGCGTGGCATAACGACCCTCGGAATCCACCGGCAACGCACCGGCTGTCGGGGTCCAGGTGGTCATCGTCGCCGTCTGGCCCTTGAAATACTTGACGTTCTTGCCATCAGCGAAAAAGAGATTCTGGCCGACGGGAACGGACATTATCACCGGTGCATTGCGATCAAGGGCCGGGGCCGAGAAGTCGCCACCGTTGGTGACCGTGTACCAGTTCTCGTCATCGAACTCTTTGACGACGCCAGAGCAGACGGCAATCTGCTTGGTCATCCGCTGGGCAATCGCGTGCTCCATGTCCAAGGCGTAGGCTGTCGAACAGGTTGCACCCTCCTGCTTGTTGCCACCGTAACTCGAAACCCAATCCAACGCGGGCGTAGTCGCCGCTGTCATCCGAGCAATGTTGTCGCTGGCGTCGTTGCGAAAGATGCGAAACCCGCCGGTTTCGTCAGCATCGATTGCGTTCCAGACCGTTGTGCCGTTTGGGTCTTGCGAGTTGATCCTGGCCAAGTCGGAGATCTGGATCGTCGCGAATGAATGGCCACTGCCGTATACATTCCCCCCAACGGCTCCGAGGCGACCGTTGACCGGATCGTAGGATATGGCCCTCGTCGTACCGGCATTCGTCTGGGGGTTCGACACAACGCCTGCCGATGTCACCTTCGCCACCTGGTGAGAATAGGTTGAAGACGCACCCGCGATATCTGGGATAGTCCGCGTCAGGGTGTAGAACGTCCCCATCCCGTCGGAGGTAATATCCGTCTCCTGGTTTGTCTGCTTGACCGCCTGACCGGAGGCATAGGGGGCGTAGGCCATCAACTCCGCACACAGGATCTGCTTACCCAAAAGGATATCGATCAACTGCAGCGACAACCGCTGGTCATGCGTCAGCGTGAAGTTACCACTACCTGTGTTACAGGTGATCGAGATCTTCGTGTTCTGGAAGGCGTTACCCGTCTGCGTCACGGCAATCGTGATGTTGCCGGCGATGCTTCCGCCTTTCTCCAAGATCGCCACGTCCTGCAGTCCAAGTGTCCCCGTGAACTCGGCGATCACCGCAGCTGTATTCAGGGGACCGCCGGTACAGGTAACCCGCACATCATCCCCGTCGTCGGCCAAGTGCGAGAGTCCTCGCAGCGCCGTCTGCACGGTGGAAGCTGTAGCCGTTGCATCGATGGTGGCGGTCGTGGTCCCTGTGGTGCTCACCGCCCGCGCAGCTGCACTATTGTTGACCACCAGCATCCCGAGCATCCCGCTATCGGAGACCATCAGGTTCTGCAGATCGGTGGTAATCCCGCTCGTTGGATAGAAGTCCTTGAACTTCGCCGTGCTCTGATCCTGCGACACTCTCCAGTAATCCGCTTGTGTTCCATCGCCGCTGGTTGTCTCGAAGATCGCTCCGGTCGACGTGTTGATCCTATAAATCGCTTCACCGTTCACGCCGTTGATATTGGACAACCAGAGATACAGGACGTTGCCCCACACCGTCATCCCACGCACCTGCCTGGTGGCGGAAGTCAGCTGCATCGCCGGCATGGCGTCACTCGTCCATTCCCAGAGCGCCGTCCCGTTCTTGGTGTACTTGCGAAGGATCAGAACGTGTGATCCATTTACAGTGGCCAGGTAACCGTAGCCGTCCCGGCCCCAGGCCGAGAGATTGTAAGTTTCGCTAGCAGCACCCAGGTTGCTACCGGTCTGGGTGCCCTCGTTGCCGACGAGTATCCCCGATCCGCTGCTGGTCGCAGCCATGATCGAGTCACCGCGACCCTGGACCGACTGGAACTGCGGGTAGATCAGGTGGTCGATGTCCTGTATCCGCCCGTCGGTCGTATGCGCCGTCGAGTTGTACTTGGACAACCCGGCACGCTGGCCGCCGCGATCTCGACCGGATGCCTTCGAGTTCAGGCCGCTGGCGACATCCGGCGAACTGGCTGGAAACGGGCGCACGTTCTGCGCATCGACGGTCGTCAGGGGTGGCTGATCCTCGTAAGGTAGCCCCTCGACGATGCCCTTGACCGGAAAATCCAGTTCCCGAAACTGCCGACGTGGCATCCATGCTCCCTTAACTATATTCAATTTCCAAGGTCGGATGATACGACGACGTTCCGTTCTGATCAGTAGCGACTGAAACGTAGTCGGAACCGGTAGCATTACCCCCACAGCCACCCATTCCGTTATCCGCAACCTCGCCACCGAGATAGAACACGATAGCGTTGCCAGACGACCAGCCAGCACGAGTGGTCACCGCCTCAACATGAGCCTTGACGTTGAGTGCTAACGCTCCCGACGATCCTCCACTTCCACCAAAGATGTCCGTACTCCATCTGGCGCGGGTGCAGATGTCCAACTGGGTCTCACCAGACGATTGGTCGACTGCAGCCGCTGCGTCGTCATCTACAACATAAGCCGAATAAGCCTTTGCCGAAGAATCCGTCGTGGTCACGCGAATCGTCAGCGTTGCCGAACTAATCGTGGCATCCTTCGGCACTGTCAAATTCGTCCATCGCATGCCATACGCATACCACTCAGTGCTACCCATTCCATCATTGTCACCACCGACCTTCACCGTGGTACCTGGCGACGTGGTGAAAGCCGTACCCTCACCAAGCCACCAGTCACTAGCCAATGCCGTGGGACCGAAAGTGCTTGCCGACGAAGACGCTGCGGCCACCGGGCGAAGTAGTCTGGCTCGTGCCGTCATCGCTACCCCTTCACGCTTACATCGATCGTCTCTGCTGTGATCGAGTTCGTGATGATCTTGAACGCACCGCACCCAAACAACTCGTCAGGAAACGGGTACGCCCGATCTACCGCCACGGTAATCGCGACCTCGGCGTTATCCTTGTCGTACAGTCGCTCAAACGTGCCGCCCGACTCTGGGGCCACATCGAACTTCAGGCTGGTGACACTGCTGCCATTGGGAATGAAAACCATCCCACCCGCCATGTCCGCATACGACACCTCAGTGCAGTTGCCTGCGGTCTCGTCCACTGTGACGCTAGCTTTCACGCCATACCGGAGAATCTGCATTGAAGTTTCCTTACGCGACGGTCGTTGTAGAAGAACCCACAGATCGCTTGGTTATGTGAACGGCGTCGTGACAGCAGCGGTCCCGACAAGAGTTCCAGAGATCACGATCATGTTGGCAGCAGCGATTTCCAGCTTAAGGTAGCCACCAGCCAAACGCCCCAAGTTGTCGGAGGTAATGACTAATCTGTCATCGCTGCTCATGTTCGGAAGGAACGTCTTCGCAGTTGAGGCTGCTGACACTTCAATTGCAACGTGGCCGTACCACAGGTCGGCGGTACGAGAGGAGTCGATGGTCACCGTGCCGGTGGCAGCCTGCTTGAAGACAAAATCGCAGTACCAGCCGATGTTGTCGGAGTTGGCTTCCGGCAATTCGATGTTCATCGCACCAGCAAAGTCCATGACCACCAGTGCGCCGGAATCCGACAACACCAATGTCTTGGCGTCTGCGCTGGTCACGTTGATGATCTCGCGAACCGGACTGCTCCTGGCCCACGCACTCGACGCAGCAGTTCCTACGTTGATGTGGTGACGCTTGTTCGACGTGTCGAGGTGCAACGCCCCGGTCTGAAATCCGACTTCGGAATCAGACGGTGCGCTCGCAAGTGCTCTGACGAGGGCATTCCCATCACCATCGCTAACAACAACTCCCGTCGCATCCTGTACCTTGTGCCTTCCAGTCATTCCGGTTCTCCTTAAGATCCCTGGCCCTTGTAGGTCACCCCACTGCCGTAAAGCAGCAAGCGGTGATGTGAAAACAGTTCCCGGCCCTCGGAGTCGTCGGCATTGTAGCCGAGTATCTCGGGCTTGTTGTCCTGCTGGTCCCTCATGACCGACGACATGAGTAGCTCCATGAACTTCTCCCACATCACGCCACGCTCGCCGTCCATCCGTCGCTCGGCTTCTGCCAGACAGGAGTAGAGGATCGTTTCAGCGTGCATCGGCATCCCGGCAACGTAGTCGTTGGCTCCGAGCGGCTTGTTCACCGACACCCTGTAGCGATAACTCACCGTCGCCGTCGAAGTCACCGTCGGCCAAAACAGCACTTCGGAGCGTGTGCCGATATTCGCATCAGTCTTGTTCTTGGCTCTGATGGCTGCAAACTGCGGATCGCCGCTGGCGAAGTTCTGGTTGAAGTCCCGCTGTCGCAACTCCCGTATCCGGTTCTCGCCGACCACCTTGCAGGCGTACCAGGCGTTGTCCTTCTGGGCGAAACTGAACGAGCCGATGATCGAACCAAAATCATCCGGCAGATCGTAATCGTCCTTGTGCAGGTTGTGACTGGTGCTCGCAGCCACGTCGGCACCAGGGTTGTTGTTGCCGGCCAGGACGAGAATCGTGTCGCTCACCCGCGTGGTGATCGCGTAATCAACACCGGCAATCTCGATCATCCCATCGACGGCCCACGACGGCCATGTGCCACCACTGAGGGTGACCTGGCGTTCATTCGTACCGCCCGTGTGGTCGTAGGCGATCGTTCCCGTCGAGTAGTCGTCTTCCACGACAATCGAATCCTGCTTGTAGAGGAACGACCAATCGTGAACCCTTCCGCCAACCGGCGGTGGCTGGTAAACCGTGCGCAGACCCGACTCGCACATCGAATCGATCAGCGCCTTCTTGTCCGCGTCAGTCTCGTCGGTGTACCCGGTCGCTCCCCCGCCCAGGCTTTGCTGGTACACGAGGTTGCGAATTTCGCCCCATGACATCGCTAGGGTGGGTTCAGCCACTGGGGACTACCTCGACCTTTTTCTTTCTGGGAACCACCGGCTGCGTGACAGGCTTGTTCGAGAGTTCGGCAATCAGGGCGAGGATCCAGGGATCGGGGTGACTGGCACCACCAATCACGTCGACCCTCTCCTTGATCCGGTCGTACATCTTCTCAGTGGCTGCGGGAACATCCCCACAGACCAAGTGCCGCATGCGGCTGCGTGTGTGCATATCCATGATGAAAAAAAAGAGGGGTGGGGCGAGGCTGTGTTATCCCCACCCCTCTTTCCGCAGAGAGTTCGGGTTAGTTAGCTTCCGCGAATGCCATCCAACTCATGGTGACAGTCGACGCGGCGTTTGAGTAAAGCGCAAAAAACGGAATCAGGTCCGCTTCTGCTGGCAGATACGCATCGTCCAGAGAGACGGCAAGCCCGATCTGAGCATTGTCGATGAAGAACCGGATGTTGCGTCCGTCGGAGTTCATGCCCAGCTTGATGAACGTGGCATCAAGCATCGTTGCAGCAGTTGTCGTGTGCAAACCGGTTGCCGCAGTTGTCGGAATCGCCGAACCATCGGTCTTGTAGAAAATGTCAACGTCGGTATCTTCCGGCTTGCGGAATCCGAGGAACGACACATTCGTCGTGACCACTTCAGCGGCAGTAAAGATCGCACTCGCTGTGAATGCACTTGCACCCGCAGACGCCCGCGAAGTCAGACCGGCAGCGAAGCCATGTTTGTCGGCATCGGTCAACGCGAAACAAACCTCGTATCCCCAACGACGCTTCTGCGTGAAGTCGGCATTGCAGTTGGGGAATCCGAGTGTAAACGCCTTGTTGGTTGCCGGAGTGATGAGCCACCCGCGATCAGCAGCGGCCAACGCAGTGGTGTTGGAAGCCTCGGCAGCGATGAGATCGCCACCGGTTTCGGCCATGACACCAGCTCCAGCACAGCCTGGCATCGAGATCGGATTGGCCACTCGCCCATTGCCACCGATCAGGGACGTACAGGCCCGCAGCGGAATGTTGCCCCAGACGTTGGGACTGAGTTGACGTGCGACGCTTGTGGCGTTTTTGTACGGCATGTTGGATGTCATCTGAATCATCTCCCGGTACTGCCAAACGCGGAGTTAATCCTCCCGCCCCGCATGGCAGTGATAGCGGGACGGGAGGTAACGGTTCTCAATCAGTCAGTGACTTACTGACTCAGGACGAAATTCCTTCGGCGATCTGTGCAGAAGAAGTTGTAAGTGCAGTCTGTGTACTGCGTTATCGTCCTGTGATGCAGCGGATGCGGCGACACCTTCGTTTCCTTAAGGTATTCTCCTGAGAGGAAACACGGCCGAAAAACGCTCCAGTTAATCCCGTAGACCGGGCTGGTCGTATCTACCGTACCGCTGTTGTTGTCGAAGTACGGCACCCACTCGACAGGGATGCGACGGAACATTACCGACCCATCCTTTGACGCAACGTCGTTGCCGAGGTTGTCGTTCTGCGACTCCAACACTTCTTCCAGGGTGCCCAACACCGTGTAGTCGGTGTAGAAGCCCCACTGGTTTCCCATGTTGTTAAACGGCCCATCCACGGGCGGACGGAACTCGGTTTTCGTAGCAGCTTCCCGCCATTTACGGATTAAATCTGCCTTGCTCACCGAGGCATACTGTCCCGTCCAATTTGCCCATCTGGCGTATGTAGACTGGCTCAGGCCACCCACGTCGCTGAACCCACTTGGGTGTCCACCGTTGAACCCCGTCGTGTTGTTCTTAACGATCCAGTACGGAACGCCGTAGGGCGACAGTTCATCCGAAGAACTGCTGGGAGCACCCCAGAAGTTACCTTCCATCAACTCCGCGAGGTCGGTCATCGCGTCGACCCGCGAGGTCTGCAGAAGCGAAACCAGCCTGGCCGGAGCACGGTTCATCGAAATGATCCGCTCTTCGAGAGCCCAGTGGGTCTCACTGTGACGCCAGGGCACGTTGCCCGTCTTCTGCGTGTCAGCGGTTGTCGGGTTGTCAGTCTCGTTGAGCTTGACGTTCCGAGCCGCGTTGTTGGAGAAAACGCGGATGTTGAACTGGTGGCCGTAACCACTGCCAAACTCCACCGCCTTCTTCTTCAGGATTTTCGGCATAGCGATATGCCGCTGGTTATCCACAACGATATCCGCCCACGTCGTCTTTTCGAGATGACGCAGCGTAGTCGTTACGAGATCTGTGTAATCGTCAGCTTGGTAAGCCATTAAAGACCTCCCCTATTTAGCCAGGGAAAGCGCTGCTGTAGTCATCGGAAGCCCCGTTCTCACTCTGCCAATTGGCTGCGGCACGAACTGCGGCTTCATAGCCACGATCCGAAACATCCCGCTGGCGGGTGGGTACGGCGGAACCTTGTCCTGCGATCTTCCGTGACTGGCGGGACGCTTCCTCCAGTGCGTTTTGAGTAAACTTTTCACTGAACAAAGAATTTGCAGCCCGCTGGGCAAGCTGCGACAGAGAGGGCGGTTGCTCACCTCCCTGAAGGTGAACCTTTCCAAGGCGAGCAGCTTCATTCGCTACCTGGATTCGGTTTCCGCCGAGATCTTCGGGAACATCGTTCAACCGGCCTCGGCCAAAGACTTGCTCGTCCATCGTGTTGAAGATCACATCGAGTTCTCTCGAAGCCACCTCCTGCTGGACGCTTTGGTTCTGTTGTATTAATGCGTGGTTCTGCTGAACCAGTCCGTTCATGTGCTGTTCCAGTTGCTGGAACCGCTTGTTCGTGTTTTCGTTCTGCTTCAGAACCCCGTCGTCGTAATCGTCGGGCTCCTCAAACGTGAAATCCTGTACCAGTTCCGGCTGCTGCTGCTGCTGCTGCGCCTGACCTGCCACGCCAGCCTGCTGCTGCTGTTGAGCCTGCGCTTGGCGTGCAGACACTGCCCGATTTGCCAACCCGCCGATCACCCGGTCAAACGCATCCGGTGTACCGAATGACTTCACGTCCTCGACGCTCATCCCCAGTGCCGACGCCAGGGCAAATTGGTTGTTGGTGAACTCAGCAGCCTGTTCAATCGGAGCCTCTGGCTCGACTTCAACCTGTTCGGGTTCATCTACTGGCTCAAGACGATTGATCGCCGGCTCTTCCTCGATGATGTCGTGTGAAGCTACCGGCTCAGGCTCTGGAGCGACCTCCTCAACCGAAGTCTCTTCGACCTCGGCCGTTTCGACCGGAGCATTTTCCACCGGGGTTTCAACTGCCTGGGGTGTCTCTTCTGGCATTAGTCACTCGCCCTTGTCTGGGGAGCCTCCTGCTCTCGACATAAAAAAAAGGGGGCCGACGTGGTCTCCCACGCGGCCCCCTTTACGGGCAGCGACGGTAAAGGCGTCTAACGGATCGCGACTTCCGTTTCAGCCTGTGTACGGTGCCGGTGAAAAACCACCGGCCCCCATTGGATTATCGTTTCCTCTTTTGCTTCGACTTGGCTTTTTTGTAGGCCGCCTGCCCCTTAGCTGTGTATGAGAAGTGCTTCACCTTACCACGTTTCATCTTCAGCTTTGGCATAACTTCCCTACCCGAGATATTCCACAGAAAGCGTTACGGTGTCAATGACAGCACTCTTGTACTACGAGAAATATGCGTCCCTGTTCTGCATCCCAATCGTCCGCAGATACGCACGTTGTTGTCGATGACTCGTGAAACGTGGTCGTCCCTGGAGGTCGAAGTCGATCGCAAACCCATGCTTGCGGGCATGCGACTCAGCTTCCTCACGGTCCTTCGGATGCACAGCTGCACCTTCGCTGACGATGATCTGAGACGGTGAATACGGCATGCGAGCCTGCCCAGCACCTTTTGGGTTCTTGTTGAACTCCTTACGGCTGACGGACTCGCCATTGATCTTGTATGTGATTCCCATTGTCTTTCGCTGTTACGGGTAC
>Ga0209403_10007004_pt1 | contig 11235 bp, 9 predicted proteins | sample ArcticOcean_MG_C_8_FD_187440 | JGI IMG/M metagenome (GOLD analysis project Ga0209403, IMG submission 187440) | Marine microbial communities from western Arctic Ocean - ArcticOcean_MG_CB11_86 (SPAdes) (version 2) | ecosystem: Environmental > Aquatic > Marine > Oceanic | place: Arctic Ocean... | reverse complement strand
CGGAAGAGCCGGTTTGAGGCTGGAATGTCGGAGACGCCACGTCCGCCTCCAAAGGTGCGCGAGCCAATGCCCGAGGTGCTCCGCGAGAACATCGCTGGGGGATCTGACTCGAGTATGCGCCGTATGCGGCGAACTGAGCTGGAGAGACGATACTCGCGGGGAGAGTCGTGGGACGTGATTGTCGATGATGTACTTGGCCCACTCGAAGAACATTCACCAACGGCGGAGCCTTATGCCGAGACGACGAAATAAAGGACGCTCCCGCGCTGTTCGGGAGGAGCGGTTCGAACGCTCACTGGACGTTATGAACTACGAAATGTCGATGAAGACAGCCGAGTCTATGGCAAAGTATCACGAGGCGTATGTAGAGCCGCTTGAAAAACGGTTGCGCACGGTCGAACTTTTTTTTGGCGTAGTTTTTGTGCGATGGTGTTACCGGAAACTCGGTTACGCATGGCACTATCTATACATAAAGTTCACAGAATCCGAGCTTGATATAGAGGAGGGAGGCGTAGATCCCGATTTTGACGCTTTGCTGCAACCGGAAAAGATTTCGACTAAAACCGGTGAAAATAAAATCAAGAAAAAAGGAGCTGGCCCCACAAACAGTACAGGGTACGGGATAAAGACGGTGCCGCCAGTGTATCCACATTGAGCGAACCTGTGCCGTGGAACGAACTGAGTGTATCGGCCCAAGATGCTATCGCTGATATTATCGAGTTGCTGGCCGAAAAATTTACTGGTGAGATATCGCTGCACTGTAAAGAAGGTAGGTCGATTACGCTAAGGCTGACTGGTGGCGAAAGCCTTATAAAACAACTAAAAGAAGCGCGCAGGATCAGAAAGACATTGACTGCCTTGCCTTGTAGTGACTAGGTTCGACACAGAAGCAGAGCAGTACCGGAAAGCTAGGTTTCCGAGGCGGGATAGCCACGCTGTGGCATTGCAATAGTTATGCTGTCAGCTCCAGCAGGCGGTGCTGGGGTGTTCACGTACCCGGGAGAGTACATGCCGCACGCGCTAACTGAAGCGCCACAAGACATTATGTCCCCGAATGCTGGGATGAATGAGGCTGACGCACTGGGCGTCGTAACCCGGAGATCGTTGGCTAGCAGCATCTATGATGCCCACCGTGCCGCACTCCAGGCCCGCCGCTCGCGTGACCTAATCTCCGAGAAACTGTTTCTACACATCGACGGCTCCGGCGATTTTCAGTGGGCCGATATTTTTTTTGGTGAACGCGTAGAGATACCCCGGGATGTATCTGAGTGGCGCAAGACGGAGAACCTTCTTCGCATTGTCGTGGACAACGCGGTCGCACACCACACCACCACCCCGCTCCATTATTTTGTGGAATCGACGCCCGACCGGGCTGCTCGCGAACAGGCCACGATTGACATGCTGTGGGCGAATAATTTAGCGAGTGAGCAGGATTTTAACGCGCTGTTCGCGGAAGCACTCTATCTCGCGATGCCTGCTGGCTTTTGCCCCGTCCACGCATATTGGCGTGACGACGTAGAGCAGTCGCACTACGAGCCAGTCCAAAATGGTCCTGATTTGACCATTCCGCCCGAGCAGCTACCGGCTGGCATGATCGACTGCTTTGTTGGCAACCCGTTTGGCACGACGTATAACCGCGGTGCGACCCGGAATTCGGTCCAGTGGTGTACCTACGAGAGACTTCTCAGCGCCGATCGCGTACGCGAACACTTTGGTCACATTCCCGAGGTTATGGGTCTCGAGGGGACGCAGCGTATCGCTAGCGCGTCGATGTTCCAGCGCATCGCCAAGGACTGGGCTCTTCAGGGATTAGCGGCTCACGGCGATCCGACCACAAGGCACAGGCGCCATTCGGAGGGAGACGAAGAGCTCATTATGGTGCTCTGCCGGGAGGAAGCTCCAGGGCCTCATAACCAGATGGAGGGTCGCCTGCAAATGGTGGCGCTGCCAGGTTCTGTCGATGTGCGGGGCGGTGGAGAACGATCAGCGGCGGCGGTCATGCTTGCTGATCAGCCACTACCCGGCGCTGATTTTAGTTGGACAAACGTCTACAGTCACCACCGCAGCAACGATGTGCTCGGCAAGCCGTGGGTCGAGGATCTCGACCAGGCGCAGGTCGACTTAAACATCGCGCTTTCGAAACGCTGGGAGCATGTCGTTAAGCAGGCCGAAGCCCCGATTGTGACTCCGGGCGGCGCGATCGAAGAAGATATGGGCGATTTCGGCGGCTATGGCCTCATGGAACTTGACCCGACGCTCGGGACATGGCGACCCAGGGTTATGGAGTGGCCGCAAGCCGTTCTTACCGCACTCGACAGAGAGGTGGCCGACAAGAGGTCGGCTATATATACGATAGGCGGTTATCAGGCTGCGAGTCGTGGCGAGTCACTGGGCTCACGGACTCCGTATCGCGCGATTCTTGCGTTGCAGCAAGCGGACAATTCTATCCACGGCCCCGTTAATCAAAGATTCCGGCGGGCGGCAACTGATTTCATGCGCCGTTGCCATAGCCAATTTCGTATGTACGGCGATGTGCCAGTTCTTATCCAGGCGCTTGGTGACGAATACGCTCATAACGCGAGCGAGTATATCGACAAAACAAAGGTCTCTAACGTTGCTCCGCGTTACAAGCTCGTAAATTCGTTTGGCTCGTCTCCGGAGTTGCACGGCCAAGAAATCATCGAACTCGTCCAATTACGTGGCGCAGACGGTATTCCTTTTCTTACGACCGCAGAGGCCCGCAAGCAGTACCCGAACTCGATGCTTTTCGACAGCTCGGACAGTGCGGCCATCGTAAAGAGGCGGAGAGCCCGCACGATAGCCAGTAAGATTCGTGAGCTCGTTTGGGAATTCCGTGAACAGAACGGCTTTATGGAGACGGATCCGACGAATCCGATGATGCCGCAAGCGGCCTACCAAATCTTCCAGCAAATTGAAGCGCATTATCCACGACGCCGAGAAGACGATCTCGAAGCGCACGTCGATGCATATTCAGCAATCACTCAGGACGAGACAGAAGATCCTCTCGTTCGCTCAGTGACCGAGATACGCCTGAACCTTTACTACGAGTGGCAGATGTCGATGGCCCAGCAGAGTATGGCCCCGGCCGAGGGCGGAGCAGCCCAGGCCGCTAGCAGCGATACACGAAGCGATGGACGCCAGGTCGCCGCCGAAATGGCGGGTGGCGAAGAGCTGTAAACATGAATGAGAACGTGACACCCAGGTGCTGCGAATGCGGGGGTTGGAGTTGCGTACATAGGATGGATAAATGACTGATCAAGCAGTAACTGAGACTGGTGCCGCCCCAGGGGTAGCGCCTGTAGTACCCGATGCGACCAATGCGGTAGAGCCTGTCGTTCCTGCCGAAGCGCCTGCTGTCGAAGAGACGGTGGGCACTGGGGACACAGCGCAGCAGCCACAGACGAAGCGGGAGGTTCGCGCGCAGCTCATAGAAGATCGAGCGCGCGCAAGTAGGGACAGTAGTGATCAGCGACAAGATGTCGTTGAAGCTGTCGAAGGAGTGCCGACTGAGGCTGCAATAGCGGGCGACGTGGGTTCTGATGGTAATACGGTGACGGACGCGAACGGTCGTGAACATGCCAGGGACACTGGACAGTTTGTGACCAATCCGGACGGAACCGAGGGCGAATTTCGCTCTGACGGGACCGCGCAAGCAGCCCCGGAAACAGAGAAAAACTTGGATCACCTAGTAACTGTTCGATTTCGAGACGGCCATCCGGTCGCAGAGATGGGACAGTCAGCGATCACGGTAGCTAACGAGGCTCAAGCAGAAGCCTTGCGTGCGCTCATGAATGGTACGTACACGAGACACGCAGAGTTGAAGCAGCGCGACGATCGAATTTCTGAACTGCAAGGAAAACTTGCAGCACGCAACGAAAGTATCGTGCGAAGAGAGGCCCAGGAAGCCGCTGCCGGCAAGTTTCAAGATTTGCCCGCGTACCAGCGTCATGTTGAAAAGTACAAAGAGATCCACGAGATGGTCGATGCTGAATCAGCGACGGCCTACTGGAATTCTCCACATGTGCAAACAGAATTGTCTACCATCGAGGAAGCGGAATACCAGTCTAGGATGGTGCAAGTACATGCGGAGTCTGATGCGGCAGAGGGACAACGCTGGGCGAATGATGCCTTGTCGGCCGCTCAGTCCACTATACCAGCAGATATTGTTGCGTTGCCGGAGTTCCAGGAGGTGTTTAACGACACGGTACTGTCGTTTGACGCTGAGTTTGGACGTGGGATGCACGAGGCACTCAATACACCCGAGAAAGCCCACGAGCATTTTGCGGAAAAATTGCGACGAGAAGTCGTAAATCAGCCGGCCATCAAGACGTTTTTGCAAGGGCGTATTGACGCGCGAGCGGCTAAAGAGGCTGCATCAGGCGTGGCCAATTCAGCAGCGCAGAAACGTTCTACTGCCGCAACGATCCAGTCGGAACGTACTGCGGCAGTAACGGAAGCGAGACGAAGCGCGACGGATATGCGTAACAACATTCCTCCGCATCCGCTTGGTACATTAGCCGACGCAAATAGAGGCAGTGACGCCTCGAGCACCGTGACCGGCAGTACTCCAGATGGTTCTGATACAAGCAAGATGACGGCCTATCAACTAAGACAGCATGAAAAAGCCCAAGCCCGTATAGACGGGCGGGCACGAGCGAACAGATAACTCATAGGCTACCTTTAGGTAACCAAAGGAAAGACCTCAAATGGCACTAGGAGCATCAGGAAGCCAGGCGGGGAATGCTGCGCTGATTTCGGAGCTTACCGGGCTCACGCACGATATTTTTGTCGGCCGAGTGGTCGACAACGTGCGCCGGGAAAGCAAGACTGCAATGCTATTCCAAGACGCCCAGCCGGGCGAGTACCGGCTGTCTGGCCAGAACATGACGTTTGCCGTGGACCTCCAGTACAAAACTGGGGCGCTCGCGACAGACGGAAACATTCCTGACCACGTACCGCTCGATGCGGTGCAGGGTCAACTTACGCCTGTCAGGCGTTACGCCCGACTGGCACTCGACAATCTAGCCGAAAGGCGTGCTTCAGGACCGGGCGCGTTCGACGACCTGTCAGATCGAATCTTCGACAAGCTCTGGGACTCTTGGGCTTCTATGGAGATCCGACACTCAATTGGTAGCTCAACGGGACTGCTCTGCAAGGTCAGCTCTCGGACAAGTTCAACCGTTTGGGTGGCCAAGGATGGTTACGGCAATGCCGACACCAACCCCCTAACGAATCTTTCGGAAGGCTCGGTCATCTGCTGGTACGATGTGAGCGCGGCTGGGATAGGCGGGGCAGGAAAAATCACTGCAACTGGTCTCGCGTACACGACGAACACGGTCACGATGGACGCGGCCCAAACCTGGGAGACGGACGTTGGTGCGGCTATTGCCGCCGACGACCTGATCTATTTCGCGACGACCAATGACACCGACACCAACTATTTTGCTGGTGAGCGGAACCTTGCGCCTAACGGCCTCGGCACAATCGTCGATCCGAATGCGGACAACACGACCGTGTTCAATATTAGTCAAACGACGTACGGTAGATGGAAGCCTTATCGTCAGACATCCACCACGCTCGATCACATTGAGTTGACTGAGCATTGGCTCGCGCTCGGTGCGAAGCGTGGATTCAACGTCACACCTGAGATGGACGTGGTGGTGTCGTACCCATCCGTCGTTGCCCAGCTTGCCAGAAGTCTTATGGGCTTCCAGCAGCAGGCATATACAGGTGGATCGCTGGACGGTGGTTATCAGCAGGTAACGATCAGCGGAATTCCGATTGTTGAAGATCACTTCTTCTATCACAACGTTGCAATGACGCTGTGTCGTGAGAAGCTCTTCCGCGTCAACTTGGGCGGCGATGCCGACTTCTTTGGCGAAGACGGAAGCATGTGGAGCAGAATTGCTGACTTCGATGGCAAAGAAGCCTTCGTCGTTGACTATCTCAACTACATGAGCAACCATCGTGGCGCGCATGGCGCGTTGACAGGAATTAGCACGGATCTGACGGACGACAACTTCGCTCCGATCCCGAACTACTAAGCCGTAGTTCAGTAAGAAGATAGGCCCACTTTACGGGATGGGGCTGGGTCGGGGGTTTAGCCGCCCCCGGCCCATGTCTCCCGAGATAAACGGACATAAATAAGGAAGAAAATCATGGCTAGAAGGACTGAATACGGGGCGCTTTTTGAAACGGTAAAAACCGTGGTAGAGCTCCATAACGATGCGGCGCGGCAGTTAAACGCTTATGAAGCGACTGCTGGCGCAAATCAGGTACTTAGCAACACTGGTGCAGGCACGGCCGGTCGGACGGGCTGCAATATTGCAGTAGACTCAAACGCGAACGACGTACAGTTCGATAACGCATTCTTTTATCAGATCAACGGCCAGAAGTACTACAAGGCTGTTGACGCCGCAGTCGACATTAGTGCCGAGTGTGTTGGTACTGGCGACACGATTGCAACAAGCGGTGACGGCACGTTTTGGATGTTTGTGAATACGGCCGGTGCGGTCGACGGCGATACAGCGAATGGCACAGGAGAGAATCAGGCGTCACCGGTTCTGACGCTTGCGCAATATTCGATTGGGTCGAATACGTTGCCACCTGGCGCGGACGATGTGTGCGTGGGCTGTGTCCAAGTCGGTGAAGGTGGATCAGGCGCGTTTACGTGGGGAACCGGATCGATCACGGCCGAAACAGAGATTTACTACTCGTTCGAAGGTCTACCCGGCATCGAAAGTCAGCTTGCATCATTTGCGTTGGATGCAGGAGCAGCAACGTTCACTTATGGCGCGGCAAATGTCGTGCTAGGCACGGGTGTCAGGGTTGTTGCCACAGGCAAGGCAAATGCGGTCTTTAATACCACTGCGGCAGTCGCGGTCGGCAAAACCGGCGCATACTTGCTCTACGTTCTCGCAAATGACGTTGAGGCATGTGTCGCTCTTGGATCTGCGTACGCGAGTCTTCAGGCTGCGAAGGACGCGGTCAGAGATCACACACCAAATCCATTGATGCCGCTTGTCGGCGTCATCTACGTGACAGCACGTCTTGTAGCGTTTACGCCGGCCACTACAGTGCTAGACGTAAACGGGATCGACACTGAGTTTGTCATCAACGGCACGGGCGCGAACAGGCTCGAGTACGGCCGTTCAAGCGGCAGTCAGCACACGCCGATTGATGATATTTCGATGCCAAGCGCAGGAGGGATTCTCTAGGTGGATGCTAGAGTTCTGAGCGCAGGCTATCCCCGCGCGCCCCACGAGTATCAAGATGTTGTTGAGCTCTGGGCGCGTGGGAGTGGTCGTCACGCAAAGCTGCATTTTACCCCAGGCGGGACGTGGTTTGTGCGAATCAGCCTAAAAAGCGATGATCCGCGTATGGAGCTATACAAAATGGGTCTTATTGAAGAACCCATGGGGGAAGATGTGTGGTTACATCTGCCGAATTCGGCGGAAGGCAAGGTCGTCAAGGGAGAGAAGCAGGGTGCGTTTATCCCGCTTTCATTGGCGGACCTTGGTACATCAGGACTGCGTGAATTCCTCGAGCGAGGGGATACGTGGAGCGGACGCGGTGAGTATATGTCGCTCCTCGAACAGCGCAGGAAGGTAAACCAAAGCAACGAAGACATGCGCGTAAAGAATCGCGCGGTTCAGAAAGAAGAAAGCCGGCACGAGATGAGGCAATCTCGGCGGTCCCGGTTGAAAATTCCATTTTTACGGCCCAAGGGTGGTTGGCTGAATCTCCGAGCGCCCAAAGACCAAAAGCAGGAGTAGTAACCGATGTCCAAGAACAGCTCATCACTCGCACCATTGCACGGTCCTTTTATACCCGATCCATTATGGGAGCGAGTTGGTTACACCACGCACAACGTTCCGAAGCCTTTGTGGCTTTCTAAGACACAGCGCAATCGCCCTGTACCCAAGTATCATAAGCTGGATTGTCCAATTTGTGACGGTTCAAGCCTGGTATCGGGCGAAAGTTGCCTAAGATGCGAAAGTACGGGCAGCGTGCAAGGTGATCGCGTGTGGAAACTGCACCCGCTCACGAAAGAGCCCATCTATAAAATGAATGAGGCTGAGCACTACATTCACGAACGTACGTTTTTTGTAGAAAGCGACGGGATGGGTAATCAAGTCTGCATTGATTGGCGCCCACCGAGCGAGGAAGAAATCGCGAACCAAGCAAGGGATCATGCCGTCGAGAAGATGGTGCCCGAAATCTCAGGTGTGCTAGTCGATAGCGGCCTGAGTGCGTCGGACATCGCGGAAGCGTTGAAGCAGTTGGCGGCGCTGGGCAAGGCTGTGCCAGAAGTAACGTCCGTAAAACCGAAAGTTTCGCAGGCCGTCGCGCCAGTAGTGCCGGAACCAGTGATGGCCGGCGTTGGCACGACAACAGACGATCCTCCACCCGAGGAGCTCTAAGGAGAGCTTGATATGCCGTGGAACTTGATTCAGTAGCAAAGGTCCGGTACGCATTTCTCAGACTCGTTGATACCGAGGCTGATGATCCGGACCTAGAGGTACATGGCGAGACTGCAACTGATGTCATCTATGTAAACCTTACGCGCGGGTTTCGGCAGGCGCAGAGATGGATGATCGGGCAGGGATACGACGGGTGGCGCAAGCGAGGCAGCGCCATCACGTCGTGGTCCGGTTCGGACGCGACAACCGGCGGTACGTATAACGCCGTGCCGACAGACTTTTTGAAGGCGTACGGGGACAAGTCCCGTTCTGCGTTGGTAAAGACAAACGGTGATCGCTGGGGCATCGAAGTAGAGCCCGACGATGATCTCCGGAAAGGCGATTACTACTACTACCGGGGCGGAAGCAGCGGCCAAGAAATTTGGCTCGCGCGCGGAGCATCCGTACCAAGCCCGGTTTACCTCGAGTACCACTATACGCACCCAACGTGGACCTCGAGCGTCACAATTGATTTTCCGATGGACGCACGAGCGTTGGGTGTAGCATACGCGGCAAACTCCGCGATGCAGGACGCATGGTTGCCTGGAGGGCCGGAGCTAGAAGTTAAAATTTCTCGTTCGCTGGGCTTTGCGCAGGATGAGGCCCGACGACTGGCCAGGCCATCAAAGAGTACCAGGCAAATGAAGAAGCCCGCGCGGTACGGGGCCAGTTGGTAGTCTGGAGAGAATTGCAAGGAATCACTAGAAAGGACATAGAGGACAATGGCTAACACACACGCACAGGCTGCGAAAATCATTGGCACGGGCGCACTCATCAAGAGCTACGAAACTAGTGGCGCTAACGTCGCAGTCACGGTAAGTACGCCCACGACGCGAGGTCGCGCCCTGAAGCTCCTCGCTGTATTGGTGGCCTACAGTACTACAGTAAGCAAAAACGTGACCGTCACGTTCAATGCAGGACACGGAGCTGCGTTCGATGCACTCCTGACGACGATTGCATTGAGCAGTGTGGCGGATGGCGTATGGCTTCCGGATTCTGAGATTATCATATCTCCCGCCGGTGGAGATGCAATTGACGTGCTCGCGCCAGCAGGAGGATCCGGCGAAACGGCATCAGTAACAATCCTGACGCGGGAGATGTAGCGACCATGGCTGTTCTATATGGACTAGAGTTCCAGCAGCAAAGCTCGAGTTCCGGGAAACCGCACATCCTCAGTCATCTGGCTTCGCGGTCGGTTGCCGATGATGGCGTATTTGAGGTATGGAACGGCGCTACGGACTCTGATAGAGTCTTCAAGATGACCTGGGAAGGCCAGCTACAGGTCGAAGACGGAACTGCTGCAAAACCGTCGTATGGGTTTAAGTCTGACAAAGACAGCGGTCGTTATATGAGTGGCGCTGGCACGTTTCTCGATGTGATTGCTGGCACGGCTGTGGGTACGTGGACGGCAGGCAAGCTGACGTTGGTTCAGCTCCAGGTAGACAACATCAACATAAACGGCAATACCATCAGTTCGACTGCCGGGACGGATCTGCTTATCACGCCACTGAGCGGCCAGCAGATCGTACTCGACGCCACGATAGTCATAGATGCTGGCGTGGTTACTGGGGCGACCTCTATCACCTCGACCGCGTTTGTTGGAGACATCACGGGAGATGTCACCGGCAACGCTGACACTGCTACCCTGGCTACCAGCATCACGGCCGGCGCGAACAACACCGCCGACGAGACGGTCTATCCAACCTTCGTAGATGGCGCTACTGGCACTCAGGGGATTGAGACCGATACTGGATTGACTTACAACCCCTCGTCTGGGACACTGACCTCTACGGTGTTTGTCGGAGCGTTGACGGGCGCGGTCACAGGCACGGCATCCGTAGCGACGGTAGCTAATACAGTTGTGGTGGTGGACTCAACTGATACGACCTCCTTCATCGCGATGTTCGATTCGGCTACGGGAAGCCTAGCCGTCAAGACCGATGGAGGACTGCTCTACAATTCTGGCACGGGAATGCTCACGGCTACGGGCTTCACTGGCCCGTTAACTGGCGTAGCTGCTACTGCGACTGCCCTAGCGACTGCTCGGACAATCGGCGGCACGAGCTTTGATGGCACGGCCAATATCGCAGTGGCGCTTGCTACTCTAGCGACTACGGTAACCATCACCGATAACGAGTCTACGAACGAAAGCAATGCTATCATTTTCACTGCTGGTGGAGATGTAGGCGGTGGGAGCCTCGGCTTAGAAAGTGACGGAACGCTGACCTATAACCCCAGCACAGGTAAGGTTACAGCAACTGGATTTATTGGAACTCTCGCGGGCGCGGTCACTGGGGATGTGACAGGTAAAGCAGATACTGCGGACGCCCTGGAAACCGCTCGGACAATCGGCGGCACGAGCTTTGATGGCACGGCTAACATCGCAGTGGCTCTCGCGACCCTAGCGACTACGGTAACCATCACCGATAACGAGTCTACGAACGAAAGCAATGCACTGATCTTCACCGCTGGTGGAGACGTAGACGGTGGCAGCCTTGGCTTGGAGTCGGATGGCACGCTGACGTACAACCCGTCTACTGGCAAGGTTACAGCCACAGGATTTATCGGGACTCTCGCGGGCGCGGTTACCGGAGATGTCACCGGAAAAGCTGACACGGCCGACACCTTAGAAACTGCCAGAACGATTGGCGGCACCTCATTCGACGGCTCGGCTAACATCGCAGTGGCTCTCGCGACCCTAGCGACTACGGTAACCATCACCGATAACGAGTCTACGAACGAAAGCAATGCA
>Ga0209403_10007002_pt1 | contig 11236 bp, 12 predicted proteins | sample ArcticOcean_MG_C_8_FD_187440 | JGI IMG/M metagenome (GOLD analysis project Ga0209403, IMG submission 187440) | Marine microbial communities from western Arctic Ocean - ArcticOcean_MG_CB11_86 (SPAdes) (version 2) | ecosystem: Environmental > Aquatic > Marine > Oceanic | place: Arctic Ocean... | reverse complement strand
AATACCTTTATATTTTTTTGAATAAATTAATCCTACGAACGTAAAAATTAAGCTTATTAATACTACTAATGTTAATGATGTTGATTGACTTACAAAGTTAACTTTATCCATTTTCTCCCTTTCTGAATTACCGGACAGGTTATTAGGGTATACTCTCAGTCTGTTAAGACACCCCTGTTATAAATAAGATTTTTATATTAAAGAAGCATTAAAAGCAAACTATATGATCAATATTTATAGGTCTTTTAATTCCAAACTTTTCGTCAACTTCATGTTGGTGAATATGATGTGAATGAACAAATACAGGTATTAATAAATTATTTAAAGTTTTAAGTGTATAAATAAAATTAGTACCTCTAAATTTTCTATCCACCACTTCTAATTTCAAATTACTTTTATCATCATGCTCAAGATCTTCAGGTTGCAGTAAAAGTTGAACGTCTGATCCTTTTGGGTAATGCTTTATAAAGTTTCCTTTAATAGTACCTAGATCTTTATTTTCTAATGAATTTTCCCCAGTCACCTTAGCTGGTATTAAAATACCTCTGTTTAAAAATTTAACAACTTCTACAGAATTTGGAAAATGGTAAACATTGTATGGATCGTCAAATTGTTTAAGCTGATTGTCTAAAATAATTCCACATTTTGATCCTAAATAAAAAGCTTCATAAGAATCGTGGGTTACAATAATAGTTGTTATTTTTAATTCGCTTAAGATTTTTTTTAATTTAACTTGAATTTCTTCCTTAAAACTTTGATCTACATTTGACAACGGTTCATCTAGTAGTAATAGATCTGGTTTAGAGAGTAAAGATCTTGCTAATGAGGCTCTTTGTGCTTCTCCTGCACTAATTTGATGAGGAAATTTATCAATAATATGCTCTAAATTAAGAAATTTTATTACTTCTTTAATTTCTAAATTTATTTTTTTTTCCTTATTTCTTGCTGCTCCAAATTGAATGTTTTGCAAAACATTGTAATGAGGAAATAAACAATTATCTTGAAATGAAAGAGAAATATTCCTGTTTTCAGGATCAATATGGATTTCATTAGAGGATAAAATCTTGTTTTTTAAAGTAATTTTACCAGAATGAATTTTTTCTAGACCTGCTATAGTTCTTAAAATTGTTGTTTTACCAATACCAGAAGGCCCCAATAGGCAGACAATATCTCCTTCGTTTTCAATATTTAACGATACATTGTTGACTTTGCTCTTGTTGCTTACAGCAAAAGTCACATTTTCAATTTCAAGAAAGTTTTTTTCCATAAATTTTAATCTCTAACAATATATCTAGATGTAATTAAAATAAAGATACTAGCAGTAAATATAAGAAATAAAGATGGTGCTGCTGCAGCCTCTAAAAGGTCTTGCGAAGCGAAAATATACGCAGTAGTAGCAAATGTTTCAAAATTAAAAGGCCTCATAATGAGAGTAATTGGAAGTTCTTTTATTATTTCAATAGAGATTAATACACCAATTAAAAAAATGGAATTTTTTAAATAAGGAATATGAATATTGGTAAATGTTTTAAATTTTGAAAAACCATGAAGATATGAGCTTTCATCAATAGAATAATTAATTTTCAAATAGCCAGATTTAATACCATTGCAGGCTAATGAATAAAATCTAACAAAGTACACGAGTACCAATCCCAAAATAGAACCAATAAATATTGGCTTGATAGTTTCAGTTCCTAAAAGTTTTATTACATTATTATCGAACCATGAAATAAAAGTAATAAATGCTACAGCAAGGATAATCCCCGGAATGGCATATCCAGATATAGAAAAAGTAGTAAGAGCCTCTAGCACTTTACTGCGCGACAATCTATTGCCGTAATTTGAAATAAAAGCAAAAAAAATTAATACTATACTAGAAAAAGATACTAATAAAATTGTATTTATAAATAGTTGAAGTGAATTTAAGTCAATGAAATGTTTTGGAAAAATTATTGTCCAATACAACATTTGTAAAACAGGAAATAAAAAACTTAAAAAAAATACAGCAAAACAAAAAGAGAAAGCTAAAAAAGATTTATAGCCTTTTAGATAGATTATTTTTTTTGATTTAAACCCACCTTTCGATAAAGAATGATATTGAGCTTTTTTTCTTGAAAAATTTTCTAAAATAAAAAGACCAAAAATAAAAATTAACAAATAAAATGACAATCTATTTGCTAAAGCGAGATCATCAAAAGAAATCCATGCATTGTAGATTCCCGTTGTTAAGGTTGATAATCCAAAAAAAGATACAGCACCAAAATCTGAAAGTGTTTCCATTGCAACCAAAGACAAGCCAGCAACAATTGCTGGTCTTGCAGACGGTAAAATAATTTTAAAAAAAGATTTTTTTTTAGAAAAACCAAGATTTTTTCCAAGCTCAATTAAATTTTGAGATTGATAATGAAACGATGATCTAGTTAATACATAAACGTATCCAAAAAGTGAAAAAGAAATCGAAATGATGGCTCCTAACATTCCATCAAATTTAGGAATACTATTGTTGTAATTATTTTGGCCAAAAATATTTTTTAAAATAGAAAAAGCCGTACCATAATTTTCAAAAAAAGCAGTTAAAGAATAGGCGTAAATATAAGCTGGTACAGCAAAAGACAAAATTAAGGCCCATTTAAAAAAATTTACACCTGTAAAGCTATAAAAAGAAACAATGTATGCGCAGCCTACACCTATTGTAAATGTTAAAAATAAAACTCCCACTAAAAGATATATTGAATTAAAAATATAATCATAAAGAAAAGTATCTTTAAGAATACTTGTGTAATTGCTTGTTGTTTCAAAAAAACTACTGAATACAGTAATTATTGGTATCGCTACAACTAGAGAAATTAAAAAAGAACTTATATACCAAATGTTAAATTTTTTAATTCCCATTTTAATAATTATTTCCATCCAGCTGCTAGCATTACTTCTAATGCGTCAGCTTGTTTTTTTTCGTATGATGAAACCTTAGTTTTAAGATCCTGCTTAAATCCTAAACCCATTTTTGCAACTAATTCATGTGGCTCAACACCATCAATCATTGGATACTCAAAAGTATTATTAACTATATGTACTTGAGCTTCTTTAGTTAACAAAAATTCAAGAAGTTTAATCGCATTAGCTTTATTTGGTGCATGTTTAAGTATTCCTCCACCACTAATGTTCATATGAGTTCCTCTATCGTTTTGATTTGGAAAGAATGGTTTAACTTTCTTAGCAGCTGCTTGTTGTTCTGGACCCTTTTTGCCAGACAACATAAGAGCTAAATAGTAAGTATTAGCTACTGCTAAATCTGCTTCACCTGCCGCAACAGCTAAGATTTGAGCTCTATCATTACCTTTAGAGTCCCTTGCCATATTAGCTACTAAACTCTTTGCCCATTTAGCGGTTGCTTTTTTTCCGTTATTTTTTATTAATGACGCAACAAGAGATTGATTGTAAACATTGTTTGATTTTCTTATTACAATTTTCCCTTTCCATTTTGCATCAGCAAGATTTTCATAAGTCATTCCTTTAAGATCAGATAAACTTATTCTTTCTGGTGAATAATAAATTATTCTTGCTCTCTTAGCTATTCCAGTCCAATAAGCTGTTCTAAAGTTTGAAGGAACTACTGCTTTTATAGCTTTTGAACTTGCCCCTTTTTGAAACATTCCCTTTGCTTGAAATGCTCCTAATCTACCTGCGTCAGCAGTAATATAAAGGTCAGCTTTTGAGTCTTTTCCTTCTTCTATTATTCTTTTTTGAAGAGCTTTATCTTTTCCAGAAATTACGTTTACTTTAATTCCAGTTTTTGCTGTGAATTTTTCATAAAGCTGTATGTCTGAATCGTAATGCCTAGCACTAAAAATATTTACTTCTTTTGAATGACCGTTCGTATATGAACCACTACTTAGAGTTATCAATACTGCTATTATTAAACTTATCTTTTTCATATTTGCCTTTTAATTATTGTTTATTTTAAATCAGTTTTATAATGATAATAATTCTCATTTACAATGATAATGATTATCAATATCATTATGTCGCAATTAATACAACTAAAAAGTGTGTTGGATACATCAACAACCATGTATATGTTTAGTTGTATATAAATTTTATGAGTGAAGAAAAATCATCAATATTATTATCTGACGTTTCCATTGAAGGTGATTTAGTGGAAAAAGATAAAATAATAGTGGACGCAAAAATTAGAGGAGATATTAAGGCGGATGATATCGAAACACATTCTAATTCAATAATTAATGGAAATGTAAAATCTAATACTGCATCGCTTGGTGGAAAACTAACAGGAAATGTAAATTCTGATAAAATAAAAATTCAAAGTACTGCTGATATTGATGGGGTTTTAAATCAAAAAACTTTATCTGTTGAAGAGGGATCTAAGCTCAAAATAAAAACTGAAACTTATAAATAAACTTTAAAACTCCCATTTACTTATTTTACTATATAAGAAATTTCTAAAAGCAACTAACCTAGCTACATTTTTAAGTGATTGCGGATAAACAAAATGTGCATCAGTTTTTGGCCCCTCAATACTTGGTAAAACTCGTATCAAGTTAGGAATAGAAACGGTCATATAATCTGGTAACGCGGCTAAACCAACTCCACTTTGAACAGCTAATAACAAGCCATACACACTGTTCACTTTCATAACCGGTTTTATTTTTTTTCCTTCTTTTAATCCTAATTTTAAAGCCCAGTCAGGGTTGAAAACTGGGGACGGAGCCCCTCTTCCATAAGAGATAAACCTATGTTTACTTAAATCAGATACTTTTTTTGGGTGACCATTCTGCTCTAAATATTTAGCCGAACCATATATGTGGTAATTAATATCAATTAATTTTTTTTGTATATAATTCAATTGCTTTGGTCTTCTCATCCAAATACCTATATCAGCCTGTCTAGTACTTAGGTCAAGTTCCCTATCATCAAAAATTAATTCAATTTCAATTTCAGGATTAAGTTTCATAAACTCTTGTATCCTGGGTGTTAACCATGTAGTGCCAAAACTTACAACTGTTGTTACGGTCAATTTTCCACTAGGCTTATTTTTTTTGTCTATTAATGTAGACTCTACATCTTTTAATTTAGAAATAACTTCATGAGCAGTTTTAAATAAATATTCCCCATTGTCTGTTAAAGATAATCCTCTCGCGTGTCTTTCAAATAACTGGGTTTTTAATTCTTTTTCTAAAGATTGAATTTGTCTACTTATAGCTGATTGACTTAAATTAAGTATATAAGTCGCTTTAGTAAAATTGCCAGCTTCAGCAACTGCGTGAAATATTTTTAACTTATCCCAATCCATTATTATTTATTTAGGTCTACTAAAACTCTACTTGAAACTTTTCCATTTAGCATTTCTGGATATATATTTAAAAGTTCTTCGAGATTTACAGTTTTAATATATTTTTCTAAAAAATTAAAATCAACCAAATCTGAAACTTGCGACCAAACAAATTCTCTTCTTTTTTTGCTTACCATCACAGAATCTATTCCCCACAATTTTACTCCTCTAATTATAAATGGCATAACAGTAGTATTCAGTTTAATACCAGCCGCATTCCCGCATGCAGCTACAATTCCATTTGGTTTGGTTTGTGACAAAGCATTAGATAAAATTGTTCCTCCAACAGTATCAACAACCCCATCCCAAAGACCCTTTCCTAATATTTTAGGCTCAACTTCAAACTCTTTTCTATTAATAATATTTTTAGCACCTAGGCTAGTTAGAAAATCTGATTGATCCATTTTGCCTGTTACAGCTGATACATTATAGCCTAATTTAGAAAGAACCATTATAGCAATACTTCCTACTCCTCCTGTCGCTCCCGTAACTAAAACATCATTTACTTTTTCTCCTAACAAAATTTCTTCTCTAGCTTTTATTGCAAAAGAACAAAGCAGTGAAGTAAAACCCGCTGTTCCTAAAATCATTGCATTTTTTATTGAGATTGAGTTTGGTTTTTTTACTAATAATTCACTTTTAACTTTAACAAGTTGGCTGTATCCACCGGGATATATTTCGCCTACTCTGCATCCAGTTAAAATAACTTCATCATCTTTTTTAAAATTAGGTGATTGGCTTTCCAAAACTTTGCCAGAAAAATCTATGCCTGGTATATGTGGGTACTCTTTTACAAGCTTGGCTCCATTTTTCAAAATTAATGCGTCTTTATAATTTAAACCTGAGTACTCTACTTTTACCAAAACATCACCTTGTTTAAAAAAACTTCTATCTAATGTTTTGATTTCTCTAGAAAATTGATCTCCAGATTGATTTAGAACTATCGCTTTAAACTTATCACTCATTTAGAATATGATATTAATAATTTTTGAATATTAATCTTTATTAATATATCTTAAGTATCGGTTTTGAAAACCCAAATCATCCTTAAACGCCCCGAGAAAGTAATTTGTTATAGTTGTAGCGTTTTCTTTTTTAATTCCTCTATTAGTCATACATTGGTGCGTAGCATCAATAGTGACAGCAACACCTCTAGGTTGCAAAATATTCATTATTGTTTTAGCCACTTGCATTGTTAGTCTCTCTTGAGTTTGTAATCTTTTTGAAAAAACCTCAACTACTCTCGCTAGTTTACTTAAGCCAACGACTTTATTTGAAGGAATGTATGCTACATGCGCTACACCTATAATTGGAGCCATATGATGCTCACAATGACTTTGCAAACTAATATTTTTTTCAATTACCATGTCGTCATAACCGTCAACTTCGGTAAAAGTCTTCGTTAAATATTTATTTGGATCTTGATTATATCCTTGAAAATATTCCTTGAATGCTTTAACAACCCTTTTTGGTGTTGAAATTAGGCCTTCCCGGTTAGGGTCTTCGCCTATCCACTGAATTAGTGTTTTTATTGCTTCTTCAGCTTGCTCTTCTGAAATATCGTTTTTTTTTTTATTTATTAGACTTTCGTCTTTTACTAATTTCATAATATTAACTTAATTATTATTTTAAATATCTGTATAATATACTGATGTTTAAAAAAAGAGTTAATATTAAAGAAATTGAAGAAGGCAGGGATCTAGAGCCAAAATTTGATGCAAATGGCCTAATACCAGTAATAACTAGCGATTATAAAAGTGGTGACATCTTGATGCACGGATACATGAATAGCCAGGCTTTAAAAAAAACAATAGAAACTAAGGAAGCTTATTATTGGAGCCGATCAAGAAAAAAGATTTGGCACAAAGGTAAAATTAGTGGTTTTATGCAAAAAATTAAAGAAATTAGAATTGATGACGATCAAGATGCAGTTTGGATTTCTGTAGATATTGGCAGAGGAGCTAGCTGCCATGTAGGTTATAGATCTTGTTTTTATAGATCAATACCTTTAGGTAAAATCAAAAATATAAAAAAATTAAAAATAAAATTTAAAGAAAAAAAAAAAAAATTTGACCCTAAAAAAATTTATAAAAATGAACCAAACCCTACTAAAATATGACAAAAAATAAAATCTCACAAAATAATGTTTTAGGTGAAAAACTAGAAGAATGCTCCGCAAGTCCAAAAACTGGCTGGTTTAGGGACGGGTGCTGTAATACAGATGAAATGGATCATGGGGCTCATACTGTCTGTGCAAAAGTAAATAATGAATTTTTAGATTGGTCGAAAAATGCTGGTAACGATTTAATAACACCCCACCCTGAGTTCGATTTTCCCGGTCTTAAAGAAGGCGATACGTGGTGTGTTTGTGCAGCAACATACGCCCAATCTATTGAAGCTGGTACTGCTTGTAAAATTTTTTTAAAAAGAACAAATTATAAAACGTTAGAAATAATACCGCTGGAAAAACTTAAACAATACGCAATTGATTTATCTTAATTTTTTGTAATTACATATTGCCATATTTTGGACCACCTCCACCTTCGGGTGTAACCCAAGTAATATTTTGTGACGGCTCCTTTATATCGCAAGTTTTGCAATGAATACAATTTTGAGAATTTATTACAAATTCTTCTTTTTGAATTTCATATACTCCCACTGGACAATATCTTTGCGCAGGTTCATCATATTCTTTTAGTGTATAACTAATTGGTAAATTAGGATTCTTAAGTTTAAGATGCACAGGTTGATTTTCGGTATGATTTGTTCCAGTTAAGTAAACTGAACTAGTTTTATCAAATGTTAATTTACCATCAGGCTTTGGGTATTCTATTTTTGATATTTGGTTTGCTGGTTTTAAAGATTTATGATCAGCATGTTTGTGCTTTAAAGTTAAAGGTAATTTCCCTCTGAATAATATTTGATCCAATCCAGTAAAAATAATTCCTAAAATTAAACCCCAATCAAAACTTGGTTTAACATTGCGGGCCGCATAAAGCTCTTTATAAACCCAGCTTTTTTTAAATTTTTTTTCATACACTGATAAATCTGATTTATTTTTTATATTTTCAGCAATAGTTTCTGCTGCAATGATCCCACTTTTCATTGCTGTATGAGAGCCTTTAATTTTTGGCATATTTAAAGTTCCTGCATCACATCCAATTAATAAGCCACCAGGCATATACATTTTGGGTAAACTTTGAATTCCACCTTCAATTAAAGCTCGAGCTCCGAATGCAGTTCTTTTTCCACCTTCTAGTATTTTTTTAATATCTTTGTGGTTTTTAAATCTTTGAAATTCTTCAAAAGGTGATAAGTGAGGATTTTGGTAATCTAAACCAATGACATAACCAAGATAAATTTGTTTTTTTTCTGCATGATAAACAAAACTACCTCCGTAGGTTTTTTTATCCAGCGGCCATCCAGTGGTATGCATAACCAAACCCTCTTTGTGTTGCTTTTCATTAACTTCCCATATCTCTTTAAAACCAATTCCATATTGTTGAGGATCTTTACCGTTATCGAGATTATATTTTTTAATAAGCTCTTTTCCTAAATGACCTCTGCAGCCTTCTGCAAAAACAGTAACTTTAGCATGTAATTCCATACCTTCTTGATAGGTATCTTTTTTATTGCCATTTTTATCTAAACCCATATCTAATGTAGCTACACCTTTTATTGATCCATTTTCATTATATAAAATTTCACTCGCTGGAAATCCTGGAAATATTTCAACACCTAGTTTTTCTGCTTGTTCACCTAGCCAACGGCAAAGATTAGCAAGGCTAATAATATAGTTTTTATGATTTTTTTGAACAGGGGGTAAAAGCCATGTGGGCCAGCTAAAAGATTTATTTTTTCCTAAAAATAAAAACTTTTCTTTAGAGACTTTTATTTTGACAGGAGCTCCTTCTTCTTTCCATTTAGGTAATAATTCATCAAGTGCTTTAGTTTCAAAGACGTTTCCACTTAATATGTGTGCGCCTACCTCTGACCCTTTTTCTAAAACACAGACATTAATATTTGGATCAATTTGTTTTAATTTAATTGCGGTGGATAGTCCTGCTGGTCCGGCACCAACAATAACTACATCATATTCCATTGCTTCTCTAGGCATGGATTGACTATATCAAAATTCTTATTTTTGGATAGTATTGAGTTTATTCAACTCATCTAAAAACTGTGGTAAAGCTTCAAATAAATCTGCTTCCAGACCGTAATCTGCGACACTAAAAATTGGAGCTTCTCCATCTTTATTTATTGCTACAATTACTTTGCTTTCTTTCATTCCAGCTAAATGTTGAATTGCTCCAGAAATTCCAACCGCTATATATAAATCTGGAACAACTACCTTACCTGTTTGACCTACTTGATGATCGTTACTAATGTAACCAGCGTCTACTGCTGCTCTTGATGCTCCCACTGCAGCATTTAGTTTATCTGCTATTGCGTTAATAAGTTTAAAATTTTCTCCACTTTGCATTCCTCTTCCGCCTGAAATAACAATCCTAGCTGTTCCAAGCTCAGGTCTTTCTGACGTTGTTTCTTCTCTTTTTATAAACTTAGAAATATTTGGTGCTTTAACTGGTTCAATTTTTTCTATAGATGCGCTTCCTCCAGCTGTAGGAGCGGGATCAAATGATGTTGGTCGAATTGTAATACATTTTTTTTTATCACTACTTTTGACTGTAGAAAAAGCATTACCAGCATAAATTGGTCTTAAAAATTCATCTGGACTATTTATTTTAATTACATCACTTATTTGTGAAGTATCCAATAGCGCAGAAACTCTTGGCATAAAGTTTTTTCCAAAAGTATTAGCAGATGCAACTATATGTGAATAACTTTCTGATATTTTAACTATTAAAGGAGCTAAATTTTCAGGTAAAAAGTTTTCATAAGTAGAGCTATCACAGTGAAGAACTTTTTTTACCAGTGGAATTGCCGCAACTTCTTTTGTTACATCTTCAGATTTATTTCCAGCAACTAAAACATGTATTTCTTTATCAATTTGAGATGCAGCTGTAATAGCGTTTAAAGTAAAGGTTTTTAAATTTGAATTATTATGTTCAGCAATTAATAAGATAGACATTATATTACTTTGGCCTCATTTTTAAGTTTGCTAACCAATTCAGCCACACTAGCTACTTTTATTCCACCTTTTCTTTTTGGTGGTTCTTCTACTTTTAAAAGTTTGATTCTATTTAAAATATCAACACCTAAATCTTTTGCGTTTAGTTGTTCAATTGGCTTTTTTTTTGCCTTCATGATATTTGGTAGTGAAGCAAAACGTGGTTCATTAAGTCTTAAATCACATGTTATTATTGCAGGTAAATTAATTTCTATAGTTTCTAATCCTTCATCAACTTCTCTTGTTACTTCAATAACTTTATCTTTTTGTTCAATTTTTGATGCAAAAGTCCCTTGAGGCCAACTCAACATAGCGGCTAACATTTGTCCTGTTTGATTACAATCATCATCAATTGCTTGTTTTCCTAAAAAGACAAGATCAGGTTTTTCTTTTTCTACAATTTTTTTTAATATTTTTGCTATACCTAGTGGCTCTATATAGCTATCTGATTTAATATGTATACCTCTATCTGCTCCAACCGCTAAAGCTTTTCGGACTGTTTCCTGTGCTTTTTCTTCCCCTATTGTAACAGCAACAATCTCTTTTGCTTTACCAGTTTCTTTTAATTTTACCGCTTCTTCTATCGCATTATCATCGGGTGGATTTGTTGACATTTTAACATTATCAGTGTTTACGTCACTTCCATCTTCTTTTATTCTAATTTGGACGTTGTAATCAATAACCCTTTTGACAGCGACTAGAATTTTCATTTATGCTCTTATTAGTTTGTTTTCTGGATCGTAAGGACTCTCTTC
>Ga0209403_10006999_pt1 | contig 11237 bp, 7 predicted proteins | sample ArcticOcean_MG_C_8_FD_187440 | JGI IMG/M metagenome (GOLD analysis project Ga0209403, IMG submission 187440) | Marine microbial communities from western Arctic Ocean - ArcticOcean_MG_CB11_86 (SPAdes) (version 2) | ecosystem: Environmental > Aquatic > Marine > Oceanic | place: Arctic Ocean... | reverse complement strand
CCCGCGCTGACGCGCGCGCCCGCACTTCGGCGCCCTGAATCGGCGCGCGACCCGCGATACGTGGCCGACGGTGGCTTTGCCACCGCTTCGGATTTGCCCGCATCCAGAAGCACGGCCGAGGGCGCATGGGTGCGCTTCGATGCGTTGGAGGAGGGTGCTTCGATCGGTTCAGCCGATGCCGTGGCCCGCTCGGAAGGCCATGTCGAATTGGTGGTCAATTATCGCACGGCCGGTGGACTGCTCGGGCGCATGAACGATTGGTGGGAGGATTTGTTCGACGAATCTCACGACCGATTCCCCGGTGATTGGTATGCCCGGCCTCAGGCTCTGATTCCCGCGCGGGCCGAGGCCGAGGGTCGATTCGAATGGTTGCTGCCCGCTCGCCTCGCCCATGAAGGTCATCCCGAATCCGATCTTGCGGTGCCGCTCGACCCCTTCACCTCGGGCACGACCAAGGAGATGGAGAACGCATTGATCGCCGCCCGCATCCGCGCCCTCCTCGATGGAGCGACGACCCGGGTCGAGGAGACAGCCCAGCCCGATGCGGTGCCGATGGCCCCCGGCGACATCCTCGTGCTCTTACCCAGTCGGTCGAACCTGCCGGACCTGATGGACCGGCTCGAAGCCGCTGGCATTCCAGCCATCGCGGACAAGGAAGGCGGCCTCTTGCTGCGTCCGGTCGTCCGCCCGCTGCTCGGCTTGCTCGGTTGGGTCGCGCGTCCTTCGGACCGCCACGCTGCGGCCACGGTCGCGCGTTCATGCCTGGTCGGCCTCGACGATGCCGGTCTGCAGGCCTTCCTCGGCGATGCCGCAATCGGCGAAGATCTGATCTCTCGATTGGCGGCTCAACTCCCCGAAGGGCCGCACCGTGCACTGGTCTTGCGATGGGCGCACCACGCGGCTGAAGGTGAGGTCCAGGCCGCCCTGCACGATACCTTGGACCATAGCGACCTCCTGCTCGCTCACCCGCGCGGTTCAGAGCGCAGCGATGCCGAACAATTCGTCGGATTGCTGGGGTCTCAATCCGCAGAGGTCGGCGGCGATGCCATCCTGCTCGCCGACCGCATGGCCCACCTCGCCGATGTCGCGGGGCGTGATCTCACCTCCTCCGGAAATGCCACTGCTGATGCGGTGCAGGTGATGACCATCCACGGCTCGAAAGGGCTGCAGGCACGCTGCGTCATCGTCGGTGGTCTATTCAGCGAGGGACAGGGCAACATCAACCACGATTTGCAGGACCGGGTACTCGCAACCCCAGGCATCTTCGCGGCGAATCCACGGCCGTGGTTGACTGAATCCAGTCTGGAGAGTGGGGTTTGGACCCTGGCTCGACGGTTGCAGGAAGCGCAGGTGCAAGCCGAGGCGCGCCGCCTCTTCTACGTCGCCTGCACGCGGGTGAAGGACCTGCTAATCCTCGCCGGTGGCCCGTCGGATTCTCTCGCCGTTCCGGGTGGGGTTTCCCTCAAGGTGCGCAGCCTGCCGATGCCGACCTTTGGCCACATGTGGTTCGATGCATTGGGTTGGGAGCCCGGCGAGGATGGTCGCTACATGATCCCGGTCGCCTCGTTGCCCTTCGCCGTGCACCGGCATGTCTCCGAACTCGGTGAACCGCGGCCCGCGTTCAGCCCATTGGTCCGCATGACGCGGCTCGATGCAGCCGCGCAGTACGCCTTCTCCGTGGTCGAGCCCACCTTGGCGTCGAGTGGGGTGAGCCGCAGCCGCCGCCTGACCATCGCACCGCATGCGCTGGATGCGGCAGCCGCTTGTCCACGACGCCACCAGATGTCGACAAGGGGCGGCCTGTCAACGGAGGCGATCCGTCTGGACATGGCGGCACAGAACCCCGCAGACAGTGCCGCGGAGCGCGTCGGCCTGCCGCCGGCCAATGTTGTCGGTTCCATCGTGCACCGACTCATCGAGGTCGGCCTGCCCAATCCCGGCACCGCACAGGCCAGTGTCCCCCTGCCTCCTCAATGGATTGAAGCGAGCCCAGACCGCCTCGATGATGAATCCGTCATCGTTTCGGTGCTGGCCGAATTGATGCCTCCCGATACCGATGCAGACGAGGTCGCGAACCTGATGCGCACCATGGCGCGAGCGATTCGAGCCGGACCCATCGGTACCCTGTGCGCTGGCGGTAGCCATCGAGGTCAAACCGTGGAAGGCCTGCGCACCGAATGGCCATTCAGTGTTCGCCACACCTTCGATGTCGAGGCTCAAGACACGACCTGGACGCCGCACGGCGCACAGATTCTCGCCGAGATCAACCGGTTCGAGTTCAGCAGCAATGGCATCGCCGACCTCGTCCTCTGCACCCGCCTCGAAAATGGCCAAGGCGCCATCCGCGCCATCGACTTGAAGACCACCGCCGCCGCGCATCTTCATGCGAATTGGGCCCATCCACTACTCGAGGCCAGCGGCGAGGAGCGCCACCCCGCAGAGACGGACCTGCTGCAACATTATCGAATGCAGTTGGCGCTCTATACACGGGCGCTCCAGCGCCAAGAATCCGCCCGGAAGGACCGCGGTCTGCCCTCCCGCATCGTCCTGCCACCCGCCATCCTCGCCGCCGCCACCGGCCGGCTCATCGAGATGACCGAATCCGAGATGGAATCCGCGCTTGCCGACCTCGATACCCTATTGGCCAGCCTCGCCGACCTGAGTCTGGCCGAGGAAGAGGCCGAACTGCCGCCCCGTCTGTCGGGAAGCGCGGCAGCCGCTTGCCAATCCTGCCCATTCGCGATCGGTGACATTCGGCTGTGCGCACCGGCGGGAGAACCCCTTGGCCCACGCCCTGTGGAAGAGTCCGCCTGAGAGCAGCCCTTTTGCAGCGGATGGAGGTCGCGCCACCATGCCCGAAGTCGACTACGCTACCATTCACGCCTGGGTCGAGGAACAGTGGGAATCCCACGCCCTGGAAAGTCTGGCTCGCTTCATCGAGATCCCTGCACTCTCACCCGCCTTCGACGCCGATTGGGCAGAGAATGGCCACCTCGACGCCACCATCGACCATTTTCTCGGTTGGCTCGCATCACTCCCGATGAAGGGCATGACCTGCAATGTCCACCGATTGGCGGGACGCACCCCCGTGCTCACCGTCACAGTGGAAGGCACTGGAGAGGGCGAAGTTCTGTTCTATTCACACCTCGACAAGCAACCCCCGTTCACCGGCTGGTCCGAGGGCAAAGGCCCGTGGATTCCCGTGCGCGAGGACCCCTGGCTATACGGCCGGGGCAGCGTCGACGACGGCTATGGTGGCTATCTCTCCGTGCTGTCGATTCTCGCTCTGCAGCAACACGGCATCCCGCATCCGAAGGCGACCTTCCTCATCGAAACCTGTGAGGAGTCCGGCTCATTCGACCTGCCCGCCTATCTCGACGAATTGTCCGATCTGCTCGGCACACCCGACCTGGTGGTCGTGATGGACTCGGGGGCTGGCGATTATGAGCGACTGTGGGTGACGACGAGTCTGCGTGGTCTGGTCGGCGGCACCTTGCGTGTCGGTGTGTCCAAGGAAGGCGTTCACTCTGGCATGGCTGGAGGCATCATCCCGTCCTCTTTCCGCATCGCCCGCGCCATCATCAGTCGCATTGAGGACGAATCCAGCGGCGCGATCTTGTTGCCTCAACTGCGCGTTGAGATCCCCGACGAACTGCGGGCAGAAGCCCAAGGAATCGCCGATGTGCTTGGCGAGAAAGTGTGGACAGACCTACCGTCACTCGACGGTGTTGAACCGCAAACCCCGGGCCTGACCGAGATCGTCCTCAGCGGCAATTGGCGGCCCTCACTCTCGGTCACCGGTGTCGACGGCATTCCCGCCCTCTCCGATGCAGGTAATGTGCTGCGCACCCATACCTCGTTCAAACTCAGCATGCGAATCCCACCGGGCGTCGATGCCGATGCCGCACAAGCCGTGATGACCGAGGTGCTCGAAGCCGATGCACCCCACGGCGCCCACGTCTCCTTTGAGGCAGACGCCGCCGCAAACGGCTTTGCCGCGCCGCCGATGGACGCCGGCTTGCGCGAGGCGCTGAATCAGGCCAGTCTGGCCTCGTTCGGCGAGCCGATGCAGGTCTACTTCGAGGGCGGGACCATCCCCTTCCTCGCCATGATGCAGGAGAAATTCCCCAACGCGGACTTCCTGGTCACGGGCAGCCTCGGACCGGGTGGAAATGCCCACGGCCCGGATGAGAAGCTGCACATTCCCGCCACCAAGGCGGTCACGACCTGTGTGGCCGCGGCGATCGCCTCACTCAATCAGTGAATCAGAGCGTTCGTCGTCGACCCGTGGTCAGTAGCGCGCCCAGCACGATGGACAGCGTACCGAGAACAGCGGTGAATCCGGGGAGTTCGCCACCGACGATAATCTGCTTCTCATCATCGCAGGCCTCGCCAAGTACATCGTCGCAAGATTCGACATTCTCTGCCTCGGGCGGACTCAGGTCGGCGAGTCGCTGCTGGAGATCTGCATCTTCCGGCTCCGAGGCGTTGTGGTTGAACACACACTCGTACACATCGCGAGTCGACACATAGGGATCGGTGTTGCCACGGGTCCAGAAGGTGATCTCCTCTCGGGAGTCACGGAGTTCGATGCTCACCGTACTCGGCCAGAATTTCTGGCAGTACTCGAGTTTGCGGTCGCCGTATCCTTCGCTGCCCCACTGTGCATAGGAGCCTCCACCGGACACACCGTCGGCGTCCGTCATCCAGGTGCCGTTTTCGTTGTGCTGGTTGACCTTGCCAGACCACATCGAGATTCGGGGGGTCGGGTCGAGAACGCTTTCGGCAGTGTCATTGTCATCACCGATCGGGTCAGTGGTGTTGGTGTCGGGAGCAGTTTCGTTGTCATCGCCAATCGGGTCGGTACCGTTGGTGTCGGGGATCGTTTCGTTGTCATCGCCAATCGGTTCGGTCCCGTTGAGATCCGGCGTGATGCCACCATCATCACCCGGGCTGGTACCGTTGAGATCGACATCGGGAATGGTTCCGGTGTTGTTGTCATCATTGCCCGTGTTGTTGTCATCATTGCCCGTGTTGTTGTCGTCGCCATTGCCCGTGTGGGGTGCCGACCCGGCGCAGGCGGTACCGTTCGGTTCCGCGGTGAGCGCGGGAGTATAGTCAACGATTCCGAGGTTGCTGTTGTCGTAGAAGTCGTGGATTGCCGCATCGATGACGTTGCTGTCCGTCGTACCCCACCAGTTATCTTCGAAGTCGACGTTGATGTTGTTCGTGTGCTGGATGCTGATGTCAGCGACGGTGTTGGCACCCCATCCATTGTTCAGGAAGGAGTTGCCCCATACGTGAGGTACAGAGCCACCATACTGGCCGGTGATCACGCCAATTTCGGAGTTGTCCTGGATGACGTTGTGCTCAAGGTGCCAGCCCTGATAGAATGCCTGGACGCCGATTCGGTTGTCCTGAATGACGTTGCAGAGGAGAACACCTCGACCGCCATATGCGGCGATGTCGTTGTTCTCGAAGAGGCTGTAACTGACATCGATGCGTTCTCCACCCGTGATGCCGTATTCGTTTCCGACAAATGTCGAGTAAGAGATTTCCTTGTCCGCTGAGTCGACGCCGACCGTGTTGTTCATGAAGACGACATTGTTGATGATCGCATAGTATCCAGCATATCCGTGGATTGCAACGTTGTTGTTGAGGAAGGTCGAGTCCTCAATCAGGATGGAACCTTGATGACAGCAGGCGATTCCAACCCCATTCTGTGCGCGGCTGACGATTGCATTGCGCATCACGAGGTCGACATCGAAGTCATCGGTCTGGAGCTGGATGCCGCCCCACTGCTGAGTGGAGGTTGCATTCGCGCTGTCGATGGTGAAGACGACGGGGTCGGCTGCTGTGCCGAGCACATTGAGGTCGCCTCGAACATCGAGCCACCCGCTCGGGGTGAATTCGATGACGACGCCTTTCTCGATGGTCAGCGTCTGTCCAGGCATGACGACGAGCACGTCGTCAATGAGATACGGGTTACCTACCGCGGTCCAGGTCTGGTCCGTGACGACATGTGTGGGTGTCGTCGAAGCGGAGACGGTTCCGACAGCCCCGGCCAGCGGGACCATGATCAATAGCAATGTCAGGCAAATGCTTCTTCCACGTGTGTTTTTTTGCATGGTAATCAATTGTCATGGTTGGTATATCACGAGTTAGTATGGGATACCATGGGGCCCCCAGATTTCACGATGACAGGCGTGAGTTCCTCGGGAACACAAAGTGTTCCCAGACCAAGGCATGCGCTTCGGGGAGCGGGTTATAAGACGGGGCCAACGGTCGCCATGCTGAGGGATGCCGATGTCTGACGTAGGCGGTGAAGAAGGAACGCTCACCCCCGAGGTGCGCCTGCGACAGATGGAGGAGCGTCTGGACGAAGAGACCGAGCGTCTCAAGATGCTGTACGATGCATACGAGCAGCAAGAGAAGGAGATTGTTGGCCTAAAGGCTGAGATCGATGTTCTCGAGAAGGAAGTCATCAACAAGGAAATCGACCGCGAGGGCCTCGAGCAACTGCTCACCGAGAAGGACAACCGCCTGCGCGACCTCGAACTCGATGGCGCCAAGGCAAAGAAGCGCGTCGAACATCTCGAACCCGCCCTCGAAAAGATGGAGGAGAAATTCACCCGTGAGAAGGAGCGACTCGGTCGTGTCTTCGAACTCACCGAGGAACTCGACAGAGATCTTCGCCTCGCCGTGGTCGAAATGAAGGCCCGCGACGATTGGTACGTATCCCACATGCAGATTTTCGAGGATCTCAACCGCGCCATCAAGTTGCGATATGAGATGATTGAGAACGCCGTCGAGGCCGAGCGCAAATCGGCCCACATGCAGCGTGCCATCGAGGAGCGGGTCGCCGAAGCCATCGGTGCCCGTGCCGAGGAAGCGGCTGAGACCGACGACGAAGAGGAGTGATTCACATGGGCGGCTTCGCCCGAGGGGGCGTGGCCCCAGTCATGATTTGGGCTTCGATGGGCATCGCCATCGAGGCGATTGCAATCACCGTCTCAGACCTCGATGGTCTGGCCCATGTCTTCGGCATTCTGTGCTTCATTTTGACGGCGATCATCGCCAACTTCTACCGCGATCCGGACCGACCCATCCCGAAGGATGAGGGTTTGATTGTCTCACCCGCGGATGGACACGTGATGTTTGTCATGCGCGAGCGCGCGATCGGCCGTCGTCCCACTACATCCGAGTCGTTCGAATCCGATCCACTGACCGGCGATTGGCATGCCGAGCCGTGCGATGAACCCCTCTCATTCTCAACCGAGCAGCGCTGGGAGGCCGTGCCGTTGGGCGAGGAAGCCGACACAGACGCGGTTCGCATCGCCGTGTTCATGTCGCCACTCGACGTTCACGTCAACCGCGCGCCGATCGCCGGCACCATCACCCGCATGGAGCACCGAATGGGCAAGGGCCTGCGCCGCGGCCCCTTCGTGCCCGCCTATCGCAAGGAATCTGCCTGGAATGAACGCGTCCGCTCCCTGTTCACAGGTGAGGATGGCCTCATCGTCGAATCCACCCAAATCAGCGGCCGCCTGGCCCGCACCATCGCGCCGTGGTCCGCTGAAGGCGATGCCATGCGCCGCGGCCAACGCTACGGCATGATTCGCCTCGGCAGCCGGGTCGATGTTCGCGTGCCCGCCGCGCAATTCACCGCGAACGTCATCGGCGCGGATGCCAAGGATCCCGCCCACCCGAAGGGTGAGTTTGTCCAAGCGGGCAGTTCTGTGCTCTTCACGCTGCTCTGAGAGAGCTCTTGACCCAGAGTCACAATCAATCCGAATCTGGCCTCGACCCATCCGCGCGGCGAATGCACCTCGCCGGAATGCCGCCCCAGACCTCTCCCGCCGGCACTTGGGTATGCTTTGCAAGCACGGCTTTGGAGGCGATGACCGCTCCATCTCCAATCATGCAACCCGGATTGATTTGGGAGCGTGTACCGATGACACAATCTTTCCCGATGATCACACGCGCCATGTGAATGCCATCCTTCTCAAACAGATGACCATTGATCACCGCATCCCCACCGATGACGGACCGCGCCCCGATCTCAATCATGTAGGCATCATTGACAGCGTGAGAATTGATCTGCACCCCGCGCCCAATCTTTGCCCCCATCATGCGGTAATAGGTATCCGCGAATATCGACGGCACCATCCACGGCAGACACGGCAGCGCGAGGCGATGCAGGAAGGACATGAAGGCCCAGCGAATCGTCAACCAACTCCGCGTCGGTGCCTTCACTGGCCCGGTTCGCGGTCGCATCATCATGCCGAATAGCCCCGTGACAAAGAGATCGATCAGGAACCAGGCCAGCACACCAAAACCGATTGCCGCACCGAATCCAAACCATTCCATCATCCCGGTACAATTCGCATCGACCCAGCGAAAGGCCCACACCCCCGGCACGGCCGCAAGGCCCCAGAGCAGGAAACCAAACGGCATCGCGATGATAGACAGAACCGCCTGAATCACACCGAAGTGCTTCAGTGATTCATCCATTGAATCACTCCGCTGGAATCTCTCCGCGTGCCCGCGCGTCCTCTTCTTCAGCGACACGAATGCCTTCCTCAAGGTCGATCCTGCTGGTGAGATACGTTCCGAGGAGGATGACCACAGTAATTGACAAAATCGCAACACGACTCCCTGCAGCAGTACTGGCAATTCCATACAGGAATGTCCCGATCATCGCGGCAGATTTCCCGAGGAATCCAAAGAATCCGAAGAACTCAGACGTGCGTGTTTTCGGGGTCAATTGTGAGAACATCGAACGAGCCTGCGCACCGGCAGATCCCATCGCACATCCCACAAATAGCCCGAGGATGATCCATTGCATTGCCACGCCGAGCCCGAGTGGAGCCCATACATTGTCGCGCATTGCCGTGGCCCACCAATCGACGGGTCCACCCTGTTCGATGACGGATGGATGCGTATCTCCAACTTCAGAAGCACCCGCAATGGTCTCATTTCCACCGATGATGATGATCGAGAATCGGTGGTCGCTCGTGTCATCAAATGCAGCGACCAGTGCAACTGCATCCTCCTCCGAGATCTCCTTGATATCATCTTCAGTGACCGTGGCTTGATCGGCGAGGAATGATGCTGCAAAAATGCCGACACCGACGAGGAGGAATGCGGCGAGAACGCCCATCCAACCCATGTTTCTCTCTTGCAGCCACATGATGCCGCCACCCAACAATACCATCATGACCAAGATGAATAAACAGACCATCAATCCCGTTCCCAACGTACTTTCTCCAGCGTCTTCTACACTGTAATCCGGTTCTGGGAAGTGGCCTTCGAAGGCATCACGGAAGGCATCATCACCTTCGGATTTTTCTCCGATCCAATTCTCATATCCACGATCGTAAAGGGTCGTCATCTCGTACATGCCCGTCTCTTCATTCCACTCAAATTGGAAATCATAACGCTCCGCATGTTCCTCACCCTCCAACTCGAGAGGGGCAAAACCAGCGGCGACGATGGCAACGGCACAATAGATGAGAAGCGCCAGCATCAATGCGAATTTTGTGCCCTTCACATTGGCCAATTTTCCGAAGACGAAGGTCATCGGAATGGCGACGATATTGACGGTGAGTAGCAACATGATATTCATGCTCTGATCAAGCCGCAAGACGGATTCTCCGAATGCACTCGCCATGCTGGCGATTGTATTCACACCATCATAGAACAACAGATAGGCGACGAGGAACATTGCAAGAACTTTGAATTTCTTGATCTCAACCAATGTTCGGTAGACATGAGCATAGGCTTCTTTGGTGGTTTTTCCGAAGCCTTCCCACTCCATCTCCAGGTGAATTTCCGGCTCTGGTGTCCACTTGAACATCAACATGCCAAAACCCCACCACCACAACGAGGAGGTGACGAAGATCGTCGCGAGCCTGAAGTTGGTATCCCAATTGAATGGCCCCATCAGGATGATCAGATGGAAAATGAGTAGTATTGAGCCACCCATGAATCCATACATGTAGCCCCAAGTCGAGACTTGGTCCTGATTTTCTCTCGAACTGAGATAGGGCATGAACGAGTAATAGATGACGTTACCACCGGTGAATCCAATCGTACCGATGGTGTACATCATCGCGAGAACAATGTATCCTTGTGAACCAAAATAGGGCGCTGCACCCATCAATGCAGTGAAAATGACACCCGCCATCGTATACCATTTCAGCAACTTCTTTTTGATCGGCATGCGATCCGCGATTACACCCAGAGCGGGGGCGGTAATCACGACAAAAACCATGGAAATCGTCAGTACGAACGCGTAGAATGAGTCACCCGATTGCGTCCCCGTGGCCAAGTTGTACAAACCGGCCATCAATGCGGGTGCGATGACCGTCATCACCGTGAGGGCATAGGCTTGATTTGCCCAATCGAAGAAATACCAGCCCTTGAGCGCCTTCAAATCTTCTTCAGGCATATCGGCAATCAGTCCGCTGACCGATGCCGCACCGTTGCCTTCGGCCATCGCCTCTTCACCCATGGTTCCCCGTGAGTCAATTCCACCCTATAACGGGGCACCCGGCAGGACGGGGAAGAATTATCTTACATCGTGTTGTGATAGTCACCATACAACCTCAGCAATCTTGCGCTGTCGTGAAGCTTGCTCGTCTCTGCGGGGATATGGGGGCGAGTTTCATATCCCTCTCGTAGAATCAAAGGTCATGAAGCGAGGAATTGCGACTACGATATGTCTTCTACTGCCGGTTATGTTGACGGGGTGCATCGCTGAAAACATGGATTTTGGAGCAGAAAGTGCAGAGAATCAGAAACCCAACCAATACAGAGCTCTCGATTCTGCGGCCTCGACCACCGATGAATCGAATGACACGTTGATGAGCATTCGCTGGACCGAGGCCTACCATGTGATGAATTGGGCCGAGGTGTCGGTGAAATTCATGATTGGGGACACCGTCTATACGTGTTCGATTTCGGGTGATGATCCGTGTTTGATCTCTCAGGATGGCGATGATGACTCCATTTGGGAGATTGGTGAGTTCCTGACCATCTCCGAGAATGATGCGGACCTAATCTGGTCGGACGGGGGCACAATCGAGATCCGCATCACCTACCGAGGGGAATTGGTCCCCGGCACGAGTTCTGTTCATGCTGTCTGACGACGGGTTGAAGACGGGAAGGCGGCCCCCCTCGCTTCATGGCGATTGAGATGACGGCCGGTCTTCTGCCCCAAGAAGGGCCGGCAG
>Ga0209403_10006997_pt1 | contig 11238 bp, 14 predicted proteins | sample ArcticOcean_MG_C_8_FD_187440 | JGI IMG/M metagenome (GOLD analysis project Ga0209403, IMG submission 187440) | Marine microbial communities from western Arctic Ocean - ArcticOcean_MG_CB11_86 (SPAdes) (version 2) | ecosystem: Environmental > Aquatic > Marine > Oceanic | place: Arctic Ocean... | reverse complement strand
CCTATACATTCTATCCAATTATTATCAATTAAACGACGCAATATTAAAAGTTATATTTATTGGTTTGGCGTCTTTAACCTTTCCTCATATATTGCTTGAATATCTTTTGGAAAAAAATGAAAAATAAAGAAATTAAAATATTACTTTCTGCACCACGTGGATTTTGTGCTGGTGTTGAAAGAGCAATTGAAATAGTTAAAAAAAGTATTAAAAAATATGGTGCTCCAGTTTATGTGCGTCACGAAATAGTGCATAATAAATATGTTGTCGATAGCCTTAAAGATATAGGGGCAATTTTTGTTGAAGAACTAGAAGAGGTTAAAGACAAAACTAGACCTGTAATCTTTTCTGCGCACGGTGTACCAAAAACTATACCGTTGCAAGCTGATAGCTATAAAATGGAATACATAGACGCCACATGTCCTCTTGTTTCAAAAGTTCACAGAGAAGCTGAAAACCTCTATAAAGCAGGCTATCACATTGTGCTTATAGGGCACAATAACCACCCAGAAGTTATTGGTACTATGGGGCAATTGCCAGAGGGTGCTATTGATTTAATTCAGGACGAACATGATGTTGAAACATATAAATTAGATCAAAATAAAAAGATTGCCTACGTTACACAAACAACACTGTCCATTGATGATACAAAAAATATAATAAAATCTCTTAAGAAAAAATTTCCTGAAATTAAAGCACCATTTAAAGAAGATATTTGTTACGCAACTACTAACCGTCAATCAGCTGTTAAAAATATTGCAAAACAATGTGATATGTTTTTTGTTTTAGGAAGTAAAAATTCTTCTAATTCAGTTCGCTTAGTCGAAGTGGCTGAACAAGCTGGCTGCCCGCATGCTGAATTAATACACTCAGAAAGCAAGATTCCCTTTGAACGATTACAAAACTGTAAAACGATTGGCATTTCATCAGGAGCATCTGCTCCGGAAATTCTAGTTGATAATTTCATCAATAAACTGAAGGATAAATTTAAAATAAAGATTGAAGAAGTTGAAATTATAAAAGAAAACATTGTTTTTAAAGTCCCTGCAAAATTAAATTAAATGGCCGTATATACAAAAATAAAGAATAAAGATGTCCTCACATTAAGTAATGATTACAAAATAGGTAGAGTAACTAAATTTGAGGGTATAAAAAAAGGAATAGAAAATACAAATTATCTATTAAGGACAAGCAAAAAAAAATATATCTTAACAATCTTTGAAAAAAGAGTTCAAAAAAGAGATTTACCTTTCTTCATGAGCTTAATGGAGGGGCTAAATCAAAAGAAAATTATTTGTCCTAAACCGTTAAAAAACAGCAATGGTAAGCATTTAAGTACAATTCAAAATAAACCGTTCTGCATTGTGACTTTTTTAAAGGGCGCAGATAAAACTAATCTTAATTATAAAAATTGTTTTGATATAGGTAAAAATATTGCAAAATTTCATAAAGTTACGAGCAAAATAAAATTATATAGAGAAAACTCTATGTCTATTAGCAAATTAGGTAACTTATTAAAATCCATCAAGTTTACATCTAATAAAGTAGCCCCAAAACTAGAACCTACACTTAAAGCATGCCTAAAAAATATTAAAAATCAGTGGCCCAAAAAGTTACCCGCTGGGATCATTCATGGAGATTTATTTATAGATAATATTTTCTTTAACAAAAATAAATTTTCTGGATTTATTGATTTTTATTTTTCAAGTAATGATTATCTAATGTATGAGATTGCAATTTGCATAAACGCATTATGTTTTGATAAAAAAAGAAATTCTTTTGTAATGAATAATAAAAAAATTAAAAACTTAATTGATGGATATGAAAGCATAAGACCTTTTTCAAATAAAGAAAAAGATGCATTAAATATATTATGTAGAGGAGCTGCTTTAAGATATCTGCTAACTAGGATTTATGATTATTTTAATACCCCTAAAACTGCTTTAATTCAAATTAAAGATCCCAACGAATATTTACAAAAACTAATTATCCATAACAATCTAAATAGCTACAAAGATTATTATAAGTAATGATAAAAATTTATACTGATGGCTCTTGTTTGAATAATCCTGGAAATGGTGGTTGGGCAGCAATTATCAATATTAATAATGAAGTAAAAAAAATTAGCGGCAGTGTAAAAGATACAACTAATAATAAAATGGAACTGATGGCTCCAATTAAAGCACTTCAAACCATAGAAGAAAAGCAACCAATTGAAATTTATACAGACTCACAATATTTGAGATTAGGCATTACTGATTGGGTACATAAATGGATAAAAAATAATTGGCTGACTTCAAAAAAAGAACCAGTAAAAAATAAAGAACTTTGGATTCAGCTTTATGATTTAAATAAATCCCATGAAATTAAATGGATATGGGTTAAGGCACACGCTGGAAATATTTTAAATGAAGAGGTCGACTTGCTAGCAAAGCAAGCTGCAGAATTAAACTAAATTTAAAAAATTTTGGGCAGCAGATATTTCACATGCACCCGTATCCTCTTCTTCTTGTAATTTAATTACTTTAAGGTTGTCAATTAGCATTGTGTATCTGTTTGATCTTATACCTAATCCTCTGGCACTTTTATCAACATCTGCACCTATTGCTTTCGTAAAACTTAAAAATGGATCTGCCATCATCAAAATTTTATCTTTAACATTCTGACTTTTTCCCCATGCATCCATTACGAATGGATCATTTACTGAAATGCATACTATGTAATCCACACCTTTTGCCTTGTATTTTTCATGATTATCAACATATCCAGGCAAATGTTTAGCTGAACAAACTGATGTGTAAGCACCTGGTAAACCAAATAAAACTATCTTCTTATCCTTAAAAAATTCTAATGTATTTTTCTTAACAGGATTTCCATCTTCCATAATAAAAAATTCAGAATTAGGTATTTTATCATTTTCTTTTAATTTCATTGTATTTTTTCCTTAATATATTTTTGGGTTTTACTTAGATTATTTGATATAATATCGTAATTTTCTTTTTCATCCATAACATACTTTAGTTCGTCAGGTAGTTCTGGTTTGATACCAATTGATTTATCTATTGCATCAGGAAATTTACATGGGTGTGCTGTTACCAAAACAATATTATTACCATCTATATTTACTTTGTTTAAGGCTCCAAAGCCTATCGCGCTATGAGGATCCAGTATAATATCATATTTAGTATAAACCTCTTTAATAATATCTAAAACCTCCTTTTCATTAATGCTTGCTGATAAAAAATCTTTATTTATTTTTTCCATTTTGCTTTTTGGAATAATATATTTACCTTCTTCTTTAATATCAGTCATGATCTTTTGGGTTTCATTATCATCACAATCATTCAGATCATATACCAATCTTTCAAAATTGCTGGCGATTTGAATATCCATACTTGGTGAATTTGTTTCAAAAACACTTTCAGCTTCATATTTTCCACTTGAAATTGCTCTATGCAAAATATCATTTTGATTTGTAGCAACTATAAGTTTGTTTATTGGTAGACCCATTTTTTTAGCTAGATAACCCGCATACACATCTCCAAAATTGCCTGTTGGTACTGAGAAGTTAACCGGTCTATCGTCTCGGATTTGGAAATATGTGTAAAAATAATAAACAACTTGTGCAATAATTCTTGCCCAATTTATCGAATTCACACCAGACATATTAATTGATTTAGAAAATTCTTTATCTGCAAACATTGATTTAACTAAATTTTGACAGTCGTCGAAGTTACCTTCTATCGCTATATTAAAGACATTTTTTTCTTTAATAGTTGACATTAGTTTTCTTTGAACAAGTGAAACTTTATTGTGAGGGTGAAGAACAAATATATTCATATTCTTTTTCCCCTTGATTGCATCTATTGCAGCAGCACCTGTGTCTCCCGATGTTGCAACTACAACATTTATATTTTTATTAGTTTTGTTTAAATAAAATTCATAAAAGTTTCCCAACAATTGCATCGCTATATCTTTAAAGGCAAGTGTTGGACCATGAAATAACTCTAAAAGCTTAGTGTCACCTACTTTAATTAAATCTACAGCATTGTCTTTTCTAAACACAGAATATGACTTTTCAACAATATCTGATAATTCATTTACCGTCATAAAATCACCAATAAATGGGTAAATTATTTTTTTTGCTAAGTCCTGGTAATTTAAGCTACTTAATGATTCAAGCTCCACAGCACTGTATTTTTTAACTTCCCTAGGGACAAACAAGCCCCCATCATCCGCAAGTCCTTTGATAAATACTTCCTCAAAGCTATATTCTTTTGAATTGTCTCTAGTGCTAATATATTTCATTTATGATTATAGGATACTTTACCGTAATTTTTTTTAGGAACAATATTTAAATTAGACTATCTATCAAAAATAATACAAAGATTAAAAATAAATACAAAATTGAATAAGCAAATACTTTTTTTGCTTTCTTTAAATCAAATTTATTTTTCTTATGTTTATATAGGTCAAAACAAATATAAATATAATAAATTGTAAGAATTAATACCGGTATGAAATAGGTTAAACCTGAAAAGTTAATCAAATATGGAAAAGTGATGACTGGTAACATTAATAAAGAATAAATAAAAATATGTACTTTTGTTTTTTCAATACCGTCAGTTAAAGGTAGCATTGGAATTTTTGCTTTTTTATAATCATCAGCTTTATATAGGCTCAATGCCCAAAAATGAGAGGGTGTCCAAAAAAAAATTATCAAAAATAAGGTTAATGGCTCTAAACTAATTGTATTAGTGGCTATAGTCCACCCGATAACAGGTGGCAATGCTCCGGCTACTCCACCAATAACAATGTTTTGTGGTGTTTTTTTTTTTAACCATATTGTGTAAATAAAAAGATAAAAGAATATTGTAAATAACAACAATGATGCTGATAATAAATTTGTAAAATAGTTTAAAGCTACAACTGAAATTATTGACAACAATACTCCAAAGATAAGTGCCTGCTTTCTATTAATTTTACCAGTTGGAATTGGCCTCAAGCATGTTCTTGTCATGAGTGCATCTAAATCTGACTCATACCACATGTTTAAACATCCCGCTGCACCAGCGCCTAACGCAACTAAGGTTATGCCTATCATGGCATTAACAATATCTATATTGGAATTGGAAGTTAAAAGGCCAACAGCACACGTAAAAACAACAAGAGACATAACTCTTGGCTTCATTAACAAATATAAGGATTTAATATAAATATTTATATTTAGTGGGGTAGTTTTTTTTATAATCATATTGGATAAAAGTACTCTACAGCTAATCTATATTTATTAAAATAAATATAAGAGATATTACCATTCCAATAATTAAAATATGATTACCTAAATCAAAGATTCCAACTTGTTTATTTTTTTTATCAATAAATCTTCTGCTGAGAGGCAAATTGTCATATGGGTTAATTTTAATTGACGGACTTTTTTCTTTTTGAGCTTCTATTTTTAATTGAGTGCCAAACCATGTGGCATAAATAAAAAGTAAAAAAAATATTATCACCCCACCAAGTACAGTAAAACCAGTCATATAATTATCCTCCTATAAAAAAATATAATAATCTTGTAAAAACAGTGTATTTAGCTTCTGCTGCCATTAGCCCAATGAAGCAAGCTATTGCTGTCATTGGCCACAAAAGAACATTAACCAAGGCATATCTCTCCCAAAATAAATGCATAAAAAAAGCCATTATTAGCCCAGCTTTAAGAAACATAAATATTAGAATTAAAGTCCATCTTAATAACCCCTGAAATTGAAACCAGTCGACCATGTAAGAAAAGAAACTAAGTACAAATAATAATCCCCAAATCCATAAGTAGATTCCTATCTTATGTGTTGAAGCAACTGTTTCTTTGTTTTCTATCTCATCCATAATCTAGTTTACCATAAATAAAAGAAGGCAAATATAAATACCCATACTAAATCAACAAAATGCCAATAAAGTCCTAAGATTTCTATTGCTACATAGTCTGATTTCATTGAAGTAAAAAATCCTCTTTTACCTTTGTCAAAATCACCTCTAAAAACTTTTCTTGAATAAATAAATAAGAAGATCACACCAATCGAGACGTGTGTTCCATGAAATCCAGTGATCATAAAAAAGAAAGAACCAAACTGTTTAGCTCCAAAAGGATTTTCCCACGGTCTGACACCTTCATGTATTAGCTTAGACCATTCAAATGCTTGCATGCCAACAAAAGTAAGCCCCCCTATAGCTGTAGCTAATATTAACCAACCACACATTTTTCTATTTTTTTCATATCCATATTTAACCGCAAGAGCCATGGTTCCACTGCTAGTAATTAAAACAAATGTCATAATTGCAATTAATAATAATGGAACAGCTACGCCATTGACATGTAATGAAAAAACCTCACTTGTGTTTGGCCAATCCACTACAGTAGAAGTTCTTCCTTTCATATATGAAATTAAAAAACAGCTAAATATAAAAGTGTCACTCAGTAGAAAAATCCACATCATAACTTTACCCCATTGAACACCTTTAAAGGCAGTTTGATCTGATCCCATATCCTGAGACATGCCTTTAAAACCTCCGGGTAAATTATTTAATGAATTATCTGACATTTAAATTGATTAAGTTTTTTCAACCTCCGCACTTATAACTTCACTTGGTGGGGTTGTTTGAGTTATATAATCTTCTTTTGCTCCTGGTACATTAAAGTCATAAGGCCATCTATGAATAACGGGCAATTTTTCTCCCCAGTTACCATGAGCTGGCGGCACTTCTGGAGTTAACCACTCTAAAGAATTTGCTTTCCAAGGATTTTTTCCAGCTGGTTTTCCAATACTCAAACTTACTACTATATTGTAAATAAATATAAGCTGTGAGAAACCAACAATTAAAGCTGCTACAGTTATAAATTCATTCATTCCTATTGCAGAAGTCACATAAGGACTGTCATACATTTCAAAATACCTTCTTGGTACTCCGATAAAACCCAGATAGTGCATGGGGAAATAAATGGAATAAGCCCCTAAAAAAGTGAACCAAAAATGCCACTTACCTAATTTTTCACTTAACATTCTTCCTGTAACTAAGGGAAACCAATGATAAACAGCTCCCATAATTACCATAAGCGGGGCGATCCCCATTACCATATGAAAATGGGCTATGACAAAATAAGTATCAGATAGTGGAATATCCACAGCAACGTTGCCTAGAAAAATTCCAGTAATCCCACCATTTACAAAGGTCACAATAAAACCTAGGCAAAAAAGCATTACAGTATTCATTCTTATGTTGGCTCTAAATAGTGTGATTATCCAGTTATAAACTTTCAATGCAGTTGGTACTGCAATAATAAGAGTGGTTGTTGCAAAGAAAAACCCAAACCAAGGATTCATTCCACTAACATACATGTGATGAGCCCAAACAAAGAAACTTAAAGCACCAATACCAACGATAGCCCAAACCATCATTCGATATCCAAAAATATTTTTTCTAGCATGAACTGATATTAAATCTGAAACTATTCCAAAAGCAGGAAGGGCTACAATATAAACTTCAGGGTGTCCAAAAAACCAAAATAAATGCTGGAAAAGAACTGGACTTCCACCACCATAACTTAATACTTCTCCTGCCTGAACAATTGTTGGCATAAAGAAACTAGTTCCAAGCATCTTATCTAAAGTCATCATAATGCAGCTAACCAATAAAGCTGGGAAAGCTAACATTGCTAAAGCAGTTGCTGTAAAAATCCCCCAGATAGTCAATGGCATTCTCATTAATGTCATGCCTCTAGTACGTGCTTGTAAAATTGTGATTAAATAATTTAATCCACCCATAGTAAATCCAATTACAAATAAAGATAAAGAAACAAGCATCAAAATAATTCCCATATTTGATCCTGGGGTACCTGGTAAAATTGCCTGAGGTGGATAAAGTGTCCAGCCTGCTCCAGTTGGTCCACCAGGAACAAAGAAGCTGGCCATAAGAACACAAACTGCAATAAAAAACATCCAAAAGCTAACCATGTTTACATACGGGAAAACCATATCTCTTGCACCAACCATTAAAGGAATTAAATAATTTCCAAAACCTCCCAAAAATAATGCTGTTAAAAAATAAACTACCATTATCATTCCATGCATAGTTACAAATTGATAATAGTGTTCGGCAGTAATAAATGGAACTAATTCTGGAAAACCTAATTGCAAACGCATTAGCCATGAAAGCACTAAACCAACAATTCCTGTAAATACTGCAGTAAGAAAATATTGTACTCCAATAACTTTTGCATCCTGACAAAAAATCCACTTCGTAATAAAGCTATGACCGTGATATAAATCTTGTTCTGGAAGCTCTGCAGGTCTTACATAATCAATATCTTTTGACGAACCAGAAGAGCTCGAAGTAATCTCTGAAGACTGTGCTTTAATTGGTGTATTTTTTTGGTTATATTCGTCTGACATATTGTTTTAATTATTATTTTTTGCAACTATTATTGATTTTAATTTATCGTTATTTTGTTTTGCTATTAAATCTGAAAAAGTTTCTTGTTCTTTAATCCAGTTGTCATAATTGCCTTCACTTTGAACTATGACTTTTGCTCTCATAGCATAGTGACCTACCCCACAGTATTCGGCACATAAAACCTCATACTCCCCCAATTTATTTGGTTCAAACCAATAATAAGTAATTATTCCAGGAATAGCATCCATCTTTGCTCTAAATTGAGGTACATAAAAATTATGCAAAACATCAAGTGATCTTAATAAAATTTTTACTGGCCTATTTGTTTTTAGGTGAAGCACATCGTCTTGAATTAAAATATCATCTTTTCCATTTGGGTCATCCAAATTCATTCCAAAAGGATTGTCGTCACTAATTTTTGCTACATGAGCAGTGCCTAATATTCCATCTTCACCTGGCAATCTATATTGCCATCCCCATTGCCACGCATTCACCTCGACGTGCAATGCATTTTTGGGAGTATTAATATAATTGTTATAAACAATAAGTCCTGGTGCCAAAAGAGCTATCACTCCTATAGTGGTCGCAATAGTTAATATTTTTTCTAATTTATGATCTTCTGGTTTGTATTCAACCATACGACCTTCTTTATAAGAATACTTTAAAATGCAGTACACCATGAATAAACAAACTAAAATAAATACTCCACCACCAATCCAAAAAGTTAAATTAATTGTATCATCCATTGCTCCCCAATTTGAAGCTATGTCTGTCCACCACCATGGAGTAAAAATATGGAACAAAACTGAACCAACAATTACTCCTAAAAATATAATTCCTGCGTGCATAATTTTAGAGTTATAGAAGAAATATACACATAATCTAGAGACAAAATGTCTTAATAAATTAGCAAATAAGCCTATATAACTCTATCAAATATGCTAGAAAAATTTGAAATTTATATAATTATACTTATTTTGGTGTTTCTTTTTTATGTTGTAATTTCACTAGGCGCAGGGGGTTTTTCAAAAAAAGAAAAAAAACCAGAAGTAAAAAAATATTTAAGATCTGTAAATATCTTATTAATTTTCATAGTTATTGTTGGAACTGTTTTAATGTTGTTTCTTTAAAAAACTTAACTAAGTAACGCTCGGCACCAAGCAATAACAGTATCATTAAAAACATACATAATTAAAAAAAACATAGCCCAAACAATTAATAAAAAAATCCAATAGAGAGATAAGGCTTCTATACTTTTTTTATGACTTGTAATTTCTTTCTGTTCAAGTTTGCTAATTTTAGAAAAAACTTTTCCCCAAAAAAATAATCCGCCAAGCAAATGAAGTCCGTGTAGTGCTGTGAATATATAAAAAGACGAAAAATAATTATTCGTAGATACATAATTTCCATCTTTCATTAACTGAAACCAAAAAAATATTTGCCCAAATAAGAAGACGTAACTTAAAAATCCAACTATAAGTAAGTTTTTTTTAATTTTTTCATAAATATTTTTTTTTAAATCTTTTGTAATTTTATTAAAAAAATAAGTTACGGATAATAAAATTAGAGTATTTACCCATAGTAAATTTGGTTTTAGTAAATATTGTGTATCTTGCGTTGTTGGAATGCTATAAAGATAACCCGTAATAATTAGACTGAATAATACAGTGCTTACACCAAAAATTACTATGACAGCTGATGTTTGATTTGAAATATCAAATGTTTTACCTTGATGATAATTATCTGTTGCCATCTGCTCTTTATCCCAAGGTTTGTCAGACAGTGCGCCAAAAAGTTTCTTAAAAAATTTAGACATAATTGTTATCTGTAATATATAATGATTAAATTATGAAATTAAAGACTTCAATTACGATACTGGGAGGTTGCTTAGCAATTTTTATATTTATTATGCTACCTATTGTATTATCGGTACAAGAAAAAAAGGAGGATATTGTCGCATCGTATACTGGTTCTACATTTATATTAAAAGATGTGAATAATAACCCAGTAACAGAAAAATCTTTTCAAGGGCCATTAACTGCAATTTTTTTTGGTTTTACAAACTGCCCTGATATATGTCCACTGACCTTAGCTAATCTAGATGAAATTATTGGAAAATTAGATGATGTGGAAAAAGAAAAATTCAAAATTTATTTTGTAAGTATTGATCCCGAAAGAGATAAACCTGAAATAATTAAAAATTATCTAAATTCATTTAAAAATGAAATTTATGGAATAACAGGAGATCCTGAAAAAATATTTTTACTTTCAAAATCTTGGGGTGTTTTAAGTGAAAAAATTTTTAATGAAGATGGTAGTTACTTAATTAACCATAGCTCTTCAATACTTTTACTTAATAATGGAAAATACATTGATCGTATTAGTCATCATGAAAATTTAAATAATATTTTTAAAATAGTTAAGAAATATTTATAAATCTAAACAGTAATTAATTATAGAAATTGCAGAAATAACTGCTGTTTCTGATCTTAATATATTTTTATTTATTTTGATTGGTTGAACACCTTTAAATGAAAGAATTTGCTCCCTTTCAGCCTCTGAGAAATCACCTTCTGGACCAGTGATTATACATGTTGGATTTTCTGTTAATTTTTCTAAATCTATTTTTTTATTGTGAGAGTTTAGATCGGTAAATATTAGATCCATTTTCTTAGTATTTAAAAAAAATTTTAAATTTTGTGGTTTTTCAATAGAAGGTACATTAATTCTATTTGACTGTTCTGCGGCTTCTATAATAACTTTCTCAATTCGTTCTTTATTTATTTTTCTAAC
>Ga0209403_10006993_pt1 | contig 11241 bp, 10 predicted proteins | sample ArcticOcean_MG_C_8_FD_187440 | JGI IMG/M metagenome (GOLD analysis project Ga0209403, IMG submission 187440) | Marine microbial communities from western Arctic Ocean - ArcticOcean_MG_CB11_86 (SPAdes) (version 2) | ecosystem: Environmental > Aquatic > Marine > Oceanic | place: Arctic Ocean... | reverse complement strand
AGAAAAAATTAGAGCATCTTTTAGTATTTTAAAAAATTATAAAAAAATTAAAGAAACACATAGAAAAATAGAAAAGGAAAAAATTATTTCAGATCAACAAATTATACAAAAATTTTCTAATGATATAGAAATTCCAATGGAAGTAAGTGATTCATTTACATCATCTTTATTTAATGGAATAATTATATTTCTTGGTAAAATTGTGAAAAAAATAATTTAATTTTTCAGATTTTGAAAATATTTGAGTGTTAATTCAATTCCTTTTGAAAGAGAAATTTTAGGTTTCCAACCAAGTTTTTTTAATTTTGAATTATTAACTATAAAATTTCCAACATCGACTTTTGAAGTATATTTTGGAGATTTGATATATTTGACTTTTGCATTTGTGTAAGATTCTAATAAATTACCTAATTCATGAAACCAAGTTTTTTTACCAGATGAAATCCAATAAATATTTCCAGATTTTCCTTTTCTCATGATAGTTTTAATTCCAGATATAACATCTGAAACATAAATTAAATCTCTAAAAAATTTACCATTATCATAAATTGTAATATCTTTACCTTGAAAAGCCCTATAAATTAAATAATTAACTGCATTTTTTGTAGGAATTACTTGTTCATTAGGACCAAATGAATTTGTGATTCGAAAAATTCTAGTATCAATTCCATAAAGATCATGATAAATTTTACAATAATGCTCACTCAAAAGTCTATTTGCACCATAAATTGTTGTAGGATTAGTAATTGAATTTTCATTTACAGGGAGTTTATTTGGTTTTCCAATTACAACAAAAGTACTTCCAAGAATAAATTTACAGTTTTTATTCATTTTTCGAACTGTTTCTAAAATCCTTAAAGTTGATTTTGAATTAATATCAATATCATAAAGAGGATTTTCAAATGATTGTGAATGAGAAGTTTGACCTGCTAAATGAATAATTAAATCAGGATTTATAATTTCAATGTTTTTTTCAAGTAAATTTTTTTTAGTAATATCCAAATAATTAATTTTTAAATTTTTATGAAATGATCTAATATTAGATATTTTCTTTTTACTTTTTGATAAGATTGTTATTTGATTATTTTTACTAATGAGATTTTGAACTAGATGGCTTCCAATAAAACCCAAACCACCAGTAATAATTATATTCACAAAAAAATTAAAGATCAATACTTAAAAAGTGATTCCATTAAAAGAAATGATTATTTTAAATTTTCATAAATTTTTGCAGTTTTTTCACATATTATTTTCCAGTCTACACTTTTTGAAAATCCTAATGCATTATTTGAAAAATTAGTAATATTAGAAAATATTTTTTCAAATTGAATTAAATAATCATCGAAATCAGGATAATGAAAAATATTTCCAGCCTTAGATTTTTCAATTATCTCTAAATGTGGTTCAATGTCAGAAAGTAACAAAGGTTTACTAGATGACATTGCTTCTAATGTAGGAACAGGGCATACTTCAAATTGACTTGCAGATACATAAATATCTGAAGAAGCGTATCGCATACTCAATTCATCATTAGTAATTTTTCCAGTTAATTCTACAAATTTTTGTAAATTCAATTTATTAATTAATAATTTTAGAGATTCAAATTCTTCACCAAATCCAATTATTTGTAAATGAGCTTTAGGGTATTTTTTTAATAATTTAGGCATGGCATTAATCAAAAATGAAGTTTTTTTATATTCTCTTAATGCACTTACAAAAATTAATTCTGGACTTCCAGTTCTATATTTTTTAACTAAATCTGGAGAATAGAATGATGTATCTACACCATTATACACTACTTCAGATTCAACATGTCCAATCATATTTTCCATTTGACTAATTCCAGACTTGGAAACAGAAATAATCTTAGAAATTTTTTTATGAAAAAGTTTCATCATAAAAATAAAATTTTTTCTTTGAATAAAATTAGATGCACCATGATAATGAAGTATTACTGGCTTTGTAAATTTTTTAAATAATAAATAATAATTAACACGTGGTTGATGTGAATGAATAATATCAAAATCTAAATAATCTAAACCTTTTGTAAGAAGTTTAAATTTACTTAATTTTATCATTTTAATATTATTAGGTGGATTTGATGAAAAAGAAAATGCACCAATTGCAGTGGTGTAACCTAATTTAGATAATCCAAGACACAAATTATCTATAACAGTTGTATGGCCATGTGTAGCAGGATATTTTGCTACAACCATGAGTACAGAGGTTCCCAAATTGCAATATTTTAAATTCGCTCATTTATTAGTATGATGAATTGAATGAAGTATATTATTATAAAAAAATAATTAAACTTGAATTATGGAAAAAAATAAAATTTTAGTTACAGGTGGAGCAGGATTCATAGGTAGTCATTTAGTAGATAGATTAGTCAAAGAAAAAAAGAATGTTATCGTAATTGATAATTTATCACATGGTAAAATTAAAAATATTCAAAAACATTTAAAATTAAAAAATTTTGAATTTTATAAAAATGATATTACCTCAACAAAAAATTTAGAGCACCTCAAAAATGTGAAAACAGTTTTTCATATTGCAGCATATCCAGAAGTTAGAACGGGAGTAGATAATCCATCATTTGCATATAAAGAGAATGTTTCAAAAACATTTCAATTATTAGAAATGATTAGAAAATCAAATGTTAAAAAAATTATTTTTACATCATCATCTGTTGTTTATGGAGAACCAAATATTATTCCAACACCAGAAAAATATGGTCCATTAAATCCAATTTCAATATATGGTGGTTCAAAACTTGCATGTGAAGGACTTATTTCATCATATTGTAATACATATAGAATTAAAGCAGTAATGTTTAGATTTGCAAATGTTATAGGATCAAGAAGTACACATGGCGTAATCTGGGATTTCATTCATAAACTTAAAAAAAATCAAAATAAATTAGAAATTTTAGGAAATGGAAAACAAACAAAATCATATATTCATATTAAAGATTGTATAGATGGTTTACTAATTTCTGAAAAAAATAATAATCAAAATGTGGAAATTTATAATTTGAGTAATAAAGATTGGATAGATGTAATGTCAATTGCAAAAATTGTTTGTAAAACAATGAAAGTTGATAAATCGGTAATAAAACTTTCTGGTGGAACAAAAGATGGAAGAGGATGGATTGGAGATGTTAAAAAAATGAGACTGGATATTAAAAAAATAAAAAAAGAAGGATGGATTCCGTCAATAAATAGTAAAAAATCTGTAGAAAAGGCATGTATTGAAACGATAGCTGATTTAAAAAATTAATATTTTTCTGCCAGAATATGACCTAATTTTGTATTTTCAATTTTTAGAATATTTACTTTAAATCCATATGATTCTAATGTTTGTTTAATATTTTGATATCCATTATGATATTCAATTTGAATATGAGTAAATTTTTGTAATAATTCTTTAGGAGTGTTTAAAACTATATCATATTCACACCTTCACAATCTAATTTCAAAATTCCATTAGTAAAATTTTGAATTTTTAAAATATCCATTAAACTGATTAGAGGAATTTTAATACCATCTTTAGATTCTTTTAAATTTGATCTCATTGTACTGTTAAAATTTGGATCTAAAATAATATCAGATGAAGTAGATGCACATCCAGATAATTTAATATCAATAAAATTTTCTAAATTATTAATTTTAATATTTTTTTAACATTTCAAAATTTTTTGGGTATGGTTCTATTGCAATTACTTTTTTTGCACCACGAATAGCAAAATAAATAGATGTGTCTCCAGTACATGCGCCAATATCAATTACAACTTTATTTTTTACTGGTAGATTTTCATATGTTCCATTATTAAATGCAAGTAATGTATCTAAATTTTGTTTAATTCCATATGTAGTAATTTTTTTTAAATTATAATCAAAAAAAGATAAATCAAAAGAAGCATAATCATTTTTTTCATCATAGATGACATTTTTATGAATTTCTAGAAGTGAATACAATGCTATTTCATCTTTTGAATTTAAAATTTTTATTTCATTATTTCTCAATATTCCTTTTATAGGATAATTTTTTTGAAAATCATTTAAAATTATATCTAAATAATTAGAATATGTTTTACGATATAGATTAAACCATGTAACTTTATTTTTTAATCCATTAAAAAATCCAATAATATTATGATATATTGATGTATTATATCGGGTAGTCATTAGATAATTTTATTCTCTTAGAGTTAATTATCTTTGTAACTAATAGTAGAAGCAGTTTTTAACTCTAATCATGAATTTAAAAATAATTGAAATTTACAAATCAGTCATTAATTACGAATAATTATCTATGTTTAGAGATAATTTTTTGGAGAATGTATTGAACTGGGAAAATATACGAAATTCTTCAAGAATTAAAAATATTTCAATATTATCTATATCCACAATTACAGGGAATGCTATTTCAGGTATTTTTTGGTTATATCTTGCAGGATTAATGGGAGAAGAAAGTTATGGAGAACTTGGGTATCTTATTGCAATAGCTGGAATTACATCCAATGTAGTGTTAATCGGTGGTGTATGGACAATGACGATATATACTGCAAAAAAGGTAGATGTTCAACCAGTTTTATATTTAATATCCATAATTTCAAGTGGAATTAGTGCATTAATTTTATATTTTCTTTTTCAAAATGCTGGATTAAGTATATTTGTAATTGGATTTGTAATTTTTAATTTAACACTTGCAGAAGTAAATGGTAGAAAATTATACACAGATTATTCAAAATTTTTTATTTTACAAAAAATATTTTTTGTTTTAATTTCTTTAGGTCTTTTCCAATTTATTGGGCCAGAAGGAATACTGATTGGATATGGACTATCATATATTCCATTTTTTAAAAGAATGTATATTTCATTAAGAACCAATAATTTTAATTTTAAATTTTTAAAAGAAAAATCAGGATTTATTGCAAATAATTATTCATTAGATATGATTAGTGCTGTTGGTGGACAAATTGATAAATTAATGATAGTACCACTATTTGGATTTGGATTATTAGGTAATTACTATTTGGGATTACAAGTTGTATCAATGTTAGGAATTATTCCAGGTGTGATTTTCACATATATACTGCCACAGGATGCGAGTGGTTCATCAACTAAAAAATTAAGAATGTTAACAATTTTGGGTTCAGTAATTTTAGCAATTTTAGGAGTATTCTTAGCACCAATTTTAATTCCAATAGTTTTTCCTGAATATGAAGAATCACTTATTTTAATTCCAATTTTAAGTATTTCAATTATACCAGGTACGATTACATCAATGTATACCTCAAAATTTTTAGGTAAAGAAAAAAGTTTGTATGTATTAATTGGATATCTCATATCTGCTTCTGCATTAGTTTTAGGAATCTTAATTTTAAGTGAAATTTTTGGAGTTATAGGATTAGCAATAGCATATGTTGGATCAATGAGTTTACAAGCAATATTTCTAGTGATAATGAATTATTTTAAGAGAGATATTTTTAGAGAGAAAATGAATCATGAATAATAAATTATCAAATATAATAAAAAATGAATTTTATAATCAAAATAAAAAATTTATTTTTTTGCTCATACCAATAATAATTAGTTCATATTTAATTAAAATTTATTATTTTGAATCAGGAATTGGTTTAACATTTGATTCATTAGGATATTTTTTTTATGCTGTAGATATTACAATTTTAGGACATTTACCTGAAAATTATACATTAGCAAATAATTTTTGGTCTATAATTTTATCTTTATTTTTTACATCATTTGAATTTGAAAATACAATACAGTACATGGATTTACAAAAAAATATATCAATAATTATATCTACATTAACAATAATTCCAATTTATTTTTTAGCTAGAAAATTTTTTAGTAGTAAATATTCAATTATCGCTGCAATAATTTTTGCTTTTGAGCCTAGACTTATTCAAAATTCAATATTAGGAATAACTGAACCATTGTATATTTTATTTGGCGTATTAACTTTACTTTTTTTCTTTTCATCAAATAAAAAAATTATATACTTTTCATTTCTTTTTGCAGGACTTGTAACAATAACAAGAGGAGAAGGACAAATTTTATTTTTTATTATCAGTATAATGTTTTTTATTAGATTTAGAAAAGAAAAATTAGTAATTCCAAAATATTTAATTGGATTAGGAATATTTTTATTAATTTTGATACCTATGATGGAATATCAAATAGAAACGCAAGGAAATGATTCTACATTTGGAAGAGCAATTATTACAATTGCGCATCACACACAAGATGAAAACGAGACTGATGGAGAATCAGGTGCCCCATTTTTTATACGTGGAATTGAAAATTTTACTAAGTTTTTTGTTTGGGATTTAATACCATTATTCATATTATTTGTTCCAATTGGAATTTTTTATTTATTCAAAAAACCAGATTTTAAAAAAATAACTTTAATTTTAGCAGGAATAGGTATGTCAATTCCTGCATTTTATGCATATTCTATACCATTACCAGATACACGATATCTATTCATGTTATACCCTATTTTTTGTATAATCAGTCTATTTGCTATAAAAAAATATTCTTATTATTTGAAAAATGAAAATATACTATTAATTATAATTATAATTGGAATTATTTTTTCATCAATAATATTTTTAGAAACAAAAACAACAAATGGTTTTGATAAATATGAAATTTATGAAATTATGAAAATAATTGTTCAAGAACCTAAAGTAATGAATTCATTTTATCCAGAGGATAGTTATTTAGAGCCTGCAATATATCCTGAAAAATGGAATAATTTTAAAAATTTGATTTCAAATACAAGAATGGAAGAAGGGAATATTAGAAATTTGATTTCAAATCCAATTGTAATTATTTCAACAAACGAAAATAATTCAATTGAGGAATTTATTAAAAATAATAATAAATTAACTCACATTATAACTGATCAAAATGAAAACAGACCAAAATTTTTAAAAGATATTTTTGAAAATGAAAATAAGTATGAATTTTTGATAAAAGAATTTGATTCAAAGGATTTGGGTTACAATTATCATATTAAAGTTTTTAAAATTGATAAATAAATTAAGTATAGTTACCTATACTTAATAAATTATCTTGATCAAAAAGATTTTTTTGTAAAATATTTCTTCCATCATAAATTAATAATGGTTTTTTTACATTTTTAAAATTTAATTTAGATAATTTGCCATACATATTATGATCTGTTGATATAAAAATTAAATCAGCATTTTTTGTAACTATTGATAAATTTTTTGATAGAGTAATATTTTTTGGTAATTCATCATCTTGTGTAATGAATGGATCATGTACTGATACAATACATCCAAGTTTTAAAAATTCATTAACTACAGAATATGTTGGTGAAAGTCGTTTATCTGTAACTTCTCCTCTAAATCCTAATCCTAAAATTGCAATTTTTTTATTTTTTGGTAATTTTTTATTATTTTTAAGAATCTTAATTGATTCTTTAACACATTTTTTAGGCATTTGATCATTTATTGTTCTAGAAAATTCTAAAATATTCATAGATTTTCCAATATTTTTTGCGGATTCTATTATAATTCTAGGATATACTGGAATACACAAACCACCTACTCCAGTTCCAGGATAATGTAAATGGCAAAATGGTTGTGAATTTGCAGCTTTACGAGCATCCCAATAATTAATGCCAATTTTTTCACAATAGCCTGCAAGTTGATTTGCAAGTGCAATATTGACATCTCTATAAACACCTTCAAAGAGCTTTTCAGCTTCTGCTGTAGCCAAATTTGGCATAGATAATACACCTTTTTTAGAAATTATTTTTAAAAATTTATTTCCAAAATCAAGACTTTTTTTCCCTAAACCTGCAACAATTGCCGGATAATTTTCTTCAATATCTTGTATTGCTCTTCCTTCAAAAATTCTTTCTGGATTATAAATGAGAAAGAAATCACGTTCTCCTTTTAATTTACTCTCTTTTTCTAATATAGGTAAAACAATTTTTTCAGTAGTTCCAGGAGGAACTGATGGAGATAAAATTACTACGTCTCCTTTTTTTAATCCTTTAGCGATGGATTTAGTTGCAGAAATAACATATGTTAAATCAGATTTAGATTTTTTTAATGCAACTGGAACAACAATTATTTTAATATCAGAATCTTTTGATGCTAAAATTCCATTATTTGTTACAATTAAATTTTTATTTTTAATAGATTTTGAAAGGATGTCAGATACAAATGGCTCCTTACTATGAGATTTTCCATTTTTTATATCTAAAAGTAATTTTTTTGATATATCCACACCAATTACTTTAGCACCAGCCTTAAGCCAACATGCAGTAATTGAACCACCCACATTACCCAATCCATAAATTGCAATTATTTTCTGTTGATTTTTAATTAAATTTTTTAAAATTGTCAAAAAGATCATTGATTTACAATATAGCTATTATTTTAGTTCAATGATTCTTTAACCAATTAACAGTTTTTTCTAAACCATCTATTACAGATGTATTAGGAATATTTGCAAATGAAGATTTAAGATGAGTTGTATCTGAAACAAAATTTCCAATTTCACCAGGTCTAGCAGATTTATATTCAATTTTAGGTTCAATTTTTGTAGTTTTTGCTAAAATTTCTATTATCTCTTTAATTGTAGTCCCTTTTCCAGTTCCAATATTATAAATTGAATTTTTCCCAATTTCAGAAATGCAAGCTTTTTCAAAAAAAGAAATTATATCTTCAATATACACATAATCTCGCACTTGATCACCCTTACCAAAAATAGTTAGAGGTTTATCATTAACAATTCTATTATACAAAGTTGGAATTAATCCATTTTTTTGATGAGGACCATAAATATTAAAAAATCGAAAAATAACATAATCTAATCCATATAATTCAGAATAAAGTCTCAAATAATGTTCTGAAGTTAATTTTGTTATTCCATAAGCTGTTTTTGGAAGAGGAACATGATTTTCGTTGACATGAAAAGTTTTGGGTTCACCTACTAAAGATGATGCTGATGTAAAAATTAATTTTTTAATATTATTAATTCTACAGGCTTCTAAAATATTTAATAATCCAATAATATTTACTTCAGCATTTTTTGTTGGACCTTCAATTGAAGAAACTAATGAATGTGCTACAAGATCTATTACAACATCAACGTTTTGAACAGTTTTCATTACACTTTCAGAATCAATTACATTAAATTGGGAATAATTTTTATGATTACTTTCACTAACCATATCAGCACAATAGATTTCATGGTTTTTTGATAATCCATCTACTAAATTATTTCCTACAAAACCTTCAGAACCTAAAATTAGAATTTTCAATATTATTAAAATTTATGCTGTTTTAAAAAATCTACCTATTATACCTTTAATAGAAGCTAAAAGTTTTGAAAAATAATTCATGGAAAATAAAACAATTCCTCTTGCAGTTCCAGATATTGGAAATGATGAAATTGATGAAATTAAAAAAGTGATGGGTACAGGATTTCTTACAGAAGGTGTAACTACAAAAGAATTTGAAAAAATGGTTGCCGAATATTTAGGAGTGAAACATGCTATTGCAGTCACATCATGTACAACAGGACTTCATGCAGTATTACATTGTCTAGATATTAAAGGTCAAGAAGTGATTGTACCAGATTATACATATCCAGCAACTGCAGAAGCTGTAGTATTAGCAGGTGGAATTCCAGTATTAGCAGATGTAGATTTAGATAGTATGAATATGACTTCAGAAATTTTAGATGAAGCATATAATGAAAAAATGACTGTATTTAGTCCAGTATCATGGGCAGGTGTTCCATTAGAAAAAGAAATTTATCAAAAAGCAAAAAAACTTGATTTAAAAATGTTAGAAGATGCTGCATGTAGTTTAGGAGCAAAAATTAATGATGATTATGTTGGAAAAATTGCAGATTATTCATGTTTTAGTTTTCATCCTAGAAAAGTAATTACAACTGGGGAAGGAGGAATGATAACTACAGATAATGATGAAATGTTTGAAAAATGTTATTCTTTCAAACATTTTGGAGCAAAAGGATCCTCCTTTGAAACTATTGGTACTAATTACAAATTATCAAATGTATTAAGTGCTATTGGTGTAATTCAAATGAAAAAAATTGATAAGATTGTAGAAACTCGAATTCAAAAAGCAAAGATTTACGAAGAAATGTTATCAAAAATTGATAACATCAAACCAGCATATGTAGGAAAAAATACAAGACAAACATTCCAATCATACACATGTTATGTAGAAAAAGAAAATTATCGGGATAAAATTAGAAATGCATTAGCTGATGAAAATATTCAAAGTCAAATTGGAACCTATGCATTACATCTTGAACCAGCATACAAAAATATGAAAAAAGTAGGAAATTTAGAAAATTCTACTAAATTATTTAATAATGCACTAACACTTCCACTTCATAAAAATTTAACAAATGAAGATCAAGAAAAAATCTGTAAAATAGTTAATGATGTATTAAATAGTTAATTTTGAACTACTTTTTAATTCATGTGTGATAAAAATTCTAATCCATATTTCTAAGGCTAAAATTGAAATCAATCTATTCAGGTATCTAACATCTCCATCAAATTCAACTTTTTCAAATGCTTTTACAACCCAATCAAAATTAATAATTTTTTTTGCATATATCTGACTGGTTTTATTTAATAGAAATGATTCAGTAATAATTTTACCATTATTTTGCCAATCAAAAAGAAGACTAGGTGAAAAACCTTTTTTTTCTTCAATATGTTTTACGTCAAATCTTGAAGCAATTTTTCTTAAAATTAATTTCCCTTTAAAATTATTTTCATCATATTTTTGATTCAAGGGTAATTGTGTACTAAATAAAATTAATTGAGGATCTAAAAAAATTGGAATGCCATTAATATTATAATGATTAAATATTGCTTTACCAGTTGGAATAAAATCTAGAGATAATTTTCCATTAAAATCTGCCAACATTACTTGTGTTAAAGGTTTTAAGTTATTTTGAAAATATGGTTTAAAATAATTGTATATTGTATTCCAATTAAAATTTAGATTAGGATGAAATAATAAATTTTGATCAATCACCCAATCACGATTATGACATTCAAGATATTTTTTTGCTTTTGTTAACCAATTATCATTGGATTCATGTAATTGATTAAATTTTTTGTATCTGAAAGTATATCCTCCAAATAATTCATCAGCACCATCACCAGTTACTAAATAATTACTAT
>Ga0209403_10006991_pt1 | contig 11241 bp, 11 predicted proteins | sample ArcticOcean_MG_C_8_FD_187440 | JGI IMG/M metagenome (GOLD analysis project Ga0209403, IMG submission 187440) | Marine microbial communities from western Arctic Ocean - ArcticOcean_MG_CB11_86 (SPAdes) (version 2) | ecosystem: Environmental > Aquatic > Marine > Oceanic | place: Arctic Ocean... | reverse complement strand
ACATCGAGTCCCTCAGGCTTCGAGTGACCCCCTGAACCAGCCGGGTCACCGGCGGCGGGTCAGGCCGTTTCTGCGGTAGCGCACAGCGTACGCTCTTGAAAAGCGCCCCCCGGGGCCCAATCTATGCGGTTTGGCCGCGCAAGAAACGAGACATTCCATGCAACTTGAAGGCACTACCATTCTCTCGGTCAGGCGCGGCAACAGTGTCGTGATTGGGGGCGACGGCCAGGTTTCTCTGGGCAACACCGTCATGAAAGGCAATGCACGCAAGGTCAGACGCCTTTACAAAGACCAGATCATCGCCGGTTTCGCCGGCGGCACGGCCGATGCGTTCACCCTGTTCGAACGGTTCGAGGGTCAACTGGAACGACACCAGGGCCATCTGGTGCGAGCGGCGGTCGAACTCGCCAAGGACTGGCGAACGGATCGGGCTCTGCGTCGTCTCGAAGCCATGCTCGCGGTTGCCGATGCCGAGGCGTCTCTGATCATCACGGGCACAGGCGACGTGATCGAACCTGAGGATGGCATCATGGCCATCGGCTCGGGCGGACCGTATGCCCAATCCGCCGCACAAGCGCTACTGCACGAATCGGAGCTGCCAGCGCGCGACATCGTCGAGAAGTCCCTCGCCATCGCTGCAGACATTTGCGTTTTTACCAACCACAACCGAACGATTGAAGAGATCACCTACTGATGTCCACCATGACGCCTCGCGAGATCGTTCACGAACTCGACAAGCACATCATTGGCCAGGCGGATGCCAAACGCTCCGTCGCGATTGCGCTGCGCAATCGCTGGCGACGCCTGCAGCTGAACCCTCATCTCCGGGCTGAGATCTCGCCGAAGAACATTCTCATGATCGGCCCAACCGGTGTTGGCAAGACCGAGATCGCCCGGCGACTCGCTCGCCTCGCCGGCGCGCCCTTCATCAAGGTGGAGGCGACCAAGTTCACCGAGGTCGGCTATGTCGGCCGCGACGTCGAGTCGATCATCCGGGACCTGACCGACGCCGCCATCAACATGCTGCGCGACGACCGTGTCAAGTCGGTCAAGCCCCGCGCCAAAGACGCGGCGGAAGACCGGATACTGGACGCGCTCCTGCCCTCCGCCCGCGGCGACGACGATGACGAGCCACGGGACAGCAACACACGGCAGATCTTCCGCAAGAAACTGCGCGAGGGCCAGCTTGACGACAAGGAAATCGAAATCGACGTCGTGCAGCCGTCAGTCGGCGTTGAGATCATGGCGCCCCCAGGCATGGAGGAGATGACGAGCCAGTTGCAGAATATGTTCTCGAACATGAATCCCGAACTCGCCAAGCCACGCAAGCTGAAAGTTCGAGACGCAATGAAACGAATCATCGACGAAGAGGCTGGCAAGCTCATCAACGAAGAGGAGTTGAAGGCCGAGGCTGTAACCGCGGTCGAGCAAACCGGCATTGTCTTCCTGGACGAAATGGACAAGGTGGCGAGGAGACAGGAGACAGGCGGCGCGGATGTATCCCGCGAAGGCGTGCAGAGGGATCTTTTGCCACTCATCGAAGGCAGCACCATCTCAACCAAGTACGGCATGATCCGCACCGATCACATTCTCTTCATTGCCGCTGGCGCATTCCACCTTAGCAAGCCATCGGACCTCATCCCGGAGCTGCAGGGTCGCTTGCCAATTCGCGTTGAGCTGCGAGCGCTGGAGGTAGCAGACTTCATCCGTATCCTCACGGAACCAGACGCATCGCTCACCGAGCAATACCAGGCGCTGATGTCGACTGAAGACGTGAAACTGGCGTTCACCGAGGATGGCATCCTCCGGATCGCGGAAGTCGCCTGGCAAGTGAATGAGAGCACAGAGAACATCGGCGCGCGCCGCTTGCATACAGTGCTGGAACGACTGCTGGAGGACGTCTCTTTCGACGCAGGCGATCAGGCAGGTGAACTGACTGTGTCGATCGACGCGGCCTACGTCAACGACCACCTCGCATCCCTCGCGCGGGACGAAGACCTGAGTCGCTACATCCTCTGACCCTGTTCCGGCCGCCGCGTAATGGCCTTCTTACCGACCTTCCCATCGGCGCGGGAAGGTGGCGCCGACAACCTTCTACCGACAACCTGCCGCAAAAGGGGACCGACACCGAATGACACCGACCGACATCGTCCTGCACCGCCAATCCGGCGACCTCGAAGTCGCATGGGCCGACGGCACCCAATTCTCGCTGCCCAGTGAACTTCTCCGAGTGAGGTCACCGTCAGCCGAAGTTCAGGGCCACTCTCCAGACCAGGCCGTGCTGCAGACCGGTAAACGGTCGGTACGAATCACAGCGGTTGAGCCCCAGGGCAACTACGCCATTCGCATCGTCTTCTCGGACGGTCACGACACGGGAATTTTCACGTGGACCTACCTGCACCACCTGGGCACACACCTCGATGCGGTTTGGCAGGAGTATCTGGATGCGCTCGCCGCCGCAGGTGCAAGCCGCGATCCGGTCGTGATCGCAAGCTCCAGATAACGGCCACGCATTGCTGCCCGCCAAGAAACGGTAAGATTGTCATACACACCGCGGCGCGACCGAGTCGATGACTGAGAAAACATCAGACAAGACGACCCACTTCGGATTCACGGAAGTACCCATCGGCGAGAAAGCTAGGCGCGTCGGCGATGTCTTTCGATCGGTGGCGTCCCGATACGACCTGATGAACGACGTGATGTCGGTTGGCAGCCATCGCCTGCTCAAACGCATCACGCTCGAGTCGGCTGCCATTCGTCCAGGCCACATGGTGCTCGATTTAGCAGGCGGAACGGGCGACGTTGCTGCATTGCTAGTTCCTCTCGTGGGGGCCGGCGGTCAGGTCGTTCTCGCTGACATCAACGGCGCCATGCTCGAGACCGGACGCGACCGACTGCTCGACCGCGGCATCGCCAGCATCGACTATCTGCAAGCCGATGCCGAGAGCCTGCCCCTTCCAGACGATACCTTCGATCGCATCACACTCTGCTTCGGCCTGCGGAACGTCACCCGCAAAGAAGTTGCGCTCACCGAGGCGCATCGGGTCCTCGCCCCCGGCGGCCGCCTGGTGGTGCTGGAGTTCTCGAAACCACGCAACAGACTGCTTCGGCGCGCCTACGATAGCCTCCGCAGCACCTGGCCGCACATCGGTCGAGTCCTTGCAGGCGACGAGGACAGCTACCGTTATCTTAATGAATCCATCGATATGCATCCCGGCCAGGAAGAACTGCTCGGGATGTTTGAAGACGCCGGGCTCACGCGTTGTCGATACCAGAATCTGCTTGATGGGGTCGCCGCCGTGCACATCGGCGAGAAGGCGTGATCCGGGCTCTCCGCATTCTCTGGGCTCTGGCCCGACATCGTCTGGACCGGCTGATTCCGCCACAAATCGCGCTGCCGCTCTGGGCGCGTTTCCTCCGCGGCTGTCTGCGGCTAATTCCTGTACCTGTGAACCCACCCGCCGCCTCCCTGCGGCTCGCGCTCGAACAACTGGGGCCGGTGTTCGTCAAACTCGGTCAAATTCTGTCGACCCGCAGGGATCTCTTCGAAACGTCGACGGCGGACGAATTGCAGAAACTCCAGGATCAGGTGCCACCCTTTGCGATCGCCGACGCGCGGCGCATCATCGAAGCCGGCACAGGTATGACGATCGAGACCGCCTTCAAAACCTTCGATGACGTGCCACTCGCCTCCGCATCTGTCGCGCAGGTGCACACCGCCACTTTGCACGATGGCAGCGAGGCCGTCGTTAAAGTCATCAGGCCGGGTATCGAGACCGTGATCCAGGCAGATTTGCGCCTGATGTTCCAACTTGCAAGGGCGATCGAGACCATCCTCCCGGCCTCGCGGCGCTTCCACCCGACAGACATCGTCCGCGACTACGAGCACACGATCCTCGGTGAACTGGACCTCACCCTCGAGGCTGCCAACACCGCACGCCTGCGGGACAACTGGGCTGGATCGCACATGCTCTACGTGCCAGCGGTGCACTGGGATCTGTCGAGTCGTCAGGTGCTGGTGATGGAACGGATCTACGGCCAGACCGTCGCCAACCTCGACGCGATCCAGGGTGTTGGCACAGACATGCGCCAGCTCGCCCATCTGGGCGTTGAAATCTTCTTCACCCAGGTCTTTGACCACAATTTTTTCCACGCCGACATGCACCCCGGCAACGTCTTCGTTGACATCACTGACCCGGCGAATCCGACCTATATCGCGCTCGACTGCGCAATTATCGGATCGCTCACCGAGCGCGACAAAGACTACCTGGCGCGCAATCTGCTCGCCTTTTTCAACCGCGACTACGCAGAAGTCGCTTCGCTCCACGTTGCAAGCGGCTGGGTTCCCGCAGAAACCGACCTGATCGAGTTCGAGGCGATCATCCGCAGCGTGTGCGAACCGGTGTTCCAGCGCCCGATCCGCGAGATCTCGTTCGGCAAGGTGCTGCTCAGCCTGTTCCAGACCGCGCGCAGATTCGACATGGAGGTGCAGCCACAACTCGTGCTGCTCCAGAAAACGCTCCTCAACATTGAGGGCATGGGTCGGCAGATTTACCCGGACCTCGATCTTTGGGAGACCGCAGCACCCTTCATGGAACGATGGATGGCAAAGCGCGTCGGACCCGTGAATGCCTGGCGCACGTTCAGCGACGATCTCCCCAAATGGCTGCCGCTCGTCCCACAACTGCCGGCGCTGGCTTTTGCGGCGCTCACGCGACTCGGCGAACTCGGGAACTATCAGGCCGAACAGGCGGCGATGCTGCGTTCGCTGACTGAAGACATGAACCGGCAACGACAGCGCACCCGCTATGCGCGCCTCGGGGGCGGTGCGATGACGATCGCGCTTGCGGGAGTGGTAAGTGTGGCGTCACTCGGTGCAGGCGGCGAAATCCTACTCGGCAGCTCCGTCCTCGGGGGCATCGGCGTCTACTGGCTGTATTTGAAGCCATAGTGCGAGCTAGTTCTTGTCCCAAAATTCTCATCCTGACAATTGTTGGGAGTCGGTTTGCAAACAAACCTCGCATGATCTTGCAGAAAAGAGGCCCACGGAAAATGGCGGCGCATCCCTGCACCGTACGCCAGTGCCCGCCCCAGAACAGAGTTCTGGGACAGGAACGAGCTAAGCACAAACGCGTCAAATGCCCGTCGCCGTCATGTAACCTGCCGCGCGCGCCCCAGGCCTGGTAACCCGTCTTTCGACAGTCTTCTGAAAAAGGGCCCTGTGCTAAGATGCCAGACATCCGGGAACTGACCCGAGTCAACCTCACCGAGAAAATCATGTCATTTGGAATCACTGAACTGATTGTCATCCTGGCCATTGTCCTCTTGCTCTTCGGCACCAAGAAGCTGAGCAATATGGGCAACGATCTGGGTTCTGCCATCAAGGGTTTCCGCAAGGCAATAGACACGGAACCCTCGCGGATCAAGTCGGACGCTGACGCCACGACTGCGGCCAACGCCAACCAGACCGTCAACGCCGAGAAGTAACCGCCCGCCATGTTCGACATCGGCTTTCCCGAGCTGATGCTGGTCAGTGTTGTCGCACTCCTGGTCATCGGCCCGGAGAAACTGCCTGGCAGCATCCGCACACTGACACTCTGGATCGGCCGTATCCGGCGTTCCTTCAACAACATCAAGGCTGAAGTTGAACGCGAGATCGGTGCCGACGAAATCCGTCAGCAACTCCACAACGAATCGATCATGCAAGCGCTCAATGACACCCGCGATGATCTGCAGGGCGCGATCAACGATGGACGAGCGCAGATTAACGATCCGCTTGGCATTCGGGCACAGGCCGGACCATCGCTCGATGGCGCGATAGACGACGAAAGCATCGCGGTCGAGAACCTCGCACGCGGGCAGGACGCCCGAGACCCAAAGGCGCACGAAGAGTCGACCGGTTCAGACAGCAGCCAGCAGACGCCCGCGACAAACACCGATGCCGTAATCCCTGAACTCGAAGCGACGAGCACACAACAGGACGAGGCGCCGGGGGAGACAGCCTTGAGCGATAAACAGCCCTGAGCCATAAACAGCCCTGAGCCATAAACAGCCCTGAGCCATAAACAGCCCTGAGCCATAAACAGCCCTGAGCCATAGCAGCCCTCCGCCGCATCCGGCGCAGGGAACAGACAATAGAGTCAGCGTAAGGTGAGCGAGAACAAGATAAGCGATGACGAGAAGATCGCTGAGGGGCAACCCCTCGTCAGTCATCTCGTCGAACTGCGAAGCCGGATACTGTCCAGTCTGGGGGCAATCCTTGTTCTTTTCCTGCCGCTCTTCTATCTGCGCAACCCTATCTATACCTACGTGTCAGCGCCGCTCAAACGCTATTTGCCGGAGGGCGCGAGCATGATCGCGACCGGCGTCGCGTCGCCATTCCTCACACCCTTCAAGCTGACACTGTTCCTCGCCATCTTTGCCGCGATCCCGTTCATCCTGCACCAGGTCTGGAGTTTCGTCGCACCCGGCCTTTACTCCAGTGAAAAGCGCATCGCGTACCCACTTCTTATATCGAGCGTGATCCTGTTCTACTGTGGCATGGCCTTCGCCTTTTACGTGGTCTTCCCGCTCGTCTTCAGCTTCTTTACGAGCGTCGCGCCGACCGATGTCGCGGTCATGACCGACATCAACAGCTATCTGGACTTCGTGCTCAAACTGTTCTTTGCGTTCGGTCTCGCCTTCGAGATCCCCATCGCGACGATGGTCCTGGTCTGGACGGGCATCACCGACGTTGACAGCCTGCGCAAGAAGCGCCCCTTCGTAATCGTTGGGTGTTTTGTCTTCGGCATGCTGCTGACGCCCCCGGACGTGATCTCCCAGATCCTGCTCGCGCTCCCGATGTGGCTGCTGTTTGAGGGTGGAATCATTTTCTCAAAGATCCTGGGCATCGAAGACGGCGCGTCTGAGCGACGCGACCAGGCGAACCGCAAAGGTGAAAGTGACAAAGGTGAAACTGACAGAAGCTAAACTGATATTAGCGGCTAACTGCTAAGAAGAAACGTCACCGGACCGTCATTCACCAGATCCACCTGCATGTTTGCACCGAATATGCCGGTCGCAAGCGGGACGCCGAGCGCCGTCGCCTGCGCGATAAAGGCTTCGTAGAGGACTTCGGCCTCTGCGGGTGCGGCGGCGCTGGAGAACGAGGGCCGCAGGCCCTTTTTTGTATCCGCGGCGATCGTGAATTGCGAGACGATCAGCAACTCACCCTCCACGTCGATGAGGCTGCGATTCATGTGCCCGTCGTCATCCGCAAATATCCGGTAATTGACGACTTTGCGCGCGAGGCGCAGCACGTCAGCTTCACCGTCGCCCTTCTGCACACCAAGCAGCAGGAGCACACCCCGACCAATCTGGCCTACGGTCGCGCCGTCAACTGCAACCTCGGCCCGAGCAACACGCTGAATCAGACCGCGCATCGTGCTCGTCTGCCGGCCCGGGCAGGACCGGTGTCAGTCAGCGTTACAGACGGTGCCGGGATGGCGAGCGTTCCCCGCCGATCCACACGGTCAGGCAGCACGCGAGACAACAGATTACACAACGGTTGTCAGACGTCAAAGTCTGCTTCGAATCGCAACGCCATGTCGCGCGTCGCCCGGACCAGCGCATCAATGATCGTTGGCTCCGTTGCCGAGTGGCACGCTTCACGCACGATGTATAACTGCGAATGATGCCACGCGCGATGTAGCGCGTACGCATTCTCGATCGGGCTCACCGTATCGAACCGGCCATGCACGATGATGCCCGGAATCTCCCGGATCTTGTCGATGTCACGCAGCAATTGATCGTTGTCAAGAAAACAATCGTGACGAAAGTAGTGCGTGCCGAGCCGGCATCGCGCAATCGCCCGATGCGTATTCGAAAAGTGTGACAGCAGGCGCTGGTTGGGATGCAACGTCGAACAATGGGCCTCCCACATCGACCACGCTTTGGCAGCCCCCATTCGCGCAAGTTCATCATCGCCGGTCATCCGCTGATAGAACGCTTCGACGAGATCACCACGCTCCGCTTCAGGAATCGGATGAACAAGGTCTTCCCAATGATCCGGGAAGAAGCGACGCGCGCCATTCAGAAACCACTCCCTGTCCTGGCGCCGACCGAGCGAGACGCCCCGAAGAATGAGTCCGAGCACACGATCAGGAAACATCTCCGCGTATGCGAGGGACAACGCGGCACCCCAGCCACCGCCAAAGACCACCCAGCGTTCAATGCCGAGCAACTCACGGATCTTCTCCATGTCCATGATCAGCTTGCTGGTGTTGTTCTCACGCAGTTCACCGTGGGGCGTCGATCGGCCCGCACCGCGCTGATCAAAGAGAACGATGCGGTACTTTTCCGGACTGAAGAAGCACCGACTGTCGAATTCGCACCCGGAGCCCGGGCCATCGTGCACAAATACCACCGGAATGCCATCCAGCGTGCCGCTCTCGTCGACATACAACTCGTGGAGGTGATCCACGGCAAGGCGGTGACGAGAGTAGGGTTTGATTTCTGGGTAAAGCGGAAACACGTAATTACACCTGCCTCGCCGACCGCTTGCGACCGTTCTCGGTCAACAGTTTCTTGCGAATGCGAGTGAAATTGGGCGTCACTTCCACCAGCTCGTCGTGACTAATGAACTCCAGTGCCTGCTCCAGCGAGTAGATGAGCGGCGGCGTCAGAATAACGCTCTCCTCCTTGCCAGCGGCGCGCACGTTGGAAAATGCCTTGTTCTTGACCGGATTGACAACGAGGTCGTTGCCGCGGCTGTGAATGCCGACCACCATGCCTTCATAGATGTCTTCGCCCGGCCCAATGAACAGTCGGCCCCGCGGCTGCAGGTTAAAGATGGGGAAAGCCAGACTGCGGCCGTTGCTCATCGACACGAGGACGCCGTTGTGCCGGGACGAAGCATCATCCGCCAACGCCTTCGCATAGTGCGAGAACGAGCTCGTCACGATGCCCGTGCCCGACGTCATGGTCAGAAACTCACTCCGAAAGCCGATCAGGGCCCGCGTTGCGATGCCAAACTCAAGCAGAACCCGTCCTCTGCCATCAGGCGACATGTTTGCCAGCGTTGCCTTGCGTTCACCCAGCGCTTCCATCACCACACCCTGATGCTGTGCTTCTACGTCCACCACCAGGTCTTCAAACGGCTCCTGACGCTCACCGTCAACATAGCGGACAATCACCTCCGGCCGCGACACGGAAAGCTCATAGCCCTCGCGACGCATGTTCTCGATCAATACAGACAGGTGCAGCTCACCGCGTCCGGAAACCTTGAAGCGATCCGCGCTGTCGGTGTCTTCCACGCGTAGCGCCACGTTGTGCTGCAGTTCCCGTTGCAAGCGCTCCCGAATCGTTCGGCTCGTGACAAATTTGCCATCCAGCCCTGCAAAAGGGGACGTGTTGACGCCAAAGGTCATGCTCATGGTCGGCTCGTCAACTTCGAGAGCTGGCAATCCCTCCACATGATCCGGATCGCAAAGCGTGTCCGAAATTGAAACGCCCTCGACACCCGTCACACAGACGATGTCGCCCGCTTCGGCTCGTTCAACTTCCTTGCGATCCAGGCCATCGAACCCCAGCACCTGCAGTATCCGCGCCTTTCTGACCTCGCCAGCACGATCAACTACGGCAATACGCGCCCCCCGTTCGGCGACCCCTCGCTTGATCCGACCGAGGCCGATAACACCAACATAGCTCGAGTAATCGAGCGCACTTATCTGCATCTGAAAGGGCTTGTCCACCTCCACGACAGGCGGCGGCACGCACTCAATCAGCGTGTCGAGCAGTGCTGACATGTCACCCTGCAGCCCACTCATCGTGCGACCCGATGTCCGCTCGGTCGCTGACCCGTAGACAACCGGAAAGTCGAGCTGCTCATCGGTTGCGCCGAGTGAGTAGAAGAGTTCGAACACCTCATCGACGACCCAGTCCGGGCGCGCCCCATCACGGTCAATCTTGTTGACCATCAGGATGGGATTCAGATTGTTCTCGAATGCTTTTTGCGTCACGAATCGCGTTTGCGGGCGTGGCCCCTCGACGGCGTCAACCACCAGCAAGACCGAGTCGACCATCGACAGAATTCGTTCAACCTCACCGCCGAAATCCGCGTGTCCCGGCGTGTCGACGATGTTGATGCGGTGATCCCGCCAGACGAGCGACGTGTTCTTGGCGAGAATGGTGATGCCACGCTCTTTTTCCAGGTCATTCGAGTCCATCAACCGCTCGCCACCTGTGTCCGAGCGCGACAAGGCCCCCGCATCGGTCAGAAGACAGTCGATGAGAGTCGTCTTGCCATGGTCCACGTGGGCCACGATCGCGACATTTCGTAGGTGATCAAACACGAGGCATCTACCGGGTAGGCGCAGGCAGCAAAGAATATTGCTGCCGCGAGGTCAGGGGGAAAGCGCGCATTATACAGAGCGCTGGACCGTCCGCTAACGTTTCGTCGCACCGGCCAGGCCACAGCCGGGCCCTTTCACCCCTTTTCATGCCCTGAGAGCGGTTTCTCAGGACCGGCACGGGTGTATACTCCCGCCCCATTTCCCCGGCCTCATTGCCCATGGACCGCCAACCACGCGCTGTCGCCCTGATATCAGGCGGACTGGATTCGATGCTCGCCGCTAAGGTCATCATGGACCAGGGTGTGCATGTCGAGGGCATCAACTTCTTTACCGGCTTTTGCGTTGAAGGACACACGCATGCGATCCGCCATAAGGACAAGGCGAAAGCCAAGCGCAATAATGCCCTGTGGGTCGCCGATCAGCTGGGGATGAAGCTGCATATCATCGATGTCATCGAGGATTACAAGAACGTCGTTCTCAACCCGAAACACGGCTATGGCCAACACCTGAACCCCTGCCTTGACTGCAAGATATTCATGGTCAACCAGGCCCAGGCCTGGGCCTGGCTCGAAGAGAACGACTTCGACTTCATTCTCACGGGTGAAGTCGTTGGCCAACGCCCGATGTCCCAGCGCAAGGACACCATGCCCGTCATCGCGCGCGAGTCGGGTGCCGACGAACGACTGCTGCGGCCTCTGTCCGCCCTCAACCTGCCGGAAACCCTGGCAGAGCGCGAGGGTTGGGTTGACCGTGCAAAACTCTTCGGCTTCTCGGGCCGCAACCGTAAACCGCAGATGGCGCTCGCAGCGTCGCTGGGCATCACCGAGTACTCACAACCCGCTGGCGGATGCTGCTTTCTCACCGATGCCAAGTACGCGTCAAAGCTCGCAGATCTGTGGCAGGCGCGCGG
>Ga0209403_10006990_pt1 | contig 11243 bp, 8 predicted proteins | sample ArcticOcean_MG_C_8_FD_187440 | JGI IMG/M metagenome (GOLD analysis project Ga0209403, IMG submission 187440) | Marine microbial communities from western Arctic Ocean - ArcticOcean_MG_CB11_86 (SPAdes) (version 2) | ecosystem: Environmental > Aquatic > Marine > Oceanic | place: Arctic Ocean... | reverse complement strand
ACGGGAAAATCCTCCCACCGAGTCGTATACTTCACGACGATAACCCAGATTGCGCCCGGTACAAGAAAATGGACTCCCCATCGCGATACTGCCCGCCCCAAGCGCACCAACCGCAATATTGTCGACCGCGAGCAGCTTAGCGACAAAACCCGTCACCGGATCTGGACGCGCATAACCGGCGACAAAACCCACACCTGGGGCAAAATGCGCTACCATCGACGACACCCAGGCAACCGGTGGTTGGCAATCCGCATCGGTAAAGAGCAATATATCCCCCGAGCTCGCCCCAATGCCCTGAGCCAACGCGCTTTTTTTGGGGCATTTAAATCGCAATTCAGCGTGCGCCCGTATGCCCTTTAAATCGGACCATACCGCTGCTTTTTCCAATATTACCCGCCAAGTCTCGTCCCGCGAACGGTCGTCCACCACGACAACTTCAAAAGGACCTTGGTAGTCTTGCCCTTGCAACGCCTGCAAACACCCCGGCAACGCCTCCTGCTCATCGCGCGCTGCAACAATAACACTAACAGAAGGCAGTGCTTCGACCGTCTCTGGCCTCGGCAGGCCCAACCCCTTCCACAACCACAATACACCGGCAAAATAGATACCGCCGCTCAAGAGTAAAGCCCACCACAATAGATCCATCTACTGCGCCTTAGAAGTTAGAAATAATTATAACGCAGATCAAAGCGCAGATGCTGCTCGCGCCCGTCACCATAACCGGTTCGCCAAGGTAAGGGCGTGCCGCTGCCCCAAGCCGGTGGTAATGGCACGCCCTTGCCCCATTCCTGAATATATTCGACTTCCATCTCCAGGTCGGGCAAGATCCGCCAACTCACCTCCGCCCTTATAGTAGTCCGCTTCATAAGCTGTCCATCGAGAAATTTTTTCGATTGCCTTTCGTCACCCGGCCGCCAGCCATAATGCATATCGCCTCCGACGTTGCGTATACTGCCGTCTTCGTTCAATACATTATCGCCGTGACGACTGCGCTCGAATCCAATATTAAAGGCCATGTCACGATTCAATCGCTTGCTCAAACTGAACTGCCATTGATCGCTGTTTGGTCCCAGGCTATGGCCGAGAGGGGCATCAAAATGACGGAAAGTGTTGATCGGGAATTTGTGCGAATAAATCCACGGCTCGATCCGCAAGTATTCGGCTCTAAATTCAGCATCAGCAAGCCTCAGTGGGTCAACCCACAACATGCCGGTTTGCAAGGAGAACTTATTGGCAAAATCATTGGAAAAAACCCCGGCCTTCTTCAAATCATCAACGACATAAGCCAAATAATAACGCTGTCCATTGCCCGGGTGGATATCAAAATCGAGCCCCATCATGACATTATCCTTGTCCCCTAAATAGCTTTGTGCTGCCCAATAGAACATCAATGGGTTGACATAACTCAACTCCGGGCCCCGGTCACCATAGATCACTACTTCCTGGAAACCGAAATCCAACCAGGGCGCCAGGGCAACTTCAAGCCGATGCGCCGATAGGTATTTCTCCCGATCCAGGGGGCGGCTAATCCGATTTGTGATATAGGTTGCGGTAGAATCGGCCAATCCTCGACACAGAGGCGAATCGGGGCGATCCGGACAAGGTCTTAGTTCGGCTGTAATACTAATAAGCTTAAAAGCGCCCAAGCGCGATTTTAAGCGAATCATGTTAAAAGAAGGCGCATTATTGCTCAACCCCAAATTCTGCCCAGGAGCCGGCCCCCAGTTGACTTCATCTTTCCCCACTTGCACATCTACCGGCCCAGCTGCAAAACTGAGATAGGCCGTACCCTCGTGAAAGTCGGCTAAATTGCCCTTGAGTTGCGGCAATTCCAAGCGCCGTTCGTAGACGTTTTGGCGAAAGGTATAATCGCGGGTACCCTGTTCCCGAATCTGGGCAAATGCAAGGCGAAATCCGACCTTGTCACCGATATGGCCACGAATAATACCTCCGACTTGGTTGCGAAAGACTTGCTCCGTCTGCAAGCGCCCTCTTCCGCTAAAACGATCGCTTTGTTGCCTTGCCAGTAAATCGACGAATATCGCCCCTTCATCAGCGTGATACTGCCATTGCTCGCGACCGCTATGCCCTCCACCAACAACCGCCTTCCCATCGCCTTTGCCAACAATAATAAATTCGCTGCGCAATAAGGCAAGTTCACTCAATTCAATAGGTGAAAGAGTGGTTCGGAAATTGTGATGAATCAGATTAACAATATCCACTATCTCTTTGCGAGTATAGGGTTTAACCCCATCACCAATACCCTTTATCAAACCCCTGGCTTCCAGACGCTCGACATAGCGATAAACCGAGTGTTGCAAAGGAACATTTACCGATGAGTCTGCAGCGATTTTACCCCCGCCTAAAAGCCCCAGCCAAAGGGCTAGTAACCATCTTGACAGCATCCCCAAGGGCATGTACCTTAAGCGCTTACGCAATTGTTCATCCATAGATCGAAAGTCGGTATTTCCCATGTCAAATATCACTGCAATTCACGCCCGCGAAATCCTCGACTCGCGTGGCAATCCCACCGTAGAAGTCGATGTCGTACTCGAAAATGGCCACATCGGTCGTGCTGCAGTTCCCTCGGGAGCTTCAACGGGTGAACATGAAGCAGCTGAATTGCGCGATGAAGACAAAGCGCGCTATCTGGGCAAGGGCACCTCTCAGGCCGTGGCCAATGTGCATACAGAAATAGCCCCGGCGCTCAAGGGTTTTGACCCCACCGATCAAGGCCTTATCGATCAAACGATGATCGACCTCGACGGCACCCCCAATAAGGCCCGCCTCGGCGCCAATGCGATACTTGGCGTCTCACTGGCGGCCGCCAAAGCGGCCGCACTCTCCTGCGGCTTACCGCTCTATCGCTATCTCGGAGGCCCCGCCGCCCATATCCTGCCCGTTCCCATGATGAATATCCTAAATGGTGGTGCCCATTCCGACAACAATGTCGACTTACAAGAATTTATGATTATGCCGGTTGGCGCCCAATCTTTCAGCGAAGCTTTACGCATGGGCGCAGAGATTTTTCATCATCTTAAGGCCGTTCTCAAGGACAAAAAACTCAATACCGCGGTCGGCGACGAAGGGGGTTTTGCCCCCAATCTAGGATCGAACGATGAGGCATTAGATGTTATCGTCGAAGCCACCCAACGCGCAGGCTACCAACCCGGCGACGATATACTCTTAGCGCTTGACGCTGCTTCAAGCGAACTCTACGCTGATGGAAAATACACCTTTCACTGGTCCGATGGTCAACATCGCAACGCCGAAGACATGGTCGATTTTTACGCCGATTTGACTGCGCGCTACCCCATCGTATCCATCGAAGATGGCATCGACGAAAATGACTGGGACGGCTGGGCAAAGCTAACCACGCAATTGGCCGACAAAGTGCAGTTGGTCGGCGACGATCTCTTCGTGACCAATACCGAGCGCTTGCAACGTGGAATAAAAGAGGGCATTGCCAACTCCATCCTTATAAAAGTCAATCAGATAGGCACACTTAGCGAAACCCTAGCCGCCATCGAAATGGCCAAAAAGGGTGGTTATACCGCGGTTATCTCCCACCGCTCTGGTGAAACAGAAGATACAACCATCGCCGATATTGCCGTCGCCACCAATGCTGGGCAGATCAAGACCGGTTCCGCTTCGCGAACGGATCGAGTCGCCAAATACAACCAGCTATTGCGCATCGAAGAAGACTTAGCTCAACAAGCGCTTTATCCCCAGCGGGACGCCTTTTACAATCTGAATTTCTAATCTGCCCGGCTAGCCTGTTACGCGAGCGAATTTCTCAGCTGCAAGCACCGCAACTAAATGCAATAACCACTGGCCTAGTAAAACGGCGGTCAAGAGCGCTGCTGCTTGCTCTGCCGGCAAAAGTGATGCCATCCCCAAGCCAACTACTAGGGCTAGATCGTCAAATTCCAACAATTTCCTTAGTTCTATTCCCGTCCGCCGCAATACAGACCGGTCGAGGAATCGCCCAAGCCCGTGCCATACCCCCAACCGCAGTGCAGGTACGGCAATAACCAGTATAGATAAAATCCAAGCAGCAAAAATCCAATCAAATCCGCCCTTTAGCGCCCCCCCCAACACCCAGCCCATTACTGCGGGCAGTATGGTCCGCATCACCCCCTGCCCATGTCCCAGCACTCGCAGCAAATCGAGACGTCGCAACGTCGCATTAATTAGCCAGACACCAGCAATCCCCCCCACCCAAAGAGGCTCCAACCCCAACACCTGAGCAATACCGCACCCCATTAATAACCCCGATCCGACCCAATAGTACAAATGCTCCCTACGCACATCACGGGTTGACAAATCTACCACAAGCCCGACTAAAGCTCCTAATAGTGCGCACCATAGTATCTCGTCCCATATCCCATCGACCACAATGACTTGCGGAAAAGCCAAAGGTTGCCGGACCACAAACCCTCCAGGGCGCATCTGGATGAGCCCAATCCCAGCCAACAACAAACCCGCCATAGCGTTTACGGAGGGTAACCATCCCCCCCCCTTGACCTGGTTCTTACCGTTGTCCACTCGATTTTGCCGCATCCAGCCAGCGGACACTAACCCACAGACGGCCCACATCAGCGCCCCGCCCCCCCCATTTGCCGAATCTACAACACCGCTAAAAAAACTATAGGTGAGTAACCACACCGTCATTATGAGCAAAACCAAATACCCGACTTCAAGCCACAACAGGGGCTTAGTAAACCGCTTTATCAGCCGCCAATCAAAACTTCCCCCGACAATTAGGCCAAAAAGACCGGCCAAAAAGACCATCGCAATATCAACCCCCTCACCAATCGTCGTCCGCACCCCCTCCGGTGCAGCCAAACTGAGCACAAGCCCTGCAACCGCGTAGTGCAAGCGAGAATCGAGCAAGTCAGCCAATAATCGTGGTTTATCAGTCCAGCGGCGGCTGTACAATACAGCCGCATAAATGCCCGCTACTACAAGTAAGCCCAGTCCGAAACGAAATTCATCACCTTCGATCATCGGCGACCTCGCCTCGGTATAAATCCATATTCCCCAACTCAGCGAAACCACCTTGCCAACCATCGCAAAAACTACGCAATGCCTTATCGCCGAGCACGACCACTCGATTCCAAGCTTCATCCGTCGGTTTTATTGGACTAGCCAAGGCCACTGCATCTTTGAAATAGGGCCAGCGCTGTAACCCCGCCCCTACGACCTTGCGCCCCAAACCCGCGAATAGAAAAGCACACCAGGGATTCAGTCTTTGCCCCCGACACTCCGCATGTCCCCCCCACCACAGGATCTTGGGAATGCGAGACAGCCATCGCGCAGTTGCCTTTGCTCCACTTTTCAGCAAACCTTCACCAGCATCCCCACCATAAAAACCAGCCCCCACTTCTCCGAGCAGACTACTGCCGTCTCCGCGACTAGGAAAATGTAATTCGGGCGCCCAAAGAGTCTCCATACCCTCCTGTGAAAGCAGCCGACCATCCACCCCCCACTCCAAACGCATATGCCAGAGACCCGGGATCGCTGGCATTACTCCGGAATCCAGCAGGGTCACCACTTCGCCTTCGACCCATGGATGTATAGCCATATCGGTATAAACATGCAGCCCCCACCCCGCGACAAACGCCCGCTCTACGTCACTTTTCGCCCCGCCGCAAAGCCCGCGTAAAAAATCAGCGCAGTGCTCGAGGTGTACCCGATGCGAAAATGCAAAGGGCCCACCCGGGAAAAAACCGATATCTGGTCCAACAGCCCCCGCGGCAAAAGCCGCTCTCATTTGATCCGTAGGCTCGCCATCAGCAAAAACCATAGGCAAAGCCTGTTCGGCTAACCACAAATGAAAGAAACTTCCGGCCATGGTTTTCTTCCCTCAAAGCAAACAAGGCCGCAGGATGAAGCGCACTCCTGCGGCCTTGGATCTTAGTTGTTTGGCAATCGCGACTTAGAAGGGTAGATCGTCCTCCTCGGCGGCGACGCCAGGAGGAGGTCCATATTCGGGCTGAGCGGCTGGACCAGGATCTCGAGATATTCCACCACCCCCACCGCCGCCTTCACCACGCGAATCGAGCATCTGCAACTCATTGACAACAACTTCTGTCGTATAACGCTTCTGCCCCGACTGATCTTCCCAAGACCGCGTCTGTAATTTGCCTTCGATGTAAATTTTACTGCCCTTTTTGAGATATTGACCGGCAATCTCGGCAAGTTTGCGCCACACCACGAGCCGATGCCATTCGGTCCGCTCTTGCTTCTCACCGCTTGTACGGTCGTTCCAACTCTCAGAGGTAGCCAAATTAAAATTGGCTACCGGAGCGCCATCGGGCGTATAGCGCACCTCGGGATCGGCGCCCAAATTGCCGATCAAGATGACTTTATTTACCCCCCTTGGGGCCATAACCAACTCCTTTCTACAGACCCGCATAACAGCGTTGGTAGCTCCATACGCTAGCAGGTTCGGATATCTTACAACCGCACTCTTGTCCAGTCAAGCCTCGAAAGTGTCGCGAGACCTGTAACATGTGCGTAACCGATTATGTTATTTGACAAAAAGGCATTTGTGTCTACATTAATCGGAAGACGCAATTTCTTCTCTCTGCGCCATTTAAATCCCCTTTAGGGAACGCTCGTGGCAAAGAAAAAGCAGCCCCCCAAAAGCCTGCTTGGCTCGTTACGAAAAATCGTTTGATGAAGATCAACTCGAAGATCTACCCTTTGATACCAGCGCACGATCCTAATTTTCCCAGTATCTATCAATTAATGCGCCGCGCCTTTACCCTCCTGCCCCTCTTCTGCCTCCTCTTTTCGCAACCGGCTCAAGCCTCCGTCGACCGACTGACCGCGCTCGGCGGGCTTTCCCAGGCCATCTTAGACGATAGCAATGGTTTCGTCTTTCCGGCGACGATTAGCGAATGGCCACGCTTTGAGGTCGAATTATTTGACGATTGGGCCGGAGTCGCCTACCCAATATCAGCACAACATACCCTCGGCCTCTTTTTTAATCGAAAGACTTCCGACTTAGATAATTTTACGGCCTACATTCAGCAGAACGGCAGTGATTTATTCCGAGCGATGAGCCCGAGTCCCTGGTTTGACCTCGCCTACGGTTACGCACCCAATAATGAATTCGCCATAGGCGCATCGACCTCATTCGCCTATGACCGCAGCGCCATAGCTTCTCGGCAGACCTCCGCCAGCAGTACCAACTTCCACCTGGGTATGCGAATCGGTTCGGGACCAACATTGGATATTGGTCTCGGGATCTTATTGCGCCGCATGCAAGACCACTCCCTGGAAGGCACGACCTTCAAGCAGTCTGATGGCACAGGCTTGGCCCTCGATATCCGCTATCGCTGGCCACTGAGCACAAAAGTGACCTGGTTACCCTATTTGGGCATCAGTCGCGATGCCTACGCCCTATCCCCGGACGAACGAACGCAAACCTCTTTACGACTTGGCTCAGGCCTGCAACTTCAGCCAGCTCCTGGAGTACTGGTCATCGCCGCTGTAGACGGCCTCTATGAACGGGCCGAACAATCGCAAAACACGCAATCGTCGACCCGACAGAGCAAACTACAACTACCCACCTGGATCCTCGGCGGAGAAGCGCAAGTTGGCTCGATGCTCTTCCGCGTTGGCGTGCGGCAGGAAAATCGGCTATTTGAGCAAGACCTCCTGCGATCCAATCAACAAGTGAAAATCCAATCGTTTACCACCACTTTTACGACTACATTAGGGCTTGGGATCGAATTTTCAAATCTTTTGCTCGACGGACTGCTCGAGCGCGATTTCCTCCGCGATGGCCCCCATTTCATCGGAGGAAGTCGACACGGAGGCGGCATCCTCTCCCACTTGAGCCTGACCTATCGGTTTAATCCAGCCAGCAAATGAAACACTCTGTCGCATGAAACCGTTTAGTCTGCTTTTTGTCGATGACGAAGAGGAATTTATAGCAAACATCAAGGAATTCTTCGACAATCTCGGATATACGGTCTATACCGCCCGCAATGGCCAAGAAGGACTACTACGCGCCAAAGAGCATCAGCCACAAGCGGTCTTTCTCGATATTTCGATGCCACATATGGACGGCACAGAGACCCTGCGTCTGATACGTGAAATAGACGATCGCATTCAGGTTATAGTCGTATCCGGCTATGCCTCCGCTCCATTGGCCAGAGCCCTCCTCCAGCAGGGCGCCTACGACTTCTTCCAAAAACCGGTAGATTTACTGCAACTTCACGAGGCCATAAAGCGAATTCAGACCATGCAAAATCTGTCCTGATCTCTATTCTTTACATGAATTTACATGAATTCAATTGATTGATTTAATTGTGCTTGACTTTCCTGGTTCTCTTCATTATCCTTTTAAAACGACTGAATCGCTGTAAGTGCTTACAGCAGGGCGAGTTTCCCACTTGTCCTAGGTTCTGTCCCTAGTTTATACAACAGCTAGTATTTATAGAGCAGGCACCCCCCACCCGTCGTGCTCTACACCGCTCAATACGGTGATTTTACTCCTCTTCCAATAGATAATATACAGCCGCTATACATTTGTTGTTTTTGCGGCAGAGCCTAGAAAGTCAGGTAGAACAACCATGACTGGATCTCCCGTCGTCGTTCTCGATATTGGTGCTTCGAAAGTCCTATGCCTTGTAGGTGAGGTTCAAAGTGATTCTCAGGTCAAGATCTTGGGCGTAGGCCAAAGCCCTTGCACTGGCCTACGCCGTAGCGTTGTCATTGATATGCCCCAGGTCGTCGAAGCCATCCGCAACTGCGTCGCCGAAGCCGAACGCTCCGCTGGCCTTAAAATTTCCGGGGCCTTCATTGGTATGGCTGGTGTGGATATCACCGCCCAAACCAATTGTAGCACCGTGGCTATTTCCGGCAGTTCCAACCCCATTTCAGAAGAAGACAGAGACCGGGCTCTTATAGCCGCAGAGCAAGACCAAACGAATCAATCCCAAACTGTTATGCACCGTTTTGTGCAAAGTTATGCTGTAGATGGAGAACTTGTGCAAAATCCGCTCTGGTTGCACGGTAATCGCCTGTCTGTTGAGATGTTGACGATTTCGGCTTCCGGCAACGCCTGTACGACCCTCAAACATGCCGCCTCCGAGGCCGGCCTCGAGATTGCGGGCTTCCTACTCGAAAGCGTTGGTGCCGCCCACGCGACACTCTCCCATGACGAGCGCGATATGGGCGTCGGCCTACTCGACATCGGCGCTGGCACCTGCGACTTGTCTCTGTTTTGCGGTTCGATGCGCCATGTGGAAGAAATCCCGCTTGGCGGCGAAGACATCACTCGTGACCTCTCCGTGGTCCTGAGCATACCGCCGCGCGAAGCCGAGCAACTCAAGCGCCAATTTGGTAGCGTCAACTGTCAGGGCGAAGAAGGTGACCAGACGGTTACTTATCGCACGACAGCCGGTCGCACATGCACGATGACCCGACAACAGTTTAGCGAGATCATTGAGGCACGTCAGCGCGAGATTTTTGAACACGTCCATCGGGCACTCGTTAATGCCCCTTATAACAACCATCTGTCCGCCGGTATAGTCCTCACTGGTGGTGGCGCTATGCTTGATCAGATCGTGCCCTTGGCCGAAGAGGTTTTGGGGCACCATGTTCGTATAGGCACCCCAAGGGACATTATTGCTCCTGAGGCACTCAGCAATCCAAGTTATGCCGCGGCCGTTGGCCTATTGCGTTTTGCCGCAGACGAACACGGAGAAATGCGTGAAGTCCGCAGCACTGAAAGAACTGTAAGTGGTTTTAAGAGCACCTTGGGCAAGCTATTGAGCTTCTTTTAACTCATGGGCCCCTTGACACCAATGTGAGCCTCGTATATTTTTTAGAATCGCACATCCAAGTAACTGCCCGACAATTACTTAGCCGCCATAGCTCAGATGGTAGAGCAATTCACTCGTAATGAATAGGTCCACGGTTCAATTCCGTGTGGCGGCTCCATAGAAATAACCTCCTGTTTTTACAGGGGGTTATTTTTTATATCCTTGTAATAAAATGACTTATGTCTCACCTCTACTCTAGCGGTTCAAAGCCGTCCGTTCCCGTCCATGCCGATTCGCCCTTTCCATTTTTCATGTGACTAAAGCGTGACTAATATTTTGATTGCAATTCCGCTCTCTGCGCTCTATCATTGTCCGCATGAAACGATACTACGAAGGCAAAGTCTCCATCTTCAAACAATCCGGTAGCCCCTACTGGACTGCGTATTATCGTGACAGCACTGGCCATCAGCGCAAGAAGACCCTTAAGACGAAGAATTTGAAAGTTGCCAAGCAGCGCGCCCGCCAGCTCAACAAGCTGCTTGAGGCAGGCGACAACGGGCGCCTTGAAGCCCTTAAACGCAATCGGTCCGTAACCGTCGGCGAAGTGATCGAGCAGTTCATGGACGAACAAGACGACGGACCGAAGGGGCCCGGTGCCGATTGGGCGCCACCCACCAAAGCCTCGACAAAGCCGCTTCTCGATAAGATGAACGAACAATGGGGCGAGCACTCTATCGCCCAGATTCGCCATACCGATATCCTGACCTTCCTCGGCACCCACACAAGCACAACGCAGCAATCGAGCTGGAACCGGTATCGGGCCACCATCCGAGGCCTGTTTAAATTTGCCGTGGAAGCGGAGTATATTCCTAGTAATCCAGCCGAGAAACTAAAATACGAGAAGGTCCCCAAGCGAACCCCCAAGGCATTAACGGACGACGAATACTTGGCCGTCTTCAAGCGCTTGCCGGATTACTGCCAGGTGATGTTTCAGATCTTAGTAGATACCGGCCTACGTCGATCACAGTTGTTTCGACTCGAATGGAGAGATGTGATATCCGATCGCCGCGAATTAGTCATCCGGAGCTCCAAGGATTCCGAGGATAGGGTCCTGCCCATCCCCCCCCGTACGGCCGAACTCCTAGATTCAATGCGCGGCGGCAGCACATTCAAGATAGTCCGCGGTAAAATCGAGCAGGAAATAAGCTGGCCCAACGATTCGATCCCAACGAATAACATCATCCCATTTATGAGCGTAACAAAGTCTCTACAGAAAGCCGCCAATGCCGCCAATCTCGGTGAGGGGCGCACGGTGACACTTCACATGCTCCGTCATACCTGGGCGACGAGACACCGCCGCGCAGGGACGGGCTTGGATCGATTGATGGAGCTGGGTGGATGGGACAGCTACGAGATGGTTTTGCGGTATGCCGATGTGCCGCCGGATCTTCCGGAACG
>Ga0209403_10006988_pt1 | contig 11244 bp, 13 predicted proteins | sample ArcticOcean_MG_C_8_FD_187440 | JGI IMG/M metagenome (GOLD analysis project Ga0209403, IMG submission 187440) | Marine microbial communities from western Arctic Ocean - ArcticOcean_MG_CB11_86 (SPAdes) (version 2) | ecosystem: Environmental > Aquatic > Marine > Oceanic | place: Arctic Ocean... | reverse complement strand
TAATAGAGATCACAAAACAATAATTCATTCTGTCAAAACAATAGAAAAATTGAAAAAAGAAGATAACGACCTTAATATTAATATTGATAATTTGAAAAATAAAATTTTATATAGCAAAGAAAATGAAATTTAACGTTAATCAACAAGACCTTCAAAAATCTTTAAACTATTGTCAGGGCGTAATAGAGAAACGAAGCACTCTGCCAATTTTGTCAAATATACTTTTAGATACTACTAATTCAAAACTTACAATTACAGCGACAGATCTAGATTTAATTTTTATTCACACAATAAACAATGTTGAAATAATAGAGGAAGGTAAAACCACAACAACCTCTTCAATAATGTATGACATTATTAGAAAATTTTCTTCAGGGAAAAAAATTAATTTATCAATGAGCAATGATTCTAAATTACAATTAGAATCTGAAAAATCTATTTTTCATTTAAATTGTATTAATCCATCTGAATTTCCTTTAACAGATGAAAATTTTAATAAGAACGAATTTTTAGTAAAATCAAAACAATTATTAAAATTGCTTAATAAATGTAAATTTTCAGTATCAAATGATGAAACAAGACATTATCTAAGTGGAATTTTTCTACATCAAACTGAAATTGACAATAAAGTATTTTTAACTGCTGCAGCAACAGATAGTCACAGAATGTCTATTTCTAAGTTAAAATTAAATGAAAAGATTGATTTTGAACCAGTTATTTTGCCAAAAAAAACTATCTTTCAACTTTGCTCTTTATTAGAAGATTATAATGGTGATGTAAAAATTTCAAACATAAAATCTAAAATTAAATTTGAATTAAACAATAGCATTTTAATTTCGAAATTAATTGATGGTAAATTTCCAAATTATATACAGGTAATTCCTAAAAATAATAAAAAAAAATTAGAGGTTGATTTAAAATTATTTTTGGACTCAGTGGACAGAGTAGCCTCTGTTTCTTTGGATAAAAAAGATGGAGTAAAATTTAATTTATCGAAAGATACATTAAATTTATCTGTAAATAATACCAATAGTGGAGATGGAAAAGAAAGTTTAAGCGTTAAATTTGATCATGATTTAGATATAAGTTTTAATTCAAGGTATTTAATAGAAATAGCCTCTCAGTTAAATGGAGACAAAATAGAAATTTTTTTTAATGATACTGGTTCTCCAGCTTTAGTTAAAGACCCATCGGATTTTGATAGTATTTTTGTAGTAATGCCAATGAAAGGCTAATTTAAAATATCTAATTCAGAATAAATAATATTTTGTAAATTTTTTAAAAAAATTTCTCTATTCATTCCAGGGTCAATTTGTTTTAAAATTGAAACAGTTAAAGTTAAATTGGGTTTTAGGCGGCCTTCTTTTGGCCAAGTATTTCCAGAATTAATAGCAATTGGCTGACATTTAATATTTAATTCCTTATATATTCTGCTTATTCCTTTTTTAAAAGGGGATCTATCTTCTGGATTTAATCTAGTTCCTTGTGGAAAAATTATCAGGGGCCTAGTAGATTTACTAACTAAATTAGATATTTTATCAAAAAAGCCAAGATTATCTTTAGTGGTTTCGTTTCGTTTAATAGATATTGATCCAATTTTTTTTAAATACCACCCAAATATAGGAATTTTTAGTAATTCTTTTTTTAAAATAAATATAGGTGAGTTGAAAATTGTTTGTAAAAAAAAAGTTTCAAACATGGATTGATGCGAAGAAGCTATAAAAAATTTATTAGTTGTAATAATATTCTCTTTACCTTTAACAACTATTTTTGTTGATAAAAAAATTCTTAAGCATAATGCCGCCCAGTAACCCATGATTTTTCCACCAAATAAAACAATTTTTTGAGGAAGAAAAAACGACGGTATAAAAATAATAGAAATTAAAATAATTCCTAAAAAAAAGAAAATTGAAAATAAAAAATTTCTTATCATTTGAATTAAGAGCTAAATTAAATCTATAAGCTTTTGTCTTTTTTTAATAATATTAATTTTAGATCCTTTTATTAATAATTCCAATGGTTTTGGCCTTACATTATAATTTGAGCTCAAAGACATTCCATACGCTCCTACATCACAAATTATAATTAAATCTTTTTCATTTAATTTTTGAAAGTTTTTTAAAGTTAAAAATTTGTCAGTTGTTTCGCAGATTGGACCTACAAACTCATAAGTTTTTTTTGATTTCGTATTTTTTTTAATTACGGGGATTATATTGTGTTTTGATCCATATAATGCTGGTCGCATTAAATCATTCATACCTGCGTCAAGTATTATAAAGTTTTTTGCTTTTGTATTTTTAATATAAATTACTTTAGAAACAAGTATTCCCGTATTTCCAATTATAGACCTACCTGGTTCAAAAATAATTTTAGATTTATTTTTTTTCAAGAAATTATTAATTGCAATATTATATTTTTTATAATTTAATTTTTTAATTTTGTTATCATATGAAATTCCCATGCCACCACCCAAATCTATAAATTCAAAGTTATAATTTGATTTTTTTATTATTCTTGCAATAACTTTTAGCGTCATCTCAAAAGGTTGATGATTAAGGATTTGGCTTCCAATATGAACACTTAAACATTTAAGTTTTAAAAATTTAGAATTATTCGTATACTTTAGTAATTTTAAAAAAATATTTTCAGTAACACCAAACTTATTTTCTTTTTTACCGGTTGAAATTTGATTTAGTGTTTTTGCATCAGTATTTGGATTTAACCTAATTCCAACATCCACAATTTTTTTTTTAGATTTAGCTATTTTTTCAATTTCCATTATTTCGCTTTCAGATTCAGCATTTATTAGTAATATTTTTTTTTCGATAGCATATTTTATCTCATTAAAAGTTTTGCCAACTCCAGAAAAAACAATTTTTTTTGGATTAATCCCAGCTTTTAGAGCCTTCATTAGCTCTCCCATTGATACGACGTCAGCGCCACATCCTAGCTTTTTTAATTCGTTTAGAAGTTTAATGTTAGTATTTGATTTTACAGAAAAACAAATTAATGGACTAAAAGAGCTAAAATTTTTTTTAAAGTTAACTATATTTGTTTTTATTTTTTTATAAGAATAACAATAAATAGGAGTGCCAAACTTTTTTGCCAGATTTTCAACTTTGGTATTTTCTATTGAAAAACTTTTTTTAATATATTTCATTATATCACACGAATAAAAATACTATTTTTTTTGGCTTTATATTCTGGATCACCTTTTTTTCCACAAGAGAATAAAAAAAGTAAACACAAAAAAGTAAATATTATTTTTTTCATAATTTTTAAGATCTTTTATATTTAGTTATCATTTTTTTAATATTATCAAAAGATGTTCCACCAAAAGACTTTTTAGATTTAACAGAGTATTTTAAATCAAAAACTTTTAGTACATCTTTTGATAGCTTTGGCTCTATTTTATTTAATTCATCAATATTTAATTCATTAAGCTTCTTTTTTCTCTTTTCGGCATAGTTAACTACTGAAGCTGTAATTTGATAAGCTTTTCTAAACGACATGTCGTGATTTTTTACAAGATAGTCAGCCAGATCTGTTGCTGTTATGTATCCTACATTAGCAAGTTGTAACATTTTTTTCTTGTTAGGGCTAAAATTGTTTAAAACTTCATTTAGTATCAAAATACAATTATTTAAAGTTTCGTCTGATTTAAAAACTATTTCTTTATCATCTTGTAAGTCTTTAAAATAAGATATTGGTAATCCTTTTAATATTGTCAGCATTGAAAATAAATTTCCAAAAGTAACACCTGATTTACCCCTTAAGTATTCTAGTAAGTCAGGATTTTTTTTTTGTGGCATTATTGATGATCCCGTAACAACTTTATCAGTAAGATTAATTAGATTAAATCCATCAGAATTCCATATAATAAGTTCTTCAGCTATTCTTGAAATATGCATTGAGCACATTGAAACACTATATAAAAAATCTAAAACAAAGTCTCTATCTGCGACAGTATCAATAGAATTATTCGTTGGTTTTTTAAAACCTAATTTTTTAGTTGTAAAATTTCTATCAATATTAAAAGAAGTTCCTGCTAAAGCAGCTACTCCAAGAGGATTTTCAGATAAATTTTGCAAGTTGTTAGTAAATCTTTTTTTATCTCTATTAATCATTTCAACATAAGCCATTAAATAATGTGCCAATGAGATAGGTTGGGCATTTTTTAAATGAGTGAAACCTGGCATAATTGTTTCGATATTTTTCTCTGCAATTTTTAAAATTATTTTAATAGTAATATTTAAATTTTTATTTATTTTTTTTGTTGCGCCTCTAATCCAAATCTTAAAGTCTGTAATTACTTGGTCATTTCTAGATCTTGCTGTATGAACATATCCTGCTTCCTCACCTATTATTTGAAATAGTCTTTTCTCAATGTTTATGTGAATATCTTCATATTTTTCATTATATTCAAATTTTTTATTTAGAATTTCTTTTTTAATTTTATTTAAACCATAAATAATTTTATTTTTTATTTTAAATGATATTATTTTTTGTCTAAACAACATTTCAACATGCACAACTGAGACCATTATGTCTTCTTTGTACAGTTTTTTATCAATATGCAAAGAGTTTCCAATTTTTTGAAATAGTGTTGAATTATTTTTTTTAATTCTAGTACTCCATATTGCTTTGTTGTTTTTATTTTTTGTCATGATATTTAACTATACTCATTTAGTATGAAATTTTTAGTATTTAAATTTTTAGTAATATTTCTTTATTTAACAACAACTAGTTTGAGTTATTCAATAGAACGGCCGGATATTAAAAATATTGTTATAAATAAAGATAAGAAAAGTTATAAAAATGTCGTTTTTAAAGATATTAATAATCAAGAGCTAAATTTAGATAATTTTGCTAATAGACTAATAATAATAAATTTTTGGGCCACATGGTGCGTTCCTTGTAGAAAAGAAATGCCGTTATTAGATTTATTGCAATCAAATAAAAGACTTCATAATTTAATAGTATTACCAATAAATGTTGGCGGAGGTGACATTCTTAAATTAAAAATTTTTTTTAAAGAATTAAATATTAAAAATTTAGATATATATTTTGACCCTACTGCTAATTTAGCAAATAAATTTTTATTAAGAGGCCTTCCAACTACAATTTTGATTAATAAAGAAGGCCAAGAATTTGCTAGAATTCTTGGATATATTGATTTTGAAAGTGAAAAATTTATTAATTGGTTAGAAAATTTTAATTAATTTAAAAATGACATTTAGCTTAAATACAATAATTATAAAACCAGAAAAAAATGCTTTTACAAATAATGCTATTATTTTGTTACACGGTTATGGAGGAGATGGCAAAGATATAAGCATGTTAGTTTCAAATTGGAAAAGATTTCTACCCAATACTATTTTTTTATGCCCAAATGGACATGAGGCATGCTGTATAAGCTCAAGTGGATTTCAATGGTTTGATTTAACTAAAGATGATCCAGAATATATTTTAAAAGAGTCTCATAAAGCAGAATTAAAAATTAAAAATTTTATTAATGAAGTTAAAAGTGAATATAAATTAAAAAATTCTCAAATTTGTCTATTGGGTTTTAGTCAAGGATGCATGATGTCAATAAATTTGGGACTAACAAGTGATCAAAATTATAATTGCATAGTTGGTTTTTCTGGAAAAATAATTGATAAAAACAATCTTTTAAAAAGAAAAACTTCTAGCACTGACATGTTATTAGTGCATGGAGATATGGATCAAGTTGTTCCTTCAAGCAGTTTGCTGGAAGCGAAAGATTTTTTAATTAGAAATAATGTTGAAGTAGAGACACATATGATAAAAAATTGTGAACACAATATCTCCATTGAAGCATCAAGTATAGCATTAAATTATATAAAAAAAAATTTCGAAGTTTAATAAATATTTAATAAGTTTTTTTTACTAAATATTGATTAAATAATTTAATTCGGCTAGTCTTATTTCAATGAATAATTTTGGTGAACAGAACTTGTCATTAGAAAAATGTCCTGCATTAGTTTTGAATGCTGATTACAGACCCTTAAGCTATTATCCTTTGTCATTATGGAGCTGGCAAGATTCAGTTAAATCTATATTTCTAGATAGAGTTACGATTGTTAGTAATTATGATCGTTTAATTAGAAGTCCTTCTATTAATATGAAACTACCAAGTGTTATTGCATTAAAGAGCTTTATCAGCCCTCAATCAAATCCAAATTTTACAAGATTTAATGTTTTTTTAAGAGATAAATTTTCTTGCCAATATTGCAAGAGTGGGAAGGAACTTACTTTTGATCATTTGTTGCCTAGGTCGCGAGGAGGTAAAACTAATTGGAATAATGTAGTTACTGCTTGTTCAAATTGTAATGTAAAAAAAGGTGGGCGTTTACTTAATAATTCTGGAATGATTCTTTTTCAAAAACCATTTCAACCAACAACAGAAGATCTACATAAAAATGGCAAGAACTTTCCTCCAAACTTTCTTCATAAAAGCTGGATGGATTATTTATACTGGGATGTAGAATTAGAAGCTTAACTAAATTTTTTTAGAAATATTAATAGCTATTTTAGATCCAGTTTTAATTATTTTGTCTAATACCGAATACAGGCCTTCTTTGGTTGCTCCATTTTCATAAGCGATATCTTTATGATGTAACTCATCATTTCTAAATTTTTTAATTTTTTCTTTGAGGATATTCTCGTTTGGCAACAGCTGATCTATTTGATCCTGATAGTGCTTATCTATTATTTCTTCGACTGATGCCGTGCAAAGCATTGCAGCTTTTTTGCCTAACAAAGTCGATCCAAAGCCAAGGCCCACGCCTAGCAAATCCCATAAAGGTAAAAATTTAGTAGGGTTTATATTTCTTTTTTTAATTTCATTTTCAAAATAATCACAATGCTCTTTTTCATGCTGCTTCATTATTTCAATAGTTTTTTTAAGGTCTTCATTTTTAACAATTGTATTTAAAGCTAATAGTTGACCTTCATATATTTTGATAGCTCCATGTTCACCTGCATGGTCAACTCTTAAAAATTCTTCAACTTCTGTTTTATTATTTTTTTTCATAATTTAAAAAAAGTTTTGTAGTTATAACGGCTAATATTAAAGAAATAAATGCATTTATTGTAGCAAGGGATAAGCCAAAAACTTTAAAAGAAACTTCTTTGCAGCTGATAACTTTTTCACTTAGTTGTTTTAAAAGATCTTCTTTAGACAAATTATTACTTTCATTACTTAAATTACACACTAAAGATTCCGAAAAAACCCCTTGTTCGATACCAAAATGATAAAAAGAAATAAAGGTAGCTACTGTAAAAATTATACTAAGCAAAATAATAAAAATTTTTTCAAATTTACTTATAATTAAATTTAAAATAATAATTATTATTGTTAAAATATATGGAACTCTTTCGATTGAACATAGATTGCATGGCTTATAACCCAAAATATATTGAATAAAATAAGCTATTAATAGACTAAAAATACTAAATAATAATATTATATTTAGAACTGCGCTATTTTTTGGTTGATTCATTTTAGATAATAAAAAAATATATAGTTCCAAAAATAGTTGCTATTAACAAGCCTATAATTGTAAAAAATTTTACTCCTTTTTTTTCCAGAAATGGGCCAAAAGCCTTTCCAAATTTAGCCGATAAATAACAAACAGCAAAAAATCTTAATCCGCGAGAAATTAAACAGATAAAGAAAAATACAAAAATATTAAAACCAATAATTCCACTGGTTATTGTAAAAACTTTAAAGGGCAGCGGTGTAAAACCCGCAAGAAATAATATTCCTAAAAAAAAATAAAAACTACTACCTTCGGTTAAATTATGTTTTAGATCTAAAACCTTGTTTTCATATCCATAAAATTCAACAACTTTTATAGCAAGGTCTATAAATGTAGAACCTAGGAAATATCCAAATAATCCACCCAAAGCAGAAAAAATAGTAGCAATAAAAAATATTTTTATATAGTCCACTTTTTTAGCAACAACCATTGGAACAATCATAATGTCAGGTGGGATTGGAAAAAAAGAACTTTCTGAAAAAGATATTATGGCAAGAAAAAACTTTGAGCTTTTGTGAGCAGCTAGTTTTAAAGATTTTTGGTATAAGTCTTTAAACATTTTTTTTGTTTTATTACAATTTGAGTTCTTATACTATTTAAATATGAAATATATAAATGCTTTAATTAACTTGATAATAAGTTTAGTTTTGTCGCCTATTATAATTTATGCAGTATTACTTATTGCAAAACTTAGCGGTGCAACATATGAAATGTCTCACGGAGAAATATTTATAGTGTGGATTTTGATGGCTATTTTAATAAATGGTTCTTTTAAAAGAAATTCATAAAGAGGGCGAATGGCGGAACTGGTAGACGCGCACGACTCAAAATCGTGTTTTGCAAGAAGTGAGAGTTCGATTCTCTCTTCGCCCACCAATATTTTATGCAAATAAATAAAATAAATAATTTAGTTGAGTTATTTTTTGTTCAGTACAAAAAACAAAATAGAAATAATATTTTTTTAAATTCTTTAAAAAATTTAGACAATAGATTTTCTTGGGAAAATACTTTTTTAAACATTATTAAGCTATCTAATGAAATTTCTAAATATATAAATAAAGGTGATAGATGCATGGTAGTATCTGAAAATAGGCCCGAATGGATGATAACTGATTTAGCTATTATGCTGTCATCAGGGATAACAGTTCCTGCATATACAACTTATACTGAAAAAGATTATGAATATATAATAGAAGACTGCACCCCGTCCATAGTTTTTGTTTCTAATATTAATCAATATGAAAAAATTAAAAATATAATACCTAAAAAAAACTTTATTAAAAAAGTTATAACTTTTGAGCATATAAAAAATTTAGATGAAAATTATAATTTATGTTTGCCTGAAATTTTTAAAAAAAAAGAAAAAAAGAACTTAGATTTTCTAAATTTAGAAATTACAAGAAAAGATCCTGCTTGCATAATTTATACTTCAGGCACACAAGGAAATCCAAAAGGTGTAGTTTTAAGTCATGGTGGGATTTTAAATAATTGTGAGGGAGCTGTTGGCTTACTAAATCCTATTATTTCTAAGCATCCAAAATTTTTAACATGGCTACCCTTGTCTCATTCATATGAACATACAATACAATTTGTGCAAATAGCAGTTGCAGCAAAAGTATTTTATGCAGAAAGCATTGAAAAATTAATTAATAATATGAATGAATGTGGCCCAGAGATAATGACTGCAGTTCCGAGATTTTATCAAAATTTATATTTAAAAATTAATTCAAATTTTAATAAAGCAAAAGGTATAAAAAAAAAATTAATTGAAAACACTGTTAATTTAGGAAAAAAAAAATTATTGAAAAAAAAACTTTCTTTTTTTGAGAGATTAATAAATTTAATATGTGAAAAATTAGTAAGAAAAAAAATTAAGAATCAATTTGGAGGAAACTTGAAAGCATTTGTATCAGGCGGAGGAGCTCTAGATAAAGAAGTTGGTTCATTTTTAAATGCAATCGGATTACCAACTTTACAGGGATATGGATTAACTGAAACATCGCCAGTTGTTAGTTGTAACCCCATAAACGATATACGAGTTGAAACTGTTGGCCCACCCTTTAAAGGTAATATTGTTAAAATAGCTAAAGATGGGGAAGTTTTGGTTAAAGGGGAAAATGTAATGTTGGGTTATTGGAATAACGAAGAAGAAACTAAAAAAGTTTTAAAAGATGGATGGTTGCACACAGGCGACGTTGGGGAATTTGATAATAATTTTCTAAAGATAACAGATAGGAAAAAAGATATTATAATTACACCGGGTGGTGACAATATATCGCCAGTTAAGGTTGAAAATTATTTAACAAAATCAAACATTATTGAACAGGCTTTAGTTTATGGTGATAATAAACCATATTTAGTTTCGTTAATTGTTTTGTCAAATGAATATAAAAATTTAAGAAACTTTCAAATTCAAGAAGATATTGAAAAAATAAATAAAGACTTGTCTAAAATAGAAAAAATAAAAAAATATTTTGTTATTAAAGAACAGTTTTCAATTGAAAATGGAATGTTAACACCAACTTTAAAACTAAAAAGATATAAAATAATTCAAAAATATAAAAAAGATTTTGAAAAATTATATTAATTTTTTTTTAAATGCATTATTATTCGCATAAACTCTTATCTTTTTAACTTTTGTAAAATTTAAATTAAAAAAAAATTTTTTTTAAAATTTAGCAAAAGTTTTTATATAATTAAAGAATTGACATAACTTGTATAAAAAAATAAAAATAACCTAATAGCGAATCAATTTGATTCGTAAAACTAAACAGGGAGCTAAAGATGGCTAAAAGAAGAAAAAAAGCTAAAAAGAAGGCTAAGAAAAAAGCTAAAAAAAGAAGAAGAAGATAGTACTAAGTATTCTTTTAAAGAACGCTTCTCATAACGTTTGTGTGGGAAGCGTTTTTTTTACTTTGTTATCTGTTGAGGTTCCTCAATTGTTGGCTGTTCTATTTTAGAACTTTGATTTTCTAAATTTCTCTTTAAAGCTTTGTCTAATTTTTTTTGAGTATCCTCTAAAGATATATTCATAATTATTTGAAATTCTGTTAATAATCTTTCGTATGCTTTTTCAAAAAGTTGTCTTTCACTATATGACTGATCAACCATTAGGTCTTCACCTTTATTTAGATCTCTAACAACTTCCGCTAGTTCATAAATCTTTCCTGAAGTAATTTTTTGTTCATACTCTTGTGCCCTTCTACTCCACATAGATCTTTTTATTTTTGGTTTACTTTTTAGTATTGAAATAGATTTATTAACTTGATTAATTGAAGCAAGAGGTCTTAAATGAGTTTGTTTATTAATTGGTAGCAAACCAATAGCCTTATCTTTTTCGAACTTAATGTCATAACATTGTACTTCAATACCGCCAATAGTTTTAGCGCTGACAGATAAAATTTTTCCAACACCATGCTTAGGATAAACAACATAATCTTTTGGTTTATATTGTTTTTTTTCCGTTTCTTGTTTTTTTATTTTTTTAATTTCAGGTTTTAATTCGTTACTTTTAGATATTCTTAAATTTTCATTTTTAACTTCTCCTTTTGTTATAGGAGATTTTTTTTTAATGGAAGTATCAATTTTTCTTTTTATAAACTTGTTTATTTTTTTATCTATTTTTTTTCTTTTTTTTTTTTTTTTTTTTTTTTCTTTTTCTTTTTTTTTTTTTTTTTTT
>Ga0209403_10006983_pt1 | contig 11252 bp, 7 predicted proteins | sample ArcticOcean_MG_C_8_FD_187440 | JGI IMG/M metagenome (GOLD analysis project Ga0209403, IMG submission 187440) | Marine microbial communities from western Arctic Ocean - ArcticOcean_MG_CB11_86 (SPAdes) (version 2) | ecosystem: Environmental > Aquatic > Marine > Oceanic | place: Arctic Ocean... | reverse complement strand
CGCGAATAGCGGGGCGGCGCTTAATTGGGCCAGTTGTCCAAGATTAATCTCCTCGAACCCAGGCCGAATAATAACCATCGCTCCGACAAAACCAGCTCCAACTCCGAAGAGCCGCCTGAGATGCAAACGCTCGCCCAGAAACAAAGCCGCTCCTATCGTCACAAAAATGGGCGCCACATAACCGAGTGCGGTGACTTCAGCCATGGGGACACGCGCCATGGCAAAAAACCACAATATCACAGCGACCCCGTGAATCAGACCACGCACTGCATACAGCTGTAACGTTTTGCGTTCCGGTATACCTGTCCAGTTTCGCAAAAATAGGGGCGCGATCATCAGGGTGCCAATAGCATATCTGATAAACGCGCCTTGAATTGCGGGCATATCTGACCCCAAGTAACGAATAACACCCGTTACGCAGGCAAACATCAGTCCGGTCAAAAGCATCCAGAAAATGCCGTGACGGGTATTACCTGGATTCACACGTGTGAGTGGTTGATAGAAATTTCAATTGGACAGATTCAGTTCGAGGAAAGGTGAATGCTTACTTGAACCTTAGCAAGAGGGGAATGGGCCTGGCATCTTAGGGGATCAGCAATGAGAAATCTCACAGAGGCACAGCACCTAAGCATCCCTCCTTCTCTCCTTCTAAAAAACTCAGCATTTCCCCATCTCAGAATCTCAGTACCTCAGAATCTAAGAAACTTCCCATCTATTCTGCCCGACCCTTGACCTTAATTGGCCGTCCTTAAAACCAATCTATGCCCTGTATTTGGTCGGAGTGGTTCTGTGCTTTGAGTCCGAAAGGACTCAACCTTTCCGTCACGTGTAATTTCGAATACCAGAAGTTTGGGTGTAACCGCGTTGTAGGCATCCGGTGTAACTATCCAACCGGTGTCTGTTCGGTCAAACCATCCCTCAAATGAACCATCAAAGCTTAGTTCGATCGTTTCCTGATTTGAATCGATGGTCACGGAATCCTCATTCATTACGATGATCCTCCTAACCTCGCCTGCAACCCGGCGTACCCAGAATCCGGAGTCATCTGAAATTTTTTGATCATGATCTGGCCAATCTGCCAAACGCCAGGAGAAGTGATCGACCCAATCTGAGTCCGAAGTGATCTCTACTGAGAATCTTTCCGGGTTGTTTTCAATAATTCGAACCTGCGATTGCCGGGGTTTCTTGTCGGCCGAAGGCGTTAGTACCGTGACTGACTTGAAAGGGAGTTTCACGGTACCGGATTTCAAGAGCGCAGGAGCAGGATATGTCCGAACCGGATCCAGAGGCGAATGATTACCGAAAGACCCAACCCATCCGCGACCACCCGGTTGCCAGTCGACGAAACCTGGATACTGTCTAAGAAAAGTCGTACCAGGAAAGTGTGTGTCACCTATAAGGACTTCTGACTTCAGACCTGTTCCAAAACCCTGTACTACATCAAGAGCGGCTCCGTTGGGGGCGGTAGCTTGGGCACGATCATCTTCGAGTTGGATTTCATTACCTACCATGAACTGGAAATTGCTCTCAACTCGATGTTCTCCATCTCCATAGATGGCATCGAGTATGATCCAGTAGTTGTCTTTCACATAAAAAACACTTCTACGCCACATGGCGTCCAGCAGGTTGTTTCTGTATTCATAGGTACCCTCCAGGAAATCGTAGACTGGATTGGTGACCCATCTGTTTTCAAGAACGTCAAACGCGTAATGACGATCCCATCCGGTATTGGGATCAATGCCGTCAATCGTGATCACATTGTGTAGAAAACCGAATCGCATATCGTAACGGGGTCCCGGCTCGGCGGAGGTATACAAGGATGTGCCCGGGTCGACAATGAATGCAGCACCATCGGCTGATAAGGTAATGCTCAACTTATCTCCGTGTTGGTGATTGGTGCCGAATGGGCCAGCGTCCATCGACAAATACTGCGCGTCCTCATCCCACCCATTGCGCATCGCATAGTATCCGCTTAGGTAATACGGGTTGGATTTGAATGGGAAGGACTCGAAGCCGTCGGACCTTTCGCTGACTTCAAGTTGATCAGCGAGCTGGTTCAAGTCGGGTCGGTCGAATAGCTGCGCGCCTTTACGCAGGACGCGATCGCGGATATCGTAAATACCGTGATCCCCATAGCGAGGAATACTACGATCCGGTTTCATCATGCCAACATGGGCATCGAAGATGGCTTCGAGTTTTGGAGATATTCTATCTTTGGCCGGTGAGTCGGGGAGTGCTTCAAACATCGTTGAGCACAGCAATAAAGTGCCCTCAGAATATCCCAGGGTTAATTCGATGAGAAACTCACGTGGGTAGAATGCAGTATCCAGGAATCCGTCCAGAAGCGCCGTTGAATCGTCTTGCCAGAAAGCAGACGAACTTGCCTCGGGATACTGGAGCGAAGCATAAAGAATGGTAGACGCATTGCCAAGCGTTCCGTTGTGAAGCCCAAGAATCTTGTTGGGCACAAGCCAATCCACCTCGTCCCACAAATAGTGAAGAATGCGGAGATAATTTTCATTGGACAAAGAGGACGACTCTCGGAGGTGTGCCAACACATCTATCCATCGCTTCACTCGCCATTGGAGTAGCACCCAATTCCAGGGATTGGTGTTCGGAGCGACTTGCACATGGTAGTCGACTGATTTTGAAAGAGGGACGTGTTCCACGAAGTCCAGCATGTCTCTGACCAAGGCGGCTGCATAGCGCTCGTCCTGTGTGGATGTATACGCGCGGGTCAGGTAATCGAAATGCGGAAACCGGGCGAGGGTCACCAACTTCTCGGGTGCATTAAACCAGGGAAGATTATCCGGGAGTGAAAACTCCCCGGAACGATCGGTAATGATATGATCAATCGCTTTGTCAGCTTGCTCGATATCCAGCTTGGAGGCAGTGGCGGTTGTCGGGATCACCCATAAAGAGGTCAGGGGTTTCCGTGATCGAAAATAGCGGGCCGCGGCATCTATAATAGCGGCCTTCGACGGATGCTCTTCCAGGAGATTAATCTCATTCGCCACCGCACTGTCTGGGTCCAAATGGTCTAAAAAGCGAGGAAGCCAATCATCAACCTGATCTTGAGCGATTGCTGGTTGGGGACCTCCCATACCCAGAGTAAATAATAGTGCAAACAGCCAATGTTTCATAGTCAGGTACCTTGTGCGGCGTAGTTAACGTGCATCCTTTTCAAAAGTGGTAACAGTCTCACCAGCTATGAGAAAGGGGTCAATGGCTTTCATAGTCTTACGGAAAGTACAGACGCCAGATTTTGCCGTGAGGTATTTAGTTTTGACGCGGCTACATCTCAGAATCTCAGCCTATTTCCATCTCTCAATCCCTCCATCTCTCAATCTCAGAATCTCAGCAACTAAGTAGCTCAACCCGACACATCTAAACAGAGGAATAACTCCTGATCGCGCAAGTAGAGCTTGCCATTGGCAATCACCGGATGCATCCAAATCTTGCCTCGCTCACTACGCTGCTCGGACTGGGGCGAAAGCGTAAAACGACCCCGTTCCCTCCAACCATCCGGGAATGCATCAATCAACACAACCGTGCCACTGTTCTCCTCCAGACAATAGAGCTTTCCATCGGCGTAAGCGATAGCTCCCTTGCCCAGTTCGCGTTTTTCAGCCCACACTTTTTCGCCCGTTTTCCAATCCTGGCACACCCACCCGACCGCGTCGGAATAGCCATACAAATAATTGCCCACCCGGATGACACCGCCGTGGTGATTTTTCATCACTTTATTGCTGTAAACGTCTGAGACGCTTTGATCTGGGTTGATCTCCACCAGGACACAACCGGCACCATAACCCGCACTGATATACACCTGGTTATCCTGCACAATGGGCGTCGGGACAACCGCCACACGTCCTCCCCTGAAATCGGCCTGCCACAACACACTTCCATCCTCCGCCGCAATTCCGGAAAACTGTTTCTGAGTCAGTTGAACATACTGCTCCACGCCTTGAATCTCTGCCGGCACAATCGAAGCATACTGGGCGTTGTCCTGCCAATCTCCAGACTGCCAGACCCGCTTGCCTGTGAGCTTGTCCAATGCGGCCACGGTGCCTTTCTTTCCTCCCGGAGTACAAAGCACCAGAGCTCCATCGACCAACACCGATTCCGTATACCCCCATTTTTGGATGACGCCTCCCAAAGACTTCATCGTCTTCTTCCATTTTATCTTTCCATCGCTCACGGAAGCACAGACCAACAGTCCCTGCGCACTCATGCCATAGACACGATCTCCGTCCACGGTAGGCGTACCTCGTGGACCGTCGCCCCAAGGACTTCCAAATTTACTCCCCATCGAGGTGGACCACAGAGTCGCCCCGCTCTCCTCATCCAGGCAAATAAGATACTCCTTATTCTTCCTGGCCCCCATGATAAAGATTTTGCCACCCACGATGGCCGGGCCCGAGTATCCCAATCCCACGTCTCGGGAAAGCCACAGCTGGCTGGGGCCGCCTGCAGGCCACTCCTGCAGCAATCCAGCCTCCGAGGAAATACCGGTCCTGTCAGGACCCCGGAACTGCGGCCAATCCACTGCTTCCGTTCTTTGCAGGGTAAAAAACAAGATCCCAAAACAGAAGGCGAACAACAATTTATTCAACTTGATCATAGTGGCAGACGTTGAGGTGATAAATGTAAACAGGCCCGATTTCACAGAGCCAACGAAATCCGGTCGAGCGTAATCGGTCCTCGTCCAAACCGTATGACGAAGCCATGGATAATCTTAGGCTCATGAAATTTAGGGAAAAAGTTCTCTCTTGAGTTCCATGGGGCCCTACCCCTATTGCCCTCTCCCGTTGTGATTTCAGAAAACCAAGTGTCCCTATCAAAACTTTAGGTAGTGTCCTAATCTGCAAAAGAGCTCCTCAGAATCTCAGCCTATTTCCATCTCTCAATCTCAGAACCTCAGAATCTCAACCTCTCTCCATTCCTCCATCCCTCCATCTCTCAATCTCAGAACCTAAGCACTTCGCCAACTTATCCACTTGCATTTAGTTGGTTAATTGAAGCTGATCTCTCACTATGAAAATTACCCCAAATATTGCTTCGCTTACCTTTCTTCTGATCAGCCTGACGATCTGTGCAATCGCTAATGCGAAGACTGACCAAAAAATTGCTGAGGTGCTTGCCGCCAACCAGGCGCGAAACACAGCCCTCGTTTCTCACGACCTAAAAGCGCTGGATCGAATACTCGCACCTGATTTCAATTATACCCACAGTAACAATTTTCAAGAGACCAAGGAATCGCATATCGGCTCGCTCAAAAACGGCTTGCGCTACACGAAATACGAGACCACGGAATTGCGGGCCAACATCATCATGCCCGATGTGGTCACCCTCAATGGTTTCTTCGAACAGACCAAGGGCAAGGATGGCAACATGAAGACAGGTAAATATCTGTTTCTGTCCGTCTGGCGGCGGACAGGAGATACCTGGCAACTAACAAGTTTTCAGTCCGCTCTTCCGCCACCAGTCAAATAAGGGTGATGGTTCATAGAACTCAGCATCTCAACATCTTTTCTGGCCAACAAATGATATTGGACCCTTGACCCTATTTGGCTCTCTCTAATCAAACAAGACGATCCCTGCACTCGGCACCAACCACTTATCCCTGCATATAGTCGACAGTCTACTATTTTTTAGCTAGGCGTTCCTTAGATAATAACTATTCTGGATGATCGTTAAGTGGTAGAATTTACATCTCCCATGCCCCAAGAGTAATTATTAGGAAATTCCTTAACAACTGATGAAGCACACAATCACTGCCCTTCTTTTCTGCCTGACCACTATTTATGGATATGCCCAACGCTCTGACGTCTTGGTCGAAGCAGAGAGTTTTGCGGATATCGGAGGGTGGGTTACCGATCAGCAGGTTATGGATCAGATGGGATCCCCCTACCTCTTGGCTCATGGATTGGGCAGGAGCGTCAAGGACGCCACCACCACGGTTGAATTCCCCAAAAACGGAAAATACCGAGTCTGGGTACGCACACGCGACTGGGTGGGCCAATGGAAGACGCCGGATACAACACCAGGCATGAGAGCAGTGGGCTATCCCGGACAGTTTCAATTATGGATCGATGGCAAACCACTGGATACCACCTTCGGGACTGAAAAAGCCACCTGGCATTGGCAGGATGGCGGAATCATCAGTGTCCGCAACAAAAAGGCCACGCTCAAACTTCGAGACCTGACAGGATTCAATGGGCGATGCGATGCGATCCTTTTCAGCTCCGATCTTGATTCCGCACCCTCAGACAAGCACGAGAATATTAAGGAACTACGTTATAAGTTGCTTGGCTATACATCCACTCCGTCCGAAGGAGGAGACTATGATTTTGTTGTGGTTGGAGGCGGTGTAGCCGGCACCTGCGCAGCTATCAGCGCCGCGCGACAGGGATGCAAAGTGGCACTTATCCAGAACCGACCCGTATTGGGCGGCAACAACAGCTCAGAAGTCCGAGTGGGATTATCGGGCCTGATCCACCAGAAGCCCTACCCCATGCTTGGAAACCTGGTTGACGAGATTGGCCCTGTCGGTCACTGGAACTTGTGGGAGGCCAATGAAAATCCAGATACGGAACGCAGTAAGCGGATCTTCGATGTCATTGAAAAACACCCTGAGAAAACGATCCACAACGGGGGGCCCGCATCGAACTATGAGGACCAGAGAAAGATTGATGCCGCATTGGCCGAAAAAAACCTCAGTCTCTTCCTCAATACCCATGTTAACGCGATCGAGATGGATGGAAATCGCATCATGGCTGTCACCGGACAGAACCTTCGCACCGGCGAACGCATCCGGTTTACCGGCAGGCTCTTCGCAGATTGCACGGGTGACGGAAACCTAGGAGCTCTCGCCAATGCCGACTATCGTGTAGGCAGAGAATCGAAATCTGAAACCGGTGAAGAGCTCGCTCCTGACAAAGCCGACCAGCTTGTAATGGGAACTTCGGTACAGTGGAATTCCATGGAAGAAACTACTCCTTCCACATTCCCGGACTCTCCGTGGGCTGTCCCATTCACCGCAGACACCTGCATTCCAGATGTGAAGGGCGACTGGGATTGGGAAACGGGTGCGGACCGCGACCAAATCTACGAATTCGAACATATTCGAGACTACGCATTGCGTGTCACTTTCGGCAATTGGTCGGTTCTAAAAAACCACGAACGATTCAAAGACGAGTTTGCGAAACGCCGTCTCAGCTGGGTGGCTTACATCGGAGGCAAGCGTGAATCCCGGAGACTCCTGGGAGATATCATCCTCAATCAACATGACATAGTCCATGGCCATGAATATCCCGACGCCTGCGTAACCACCACATGGACCATCGACCTCCACTACCCCAAAGAGGCGGTTTGCGCGTGCGACGCCTTCCAAGCAAACGCCCATCAGCTGAAAATCGAGCCTTACCCAATCCCCTATCGCACACTTTACTCCCGAAACATCGACAACCTTATGATGGCGGGCCGAAACATCAGTGTAACCCACATCGCACTCGGAACCGTCCGCGTGCAACGGACCACCGGAATGATGGGCGAGGTCCTGGGCATGGCTGCAGGAATTTGTAAACAGCATGCCTGCTCTCCACGAGGCGTCTACGAAAAGCATTTAAAGGAATTCAAAAAACTCCTTGTTGCAGGCGTCCCACCCCGGAATCCCTGATTCGATCTCCACGCCCTAGAGATATATTAAACCGGAAGAAAAGAACCCCGCAGCAAACTGCAGGGCATCCTGCCAAAGCACCCTCCATCTCAGCCTTTCTCCATCTCAGCCTTTCTCCATCTCCCTATCCCTCCATCTCAGCAACTTAGCACCTCAGCAACTTAGCACCTCAGAACCTAAGCAACTCAGAATCTCACTCCTTTTCCGCGAAGTATGGAATGAGCGGCTGCTTAGCCGATTGATAAAGCGGGTGTTTGGGTGAGCCATCTTGATTTCTTCCAAAGCAGAAGACGCGATCAGCAGCGCAACGATCCAACAGGAGTTGTTCGACCACTTGTCCTCTCCCACGGGCTCCGCCTTCTTTTCCCCAGGCAACTACAACTCGTGCTGCACTTTGAACAATTTCACCTATCCAAAAATTATTTTCTGGTCCTACCGGATCCTGACTGGTCAGCAGTTCGGCTGGAAGCGTGGCACGTAACCCAAAGGCGTTTAGCATGTACAACGCTCCGAAGCCCCAACTCTGAGCAAAATTGATACAACGATTCACCGTCCTATCCACAGCAGCTTCATCCGCACCCGAAGGATTCATTCCTATAAACACGCAATAGTTTTCCTGATCACCCCAATAGCGATACAAAGTATACCGGTGAGTTCGATCTTTGGAAAACCGTGTATTCTCAACAACAATTGGATCCACACATACAAGGTCCGGTTGCGGTGGCAGCTTAGCCTGAGAAGCTCTCTGAAATGATTCTCGATTCATAGGAAAGCAGCTTATATTTCTTCCTGCCTTTTACGACAGCACAAAGTCGAACACATTTAATGCATCCCCAGCATCTCTCAATCTCCCCATCTCAGAATCTAAGTACCTCAGAATCACAGCAACTAAGTACCTCAGCACCTTTTCTAGCCGATAAATGCCCCCTGCCCGTGAATAGCCCTATGGTACCCTTCATTCAACCACGACCGCCAACTCAATCGAGGCGGTTTGTTTCGGAGCTGTGAAGGCATTCATGACTTCGAATTGAAGTTCAATCCTTTCAACTTTATCGCCGGTCTTGACCTGGAGCTTTTGGGTGGAGTGCTGCGGTATAATAATCAGGTCGGTATTGCTGAAGAAACCGTAGCGGCTTTTGTTTCGTAAATGAAAATCGGCATCGGAGGTGTTGGTGATAGACACATTGAGTATCTGTCCCTTGCCGTAGTCAGCATCGTGCAAAAGTAATGAGGCTTCGAGCAAGGGATCCAGGTGTTGAGGGCGACCCATTAAATGATTCTTGTACCAGACGACCGTGCGGCGATCAAAGAGCGCTTCTTTCATGGATTCGATGGTTCTTTCCTCCGCTAGAACCAACGTGACAGGACGATGCCCACCGGTGTGAGGTTGATAGTCCCAATCAATAAGGCCGTGAATGTCGGATACGCCCATGAGGGTAAGGTTGTAGTCAAGGGCCATTTGAAAGGTGTGCTCGGAGTAGTTCTTTCCGTTGGCAACTTCTATCCCATGAAGAAGACCGGCCTCTATGTTGTTTATATGAAACTCAGGCATGACAGGAATTCCGGTGGGGAAATCCCTCGTCCAGTAGGCGTGATTCCAGAACACGAATGCTCCTTGCTCATTGGCGGCTTCAACAGCATTCTGTGACGGCCACTCCTGGGCAGTATTACTATGTTCCTTTGAGGTCAATTCATCGGACGGTTTGGGCGGGCGAACCAAGGCATTGGCATCACTAATAAAAATGGCGTTCATGTGACTGGCCGGTGCCCCACGGGTGATTTCCGCGCCGGGAATCACCAGCAACGAGGATCCATCCGCGGCTTCGGACGCATCGAGGAAGGAACGGTTGCGATCCAAATGTGGGATGTCTTCTATGTGGGGTTGATATTCCAGGTGCTCAGTAATCGCGATGGCATCGAGTCCATCCCGAAAGGCTTCCCCTATCCTGATACGAGGCCAGACATGACCATCGGAAAACGCCGAATGGGTATGCGGATCAAGAACCAATGTAAGATAGTGCGCCGTGTCGGGAAAAGAAATCTTGCGCGGCTCGTCTTCCGGACCCCTCGAAGCCTTGCCGTGTGCAAAGACACCTATGGGTAAAAGTAAAATAGCAACGAATGCGGTGAGTAGGATTTTCATAAGAAGTAGAAATATGGTTTTAGAGATAGATCCGAGGAGATGCGAAGTTTCGGTCGTCGGGGTGGTTCAGGGTATGGTTTACCGTTTTGTGGTTTGGGCAGGGTTTACGCTTTGAAGAATGAGTGAGCGGTTTATCTTATGTATGTTTATACGGTTTGGTTGCGATATTATTTTCTGAAGTGCCTCAAGCTTTTCTTAGCGGTAGCCGATAGGGCCGATAGTCAATTAACCAATTTTCCACAGGACATTTTTATCTTCTTCACCGATGTGGTTTAGAGTTATTCCAGCCTCCTTTTTGGTCAGTTCTATTTAAGAATCACGGAATGGGCCTTTTTTACTATTCCCACTTGATGTTTAAATCCAACGTTGAACCCTTTTTGTTCTAGATCCATTGTGAAACCCCAAATCTTCGGGATATAGAGGTTCCCGTCAACCGTCGACCAGACTTAAGGTTTTTAAACTGACATCGTTCGACTATAGCTTGTAAAACTCCCCTCGACCTTTTCATCGTACCATAAGAAGCGAATGACCTATTTAAAATCCCTTTTACTCAGCCTCATTATAACCAGCACGCTATGCGCCCACAACTGGCCCCAGGCCGGTGGACCCAAGGGCACCTTCATTATACCCGATGAAAGTGCACCCACATCATGGAGTGTTGCACTGGACAAGAACATCGCCTGGAAAAAGGAGCTACCTGAGTTAGGGCAAAGCTCGGTTACAATCTGGGAGGACAAATTGTTCTTCACAATCAACAAACCCGTGCAGGAAGATACCGTTCTAGCAAAAGATGTCATAGCCTATTGCTGCAGCACCAAAGATGGTTCCACTTTATGGACGCGAGAAATCCCCGGTATCTATCCTCTAAAGATTGCAAGTAGCTGGGGGGATAGTTCCGGCTTGCCTGCTGTTACCAATGGGAAACAGGTGGCGTTCTTCAATGCCTCCGGAGTCATTGAGAGTTTCGACATGAAAGGCAATCGTATCTGGCGCCGCGAAGCGCTCTCCTCCTACCGCGGCTCTCCCTTTCTGATAGATAATAAACTCATCTACATGCAGATGAATTGGCCTCCGGATGAAAAAGGCGGCTACCCCCATCCCAAAGAAGAGCTCCCTTTCTCCCAGTGGACGCAAATGCAAGCGGTCGATTTCGAAACAGGTCAACCCCTCTGGGCAACTGAATGTGGCGGCAACATTGGGAGCCAACCCATGCCGTTGAAACTGGAGGATGGACGGGATGTGTTTTTGGTTGGTCGTGGAGGCGGACACGAGCCTCCGGAAAATCCATTAGGTGTATCCCTCGTCGATGCAGCGGACGGATCCGAAATTTGGAAGCTAGCAATCGATGGCTTTGAATGCCGGCAGACACAGCCCATTCACAACGGACAAGCCCTCGTCATCCATGATGAAGAACATTGGTGGGTCGAT
>Ga0209403_10006981_pt1 | contig 11254 bp, 9 predicted proteins | sample ArcticOcean_MG_C_8_FD_187440 | JGI IMG/M metagenome (GOLD analysis project Ga0209403, IMG submission 187440) | Marine microbial communities from western Arctic Ocean - ArcticOcean_MG_CB11_86 (SPAdes) (version 2) | ecosystem: Environmental > Aquatic > Marine > Oceanic | place: Arctic Ocean... | reverse complement strand
AAAGACATATCACACCCGCGCGGCGTGAATCTGTGGGTCGTGTCGGACAATGTGCGCAAAGGGGCAGCCCTTAACAGCGTCCAGATCGCTGAACTTTTGCTAAATCGTCGCGAATGATGTAAACAAGCCCCGGAACATTGCGATGGCTGATCTCGCAGGTGGTTACGCAATTTAGTTGTCTTTTTCATAGGGCCCGTGAGATTCTGCACACCGTACGGCGCGAAAGTGTTACCTATGCCCGCCTAACCGGCTAAAATCTGAGTTATCGTTAACTGTGAACGGGTGCTGATAGCCAAAATTTACTTAGTTGACCTGCCTCATTGACGAGGATTCGGTCGGCTGGGGTGTTTGGCATGGCGGTAACCACCGGTTGCATAGGCAAACAGCAATTTAGCGATACAGACGGACACATGGATTTGGACACGCAAATTTGGGCTCCCGGCCCCAGTTCTCAAGAGCTTTTACCAAACAGACCTCAGCAGAGGAGGGCCTTGCCGATGGTTACGACCACGTGCTGGAGCATTCGTGTCGCACTCGCACTCGCAGCGCTGTGTCTTGGATTTAGCAGCCAACTCGCGGCGTTAGGCCTCGGCGAAATAGAAGTCGAATCCTCGCTCAATGAACGATTCGTTGGGTACATCCAGATTGTCGACACAGGCGACATACAAGCAGCGGAAATGATCGTGTCGATGGCTTCGGCGGCGGACTTTGAAAAAGTCGGCGTTGAGCGACTTTTCTACCTTACGAACCTGAAGTTCGAAGTGGTGGGCTCGGTCGTCAACGTTACAAGTTCACAGTCTATCGCTGAGCCTTACCTCAATTTCATCGTTGAGGTGCAATGGCCACGCGGGCGGATGCTGAAAGAGTATACGGTACTGCTTGACTCACCAACGTTTAGTCAAGCCGCAGCCCCCGCCGTCAGTGCGCCAGAGCAATCTTCTGAAAATGCCGTGGTTGGTCGTATCCAGCGTACGCAACCGGCAACCCAAGCGGGCACTGAGGTGACACTAGCGGTTCAGCCTTCTGCGCTGAGTCGCGCGCCACAGCCGGCCGCGCCGAGTCGACCGGCTTCGCAAGACGACACCCACATGACCACGCGCAACGATACGTTGTGGAAAATAGCCGAACGCACGGTGGCTGACGAATCCGTTACTGTGAACCAGCAAATGTTGGGTATTCAACGACTCAATCGGCGTGCATTCATTAAGAACAACATCAACCTGCTGAAAGCGGGTTATGTTTTGCGACTTCCGTCGCAAGACGAGGCGACCGAAATTTCCTCCACTGAAGCAAATGCGGAAGTCGCACAGCAGATAGGCGCGTGGCGCAGTGGCGACTATGACAGTGATCCGATTGCCGAAGCTAGCCCAGCGACTCAATTGGTCGAAGCTAATGGGACCCGGCTGAAGTCGCAAATCGATGCGACGGCCAGCGAACCAGTAGCCGAGGCCGAGCCTGAAGCGGGTCAAGGCGAGGTTCGTATCGTTGCAAACATTGGAGCCCTGGGGGTCGGATCGGGCACTGAGACGGATGCATCAGTCATCCAGTTGATTGAAGAGAAAGACACGCTGAATCGCGAAGTCGACGAAATGAGTGCCCGGCTTGACCGCGAACAGGAAATCGCAACCAACCAGATAGCTTCCAAGGATCGCCAGTTGGATGTAAAGAACCAACAAATTGCTGAGCTGCAAGAACAGCTCAAAGAATCACAAATGTTGGCTGTCGGACGCCAGAGTCCAAACCAAAGCTCCACCCCACCTCCCCCGACCGAGTGGTGGGCATCACCGACGGTGTTAGGTGGCGTGATTGGCGTTTTGGTTTTGATTTTGGTTGTGCTTCTATTTTCTAGGCAACGCAATCGCGGAGCTGAAGAATCTGCGCTGGCGGTAGATGGCTACGACGACCAAAACGAGGACGAAGAACAGACATTGGCTGAGGATGCAACCGAAGAGGCATCCGCCACCGAAGAGTATGTAGCGCAAGACGACGACGAAACCGAGATGGATCCGAGGCACCTCGAACCAGTGATCGGCGAGGTTAGCCCAGACAATAATCTAGCTGATGAACTTGAACTCGATACCGAGTTTGATGATGACGACGAGACTGAATTGGCCCAAGTCGATGCAACGAAAGAGCGATCACAAACGAGTGATGTGATCGGCGAAGCCGATATCTACATCGCATACGGCCGTTATGGTCAAGCAGCTAACCTTCTGTTGACTACCCTCAACACTGAACCGGAGCGGTTTGATGTGCGTGTCAAGCTGCTTGAGGTGTACGTTGAGACGAGCGACCCAAAAAACTTCGCGATACATGCCGAATACATCGTCGAAAACTGCGATGAAGAAGATGTGCTTCACGCCTGTCGAGAACTGGAAAGCCGATTTGGTCAAAATGAACTCGGGTTTGAAGTTGATCTAGATGAAGTGACCGAGGAGACAGACGCCGATTCGAGCCCCGTAGAAGCAGACACAAATGACGATGACCTTGACAGTCTGGACGACGTGGCCTCGGTAGAAGAAGACGCGGCGAGCGATGACTCGAGCGTTGATGAATTCCAGCTTGAATTCGATGACGATGAGTTGGAAGCCAGCGATGTCGAGCAAACCGAGAGTGCCGCCGATGACGAGCCCCGGGATGACTTAGGGGATAATTTGGGCGGTGATCTGGGTATCGATTTTGACCCAGACAAGGATGTAGCTGACAACGACGACGATACCGTTGAGGATGAATTATCCAGTGATGGTGCGTTCGAGGACGCATCGCTCGATGATGCCGATATTGAGGACGTGTCGCTCGACGATTTGACAATTGACGGCAGCGAGCGCTCAGCTGCGTCTGCGACCGACGACGATTTCAGTTTCGATGATGACGACGTTGACGTCAATTCGACGAAGCTCGACCTTGCCGAAGCCTATATGGATATGGGTGATGACGACGGAGCGTGCGATATATTGAAGGAGGTCGTGGAAGAAGGCTCGCCCGATCAACGGGAAAAAGCGCAAGGCATGCTTGCGAAGATCGCCTGACGCAGGGTCGGTCCCAACAAGTTTTCTATGACTACTGCCACTTCGTTGGCTACCGAAAATACCAAGTACGTTATTGGCGTCCAATATGACGGAGGCGGCCTGCATGGCTGGCAGGCGCAACCAGGCCAACAGACGGTCCAGGGGCTGCTTGAAACTGCGGTCGGGCGAGTGGCCGACCATTCAATCACGCTTGCCGTTGCTGGTCGCACCGACGCAGGTGTTCATGCAACCGGGCAGGTCGCTACATTTGAATCCAGTGCAAGGCGTGAGTGTCACGAATGGCTTCGCGGCATCAATGCGCTGACCCCGAGCACTATCCTTGTGAGTTGGGTGCGCGAAACACATGCAAACTTTCACCCACGCTACAGCGCCACCGCCAGACGCTATCTCTATGTGTTTTACGACGCTGCACCAAACCCGTTTGTGAATGGGTTGGCATGGGCCACGCAATCGCTGGACGCGGATGTCATGCATCGCCAAGCACAGGACCTTCTTGGCGAACACGACTTTACGAGTTTTCGCGCGGCCGGTTGTCAATCGTTGACCCCCAGACGTCGAGTTGATCGATGCGAAGTGCGACGGACTGGCGCATACGTCGTGTTGGATATCGAAGCAAACGCGTTTCTTTTGCACATGGTGCGCAATATTGCGCGGGCACTCGTTGATATCGGCCAACGCAAGGTCGAAGCTTCAATTGGGTCAATGCTACTTGCTTGCGATCGAAATCAAATCGGCGCGACCGCGCCGCCACAGGGCCTCTACCTTTATCAGGTACGCTACCCAGAAGAGTCCTTCCCGGGTCCGGTCATGCCGCCAATCCTCACGGCGACCTGAATAATTGCTACTGCCTGCTGTAGGAGGGCCTGATGAGCTCTCAGCGTCCTTGAGAGACTGTTTTACAACAGCCTCTTCGCCTCGATCTCTTTCGCATCCGCAGGTGAACCGCTAAACTTACGCGCTTTTTCGCAGCTGGGCTGATGAGCAATATCAATTCCTCTCGCTGGTGCAAGATCTGCGGCATAACCCGTGTCGAGGATGCGCGCGTGGTCGCCGAAGCCGGTGCCCAAGCCTACGGACTGGTATTCTATGAACCAAGCCCGCGAGCGTTGCGGGTAGAGATCGCCGCTAAGATTGCGAGGGAGGTCCATTCCATATCCAGAGTTGGTTTGTTTGTTGATCCATCAGCCAAAGAAGTTGAGACGATTTTGGATTCGGTGGAACTGGACATGCTGCAGTTCCATGGCGACGAAGCGCCCGAGTTTTGTGCGCGGTTCAGCTTGCCGTATTTGAAGGCAATAAGAATGCGGCCCGAGATCGATATGGGTCGCGTCGAGGATCACTACGAGAATGCGTGGGGACTATTGTTGGATACCTACTTGCCTGGCGTCGCGGGCGGAACAGGGCAGCAGTTTGATTTGGCGCTGTGGCCGCAACGCTCAGCTGCGCGGTTGATCTTGGCGGGCGGGTTGAATGCGGATAATGTGGCGGATTCGATTCGCGCAAGCGATCCATACGGTGTCGATGTGAGCGGTGGCGTCGAGGTGCGCAAGGGCGTCAAGAGTCATGCGATGATTCGACGGTTTGTAAAGCAGGCACATAACGTGCCGATCCAGGAGGCATAAGTGTCGGACAGCAATGGCAGTAACTATGCGCAGCCGAGTGAGTCGGGCCATTTTGGCGAATATGGTGGCCGATTTGTTGCAGAGACGCTCATGCACGCGCTGGACGAATTGGCGCAACTCTACGAGTCGGTAAAGGACGATCCGGATTTCAAGCGCGAGCTACATAACGACCTAACGCAATACGTGGGGCGGCCAACGCCGCTCTACTTGGCAGAACGCTTAACCGCGGAATTAGGCGGCGCGCAAATCTATTTGAAGCGCGAAGACCTAAACCACACGGGTGCGCACAAAATTTGCAATACCATCGGTCAAGGCTTGTTGGCCAAACGCATGGGCAAACCGCGTGTGATCGCAGAAACAGGCGCGGGCCAACACGGAGTAGCGACAGCAACGGTGGCTGCGCGTTTGGGATTGGCGTGTGACGTATACATGGGTGCGGACGATATCGAAAGGCAGAGCCCTAACGTTTACCGAATGAAGCTGCTTGGTGCGAATGTCGTTCCGGTCACCTCAGGTTCGCGTACTTTGAAGGACGCGATGAATGAAGCAATGCGTGACTGGGTGACCAACGTTGACGATACCCACTACATCATCGGGACCGTGGCAGGACCTCATCCCTATCCGACGTTGGTGCGTGATTTTGCCTCGACCATCGGTCAGGAAGCGCGTGCGCAAATCCTCGAACAGGCGGGCCGATTGCCGGATACGTTGGTCGCGTGCGTAGGCGGTGGCTCGAATGCGATGGGGTTGTTCTATCCGTTCATCGACGACATTGACGTTGCGATGGTCGGCGTTGAAGCCGCCGGGCTTGGGATCGCCTCGGGCGCCCACGCGGCACCTCTAAATGATGGCACAGTCGGCGTACTACACGGTAATCGCACCTACCTCATGGCGGATGAAGACGGCCAGATTCTCGAAACACACTCGATATCCGCAGGGCTCGACTATCCGGGCGTTGGTCCCGAGCACGCCCACCTAAAAGATATTGGCCGCGCGCGCTACGAGGCGGTCACCGACGATGAGGCCATGAGTGCTTTCCGTTTGCTCAATCGTTGTGAAGGCATTCTGCCGGCTCTCGAGTCCAGTCATGCAATTGCATGGGTGATACAAATAGCCGGGCAAATGGCGCCAGACGACATCATCGTGGTCAATCTTTCGGGCCGGGGGGATAAGGACATATTTACAGTTGCCCGTATCGACGGGATTACGATCTGATGTCGCGGATTAGTGAAGTGTTCAAGCATCGCGGGGTCGACGGCACCCGCGCGCTCATCAGTTTTGTGACGGCGGGTGATCCGACGCTTGCCCACACGCTGCCGGCTTTAAATGCACTGGTGCAGGGCGGCGTCGACATACTGGAATTGGGCGTACCGTTCTCGGACCCCGAGGCGGAGGGTCCTGCGATTCAACGCTCGAGTGAACGAGCCTTGGCCAACGGCGTTACATTAGACCAGGTGCTAGATGTAGTGCGGCAGTTTCGTGAGACAGACCAGACTACTGCAGTGGTGCTCATGGGATATCTGAATTCGATTCTGGCAATGGACCAGTTTGCCGAGAAGGCCAGTGGTGCAGGCGTAGACGGGTTGATCATGGTCAATCTACCTCCTGAAGAAGCGACCGAAATCCAAGCGCAGCTTCTAGCGCACGACATTGACCTGATCTATTTGCTGGCACCAACGACCACCGCTGAGCGAGCAAAGTTCATCCTTAGTAAAACCTCTGGCTTTGCTTACTGCGTGTCACTTAAAGGAATCACGGGCGCAGACAACCTGCGAACGGCGGAAGTGGCCGACAAGCTGCAGGCCTTACGGGCGATGTCCAACGTGCCGCTGTGTGTAGGTTTTGGAATTAAGGACGCGACCACCGCGGCGCAAGTTGGCGAATACGCAGATGGGGTGGTGGTTGGAAGCGCGTTGGTTAATCTGATGACGCAAAAGCAATCGCCGGTCGACGTGGCCGCTAACTTAAAGCAAGCGGCCGCGAAGCTGCGCGATGGCCTGGATAGCCTCGGATAAGCAGCAACAAGCATCATGTTGAAGGAGCTCTCTTTAGACGATTGGTTGACGTTTATCGGCCATCAACACGACCAAACGATCGCTATGGGTCTCGAGCGAATGCACACAATGCTTGGGCGCCTGGGTCTTGAGCGTCCCGCGCCGTCGATCGTTACGGTGGCTGGAACCAATGGCAAGGGATCGACTTGTATTGCTATCGAACAGTTGTTGCTGGCACATGGCCTCCGCGTCGGTACAACGATGTCACCGCATGTCATACGATTCAATGAGCGCGTCAGAATCAACGGCCAGGAATCGGCAGACGCCGATCTGGTCAAAGCATTTAGTCGAGTCGAGGCCGCGCGGGACAACCTGCCCCTTACGTATTTTGAATTTGCAGCGTTGGCTGCGATGTGGTGTTTTCGCCACTCCGAGGTACAAGTGGCAGTGCTTGAAATTGGCTTGGGAGGACGCCTGGATGCGTTCAATGCCGTTGCAGCTGATGTGGCAGTCATCACAAGCATTGGCCTAGATCATCAAGAATACCTGGGTGTCACCGTCGAACTAATCGGCCGAGAAAAAGCCGGAATCCTGCGTCGCGATCAGTCTGTTGTGCTTGGACGCAGCTTGCCGGGTTCTGTTTACGACGTGTGCGAGGAGCTAGCCCTCGCGCCGCAAGTGTGTGGAAAAGAGTTTGACTACGAGATGAGCGATGACCATCGGCAATGGCTCTTTACCGATGCGGAAGGTGAAATGCAATTTCCACTAGGGTCGTTAGCGCCGCACAACGTAGCGCTCGCCTTAACGGCGATACGGCCCTTGGTGCAACGTGATCCAGCCATTTGTGCGGCGGCCAGTGCTGCGAACCTACCTGGACGATTGCAAGAGGTCACAATCGATGAACGTCGTTACGTGTTTGATGTTTGTCACAATCCCTCAGGCGCGCAGTTTTGTTGTGGTCAAATGACGGACCGTGGCCTCGAACCGAAAATGATCCTGTGTGGCATGTTGCGAGGCAAAATGCATCAGGAGGTGAGGAGGGCAGTCGGCCAAGCCTTCTCAGCAACCTGGGTCTTGTTTGGCACCGTGGGCGATCGGGCACTCAGCAGCAACGAGCTTGCGACATCCATGGGTGTCGCGTCGCATGGCTGCACTGATTTTCAGGCCGCGCGCGAATATGTGCGCTCGGTGACCTCGCCTGGCGAAGTTATTCTAGTTTTCGGCTCGTTCAATGCGGTCGAGCAAGGCATAATGTCGGCACCCCAGCAATTCGCGATGTGCTGATCTTTTATTTCCGATCAGTCTGGAGAAAGAAATAGCAAAAGCAATGCAGGAACGCACCCGCTATCGTGTTACAGGCACTTTGTTTCTTCTAGCTTTGGCGGCAATTTTTGCGCCGATGTTGTTCGACGGCGAGGGAGCCGAATCGCTGGTGTTGCCCGATGTGCCTATTCGTGAAGGGACTCAACCGACGCGTGATACGCGCCCAGGGTTCGATGAAGTCGTTCCGCAGACAGACGTGGTCGCTCGGGTCCAAGAATTCAGAGCCGAAATCGATGACGAAGGCTTCGACACGGCTCATGGGACGAGGTTTGGTGAACCGATATTGACGCCGCTCACCGACGACAGTGACGTTTACGCAGTCCAGGCGGCAAGCTTCGGGGAACTGTCAAACGCCGAAGCATTTCGCGAAGCGCTTCGTGGGGCTGGCTTCGAAGCCTTCGTCTCGACGGGCAAGCTCGCGGCAGGGTCGCTGGTTTACCGTGTTGCTGTAGGCCCGTTGTTGAGCCGCACGGACGCCGCAACCATGCAGATGTCCATATCGGAGCAGTTCGACGTCGAGGCGCGAATCATGGATCTCGCCCAGTGAGTAAACACACATTGAGTATTAACGGTAGTGGCTAGTCTCGATATCGCCATCATGGTCGTAGTCTTGTTATCCGCTCTCATTGGTCTGGTGCGCGGTTTGATCAAAGAAATACTGAGCCTTGTATCCTGGGTGGTTGCGTTTATTCTGGCGCTCTATTTTACGTCATACCTCGCCGGTGAAATTCCTGCGCAATGGGGCGGTGATTCGGTTCGGTTGGTGATCGCGTTTGCGATGATCTTCGTCACTTCTTTGATTGTGGGCGCGATCGTGCAATGGTTGATCGGCAAACTGGTTGTTTCGACTGGGCTATCGGGAACCGATAGGTTTCTAGGCTTCCTCTTCGGCAGCGCGCGAGGACTATTGGTATGTATCGTCCTATTAATGGGGCTGCGCGAAGTGGCCGCAGGAGCAGATTGGTGGCATGAATCAGTATTACACCACGAGTTGCTCGCATTTGAAGATGAAGTCCGAGACTTTGTCTCATTAGCACGTGACGTATTGAGCGACATAGGCACGTCCACGCTATGACTTTGGCGACAGAGCAACTAGAGTATGTGTCTGATAACTTGTTAAATCCGTTTTTCTAGTCAAACCCACGTTTACAATACACAGGCATTAACGTATGTGCGGAATCGTCGGAATCGTGAGTCACGAACCGGTCAACCAAGAGATCTACGATGCATTAACGGTTCTTCAGCATCGGGGCCAGGATGCCGCGGGTATGGTCACGAGCGATGGCCAACATTTGCAACTGCGCAAAGCGAATGGCTTTGTGCGCGATGTGTTCGAGGAGCATCACATGCAAAGGTTGCAAGGCAATGTGGGTATCGGCCACTGTCGCTATCCCACGGCCGGGTCGTCGAGTTCGGCGGAAGCGCAGCCGATGTATGTCAATTCACCCTATGGCATCACGCTTGCCCACAACGGCAATTTGACGAATGCGGAAGAATTAAAGACGCAGCTCTTCCACGAAGGTTTGCGGCATATGAATACCAATAGCGATTCGGAAATCCTGTTGAACGTATTGGCACACGAGTTACAAGAGCAAGGCGTGCTGGTGCCTACGCCGAGGGACATATTTCGTGCGGTGAGCGGGGTACACAATCGTTGCAGAGGTGCGTATGTAGCGGTTGCAATGATTATTGGTGTTGGTGTTTTGGGTTTTCGAGACCCGTATGGCATTCGTCCGTTGATCTACGGTAAGCGCGAAGGCGAGCATGGCATTGACTACATGATTGCTTCGGAGTCGGTCAGCTTGGATCGGCTTGGTTTCAGTATTATTGGTGACGTGGCACCAGGCGAGGCCGTATTTATTAGCAACGACGGCAAGATCCACACGCAAAAATGTGCGACCAAAACGCAGCTTGTTCCCTGCATATTCGAGCACGTCTACTTGGCAAGTCCAGCCTCGATTATCGATGGTGTTTCCGTCTACAAGAGCCGGCTGCGGATGGGCGAACATCTCGCCCAGAGAATTGTGCAACGCTATTCGCAGCAAACACATGATATCGATGTCGTCATACCAGTGCCCGATACGGCACGCACCGCGGCACTGCCGTTGGCACATAAGCTCGATGTCAAATATCGCGAGGGATTCGTCAAGAACCGATATATCGGGCGTACGTTCATAATGCCCGGTCAGCAACAGCGGCGCCGGTCAGTCCGACAAAAATACAGTGTCGTGGAGCTCGAATTTCGCGACAAAAACGTGCTGATCGTTGATGACTCCATCGTGCGGGGCACGACGACCCAACAGATCATCCAAATGGCCCGCGAAGCCGGAGCGCGCAAGGTTTATATAGCCTCAGCAGCGCCTGCATTGCGATATCAGAACGTTTACGGCATCGACATGCCCGCACGAGAAGAATTTGTCGCACATGGGCGTACGGACGAGGAGGTGGCAGCGCTGATTGGTGCCGATTGGCTGATCTATCAGGATATCGCGGACCTAAAAGCCAGTGCGCATGAAGGTAACCCGGAAATAGACGATTTCGAGTGTTCCGCCTTTAATGGGGATTACGTGACCGGCGACATAGATGCCGCCTACCTGCAAAAGGTATCCTTGCGTCGCAATGATCAGATGAAGCAGCGTCGTGACACCGAACTCTCCGCCGACTCAAACGTTCTTGAACTCCACAATCACGCCTGAAGCTGCGCCTGTTGACGGCAGAGATCGCAGCGTGAAAGAGCAAATCCAAGCGCTCGTTGAAGCGCTGAATGGCGTGCTGCTCGGGAAGGAACCACAGATCAAGCTCGCCCTTGCTTGTCTGTTTGCTGGTGGCCATCTATTGATCGAAGACCTTCCGGGTATGGGCAAAACGTTGTTGTCCCAGGCCATCGCTAAAGTCCTTGGTTTGAGCTACAACCGGATTCAATTCACATCTGACGTTTTACCAGCGGATGTCATCGGCACCACCATATTTGATCGAAGCAGTAACGAGTTCCGATTCGTGGCGGGTCCTTTGTTTGCCGAGCTCGTGCTGGCGGATGAAATCAATCGAGCAAACCCGAAAAGCCAGAGTGCGTTGCTCGAGGCGATGGAGGAACGACAGGTCACGAACGACGGCGAGTCGATGCAGCTGCCCGAGCCGTTTTTCGTGATTGCAACGCAGAATCCGTCGACCCAAACGGGGACATTCCCGCTCCCGGAATCGCAGCTCGATCGTTTTTTGATGCGCATCGAGCTTGGTTATCCAGAGCCCCACGCAGAGCGGGAACTGTTGATAAAAGGCGACCGGC